>ENA-UPTB01001619-UPTB01001619.1-human-gut-metagenome-genome-assembly--contig:-NODE-1619-length-18594-cov-51.573581_pt1 | contig 18594 bp, 15 predicted proteins | sample MGYA00250046_ERZ773369 | MGnify/ENA primary metagenome ERZ773369 (study PRJEB29103, sample SAMN06111938) | human gut metagenome | biome: human gut; feature: ankylosing spondylitis patient; material...
CGGGCATCGCAGCAAGGACGTCAACAAGGCAAGCATGGTATTCACACTTCCCCATACTGAAGGAAGCCTTTCCCAGGTATTGTCTATTTTGTCTTTCTACCGCATCAACCTGACCAAGATACAATCACTGCCCATCATCGGGCGTGAATGGGAATACCAGTTTTACGTAGATGTCGTCTTCGACAATGTGCTGAGATATAAACAATCCATTGCGGCCATCACACCGCTGACCAAAGAACTGAAAATATTAGGAGAATATGAAGATGGAAAATCAAACGTGTAGAATAAAGCCTGCCGACCGCCTGGCAAGCGTAAGCGAATACTACTTTTCGAAGAAGCTGAAAGAAGTGGCACAAATGAATGCCGAAGGAATGGATGTCATCAGCCTGGGAATCGGAAGCCCCGACATGCCGCCTTCCGAAAAGACAATCCGGACACTTTGCGAAGCTGCCTGCAATCCGGACGGACATGGTTACATGCCCTACGTAGGTATCCCCGAATTGCGCCGCGGTTTTGCGGACTGGTACCAAAAATGGTACGGTGTAGCATTGAATCCCAACACAGAGATACAACCGCTCATCGGCTCCAAAGAAGGCATCCTGCACGTGACGCTGGCCTTTGTCAACCCCGGTGAACAAGTATTGGTTCCCAATCCCGGCTATCCCACCTATACTTCATTAAGCAAGATTCTGGGTGCCGAGGTCGTGAACTATAACTTGAAAGAAGAAAACGGCTGGATGCCCGACTTCGACGAACTGGAACGGATGGACATGAGCCGTGTAAAACTGATGTGGACCAACTATCCCAATATGCCCACCGGGGCGAACGCAACACCGGAACTGTACCGGAAACTGGTGGACTTCGCACGCCGCAAGGACATCGTCATCGTAAACGACAACCCCTACAGTTTCATCCTGAACGAACATCCCATCAGCATCCTCAGTATTCCGGGTGCCAAAGAGTGCTGCATAGAATTCAATTCCATGAGCAAAAGCCACAACATGCCGGGATGGCGTATCGGCATGCTTGCCTCGAATGCCGACTTCGTGCAATGGATATTGAAAGTAAAGAGCAACATCGACAGCGGTATGTTCCGTGCCATGCAACTGGCAGCCGCCACAGCTCTGGAAGCCGGACTGGCGGAAGGACAGATACCGCGGAGAGAAGATGGTGCATACAGCCGACAGGATATACGGCATCGACGTGTCGAGATACCAACACGAGAAGGGAAAGAAGAAATTCCGTCTCGACTGGACAAAGGTGCGCGTCATCGGACTGGGGTCCGGAAAGAGAAGTGCCGGCGACATAAACTACCGCATCTCATTCGCATACATAAAGTCAACGGAAGGCGTCACCGTGCGCAACAGATATTTCGCCTCCGACTATGTCAACGCCAAGAAGAGAGGCATCGCCGTAGGGGCATACCACTTCTTCTCGACAAGGAGCAGTGCTGCGGCGCAAGCGCATTTCTTCCTTAGACACACGGCTCTGAGAGTCGGCGACATGCCTCCCGTTCTCGACGTGGAGCCAAGCGACGCCCAGATAAAACAGATGGGCGGACCGGAAGTGATGTTCCGTGCCATCAGGACATGGCTCAACATCGTGCGCAACGCCACCGGCACGAAGCCCGTGCTCTACGTGAGCCAGAATTTCGTGAACAGATATCTGTCTGCCGCTCCCGACATCAAGGGCAATTACCCCGTATGGATTGCGCGCTACGGACAATACCGTCCTGACGTCAGGCTCGCCTTCTGGCAGCTCACGCCCTACGGCAAGGTGAGAGGAATACAGGGAGACGTCGACGTCAACGTGTTCAACGGATACAAGGAGCAGTTTGCCGAATTTCTGCATAAGGAGACGATAAAGAAATAAACGCCATGCTACCTTTGCCCCTGCCTGCCACACGGCAGAAAAATGGCGCAAGGAAGGGAATAACAAAGAAAATAAAACTACATAAAACGACGACATGAAGAAAAGCAAATTCAGAACATTAGCCACGCTGATTGCACTGGCTTGTTCCAGCGTAGCATCCCTGGCACAGATTCCAGAGGGCTACTACGACTCACTGAAGGGAAAGAAGGGTGCAGAACTGAAAAGCGCAGTCCACGACATCATCAAAGACGCCAAAGTATTGAGCTATGGCTCTGGTAGCGGAAAGACCTGGTGGGGATTCTGGATTACCGACCGCACCAGCGACGGACGCTTCATCGACCGCTACTCCAATGAGAGCACATGGCCGATGAGCACAAGCCAGGGAGCAGCGGGAGCCGGAATGAACATCGAGCACTCGTTCCCCAAGAGCTGGTGGGGAAAGACAGAAAACCAGGCATACAAAGACCTCTACAATCTCATGCCCTGCGAGAGCAAGATAAACAGCAGCAAGAGCAACTACCCGATGGGCGAAGTGGTGAGCGGCGACACAGGAAACGGATGGACGAAGGTGGGCAACGGCAACGACGGCAATAAATACTGGGAGCCTGCCGATGAGTGGAAAGGCGACTTCGCACGCGGATACATGTATATGGCAACCTGCTACAGCGGACTGCCCTGGACGGGAGTGGGACTGCAGATTCTGGAGAAGAACGACTACCCCACCCTACAGAAATGGGCTTACGACCTATACATAAAATGGGCAAAGGCAGACATGCCAAACGAACTGGAGATAACGAGAAACAACAAGGTGAGCGAGATACAAGGCAACCGCAACCCGTTCGTTGACTTCCCTAACCTGATGGAATATATCTGGGGCGACAGCATAGACTACGCCTTCGATCCTATGACCACCACCTGTTCAGACAACTACAAGGGCGATGACACACCTGTCACCCCTTCCGATGTGATTGCCTCATACGATTTCACCAAGGGCGAGTGTGGTTTCACAATCGAAGACGTGAACAATCCGCTTGACAACAGCAACATCTGGGTGATAACAGACACATACGGATGGAAGGGAACGGCATTCAAAGACAGCTGCCATGAGGCCGACTCTTATCTCGTATCGCCGGAGATAGACCTCACGGGCTATGAATCGGCAAAGATGAACATCAACCAGGCAGTGAACTTCATAAAGACCGACAACATTACAGACAGGCTCAGCGTGGAGGTACGTTGCGACGGAACGGCAACGGTGCTCAGCGGTTTCACATGGCCTACGGGCGACAATTGGACTTTCGTGGAATCAGGTGACATCAGCCTCAACGAATTCGCCGGCAAGAAGATACGCGTGGCATTCAGATACACCAGCACCTCTACAATCGCCTCTACATGGGAGATTAAGAAGATGACAGTAAGCGGCAAGAAGATGACCGACGGCATCAGCGACGCCGCAACGATTACCAACTCCAAAGAGCCTCGCCTGACCTTCAGCATCAACGGCGAACGCATCACCGACACCGCCAACCACAACGGCATCATAATAGTGAAGCAGGGTGGCAAGAGCTGGAAAATCACAAGATAAGATGAACAGCTGACAATACTTGAATCACAAAAAAAACGGTCATTAGGGCATCATGAATTATATAATTCCGAGCAAGCCCTAATGACCGTTTTTTGTTTAATTGTTCTTTTACTTGAGGATGAACTTCCTGTCATTGATGATGTAAGCACCCTTCTTCAGACCCTTCAGACTCTTCGCATTGAGCATCACAGCCTGACCGTCGAGAGTATATACATCATAAGAAGAAGCGTTCATCGCATTCTCTATCGCCTCTATCGACAATGAGAGGGAAGCAGTGTTGGAGAATGAACTCTCCGTAACGTTGCCCTGAGCGTCGGTGAATACAGCCGTCACATTGTAGTAGTGGTCGTCGTCGATACCGAAGAGATAAGTGTTGGCAGAAGGAGTGGTCTGGTGGATTGCGAAATACTTCGTTCCCTTAGGCACGAACACTGATATTTCCTTCCAGTTGGCACCCTCTGTAGAGAGAATCTGTCCGTCGGCAACATAAGTAGAACCAATCTTCGTGAAGCTGACACTAATTTCCAATGACATAATATCAATGCTAAGAAGAAACCTGCAAACACTGCAAGAAAAGACAAATCGCAAGGAAAGGCTCCGCCTCTGGCAAACATTCAGACGGCGCTTCCTATCCAACCCTAACGGATAGCAAACGACAAGCATCTGACAGCGGGGAAACGGAATAATTCCCCATAATGCGCATCAAAAACACGGAATAATTCCCCAATATGAGGTCGGTTTTTATGGAATAATTCCCTTTTTTGACACCGTTTTTCATGGAATAATTCCCCAATGCTTGCGTAAGTCGCTTATTATTAGTACATTTGCAGAAACTCAATCCACATATCATGTTAAAGAGGAAGTTTACGGAACGACTGGAAAAATTCCTTACCAAGGAAACGCGAAAAATACTCCTTGTTAATGGTGCAAGACAGATTGGCAAGTCTTATCTGATAAGGCATATCGGAAAGAATCTGTTCAAGCATTTTGTAGAGATAAACCTGAAAGCCGACCAGGAGGGCGAACGCATCTTTGCAACGATAAGAAGCAAAGAGGATTTCTATCTGCAACTTGGCGCAATTGCCGGCGACAATCTCGGTAACGAGAATGACACGCTGGTATTCCTTGACGAGATACAGTCGTATCCGCATCTGTTGACGTTGCTGAAATTCCTGAACGAAGACGGGAAATACAGATATGTGGCAAGCGGTTCGCTATTGGGCGTTGCCCTATCGCAGACCCCATCGGTGCCAATTGGCAGCATATCCATAGAGCAGATGTATCCGCTGGACTTCGAAGAATTCTTATGGGCGATGGGATGCGGTGAGGAAACGATAGCAGGCATCCGCAAGTGTTTTTCATCACATGAATCACTCAACGACTCCATGCACAACTACCTGCTGCAGCAGTTCAGGATATATCTCCTTGTTGGCGGAATGCCTGATGCAATAAACAAATTCAAGGAAAACCGCAACATAGCCCAGGTAAGAGCCATCCAGCGCGATATCCATGCGCTGTATAGGATTGACGCCTCACAATATGACAATGAACGCAAGCTCGTAATTCGGAAAATCTACGATATGGTGCCTTCGAACATGGAGAACAAGAAGAAGAGGATAATAGTAAAGAACATAGAAGACACCAAATCACACAAGCAGTTCAGCGACTACGCTGAAGAGTTTGAATATCTCACGAATTCCGGAGTTGCATTGCCGGTGAATGCCATCAGCAACCCGAAATTTCCACTTGCCGAATCTGAAAGCAAGAATCTTCTGAAACTGTACCTCAGCGATGTAGGACTGCTGACCAACCTGCTTTACGGAACAAACATCAAGGCTGTGTTGAAAGATGAGCGCAGCGTAAACTTGGGAGCGGTATACGAGTCGGCTGTAGCTCAGGAATTGCATGCACACGGGTTCTCGCTCCACTATTATGACAACAAGCAGAAAGGAGAGGTGGATTTCCTCATCGACGACTACGAACGCCTCACCGTATTGCCGATAGAAGTGAAATCAGGAAAGGACTACCGCATACACAGCGCACTGGACAAATTCCTTGCCACACCAGACTACAACATCAACCGTGGCGTGGTGTTGAGCAATGAACAGAAGGTACACTCGGACAAGGGCATCATATATATGCCGATATACTACTGTATGTTCTTCCTGCGCGACAACTCAAAAGAATCCGACACCATAATCCCGGAACTGACGCTTCCAGAACAAGCAGCTGATGACAAACAAGATCCTCTCTTCTGACAAACAAAATCCGAGCAAGCCCTAAATGACCGATTTAGGGTTTTATCGGCATAATCCAACAACTCTGAATTATATTCATGGTTGGCGGAAATCTGGTTATAGCAGAAAAGAGGGAAGCATCTACAAGAAAGGAGTGAGGAAAACAGGCAGGAAGAGTGTTCTCGCCAGACTGCAATCTGGCCCTACAACTATAAAAAGCGTACCAGCCTTTGCAGACCGGTACGCTTTTTATGGTATGTTCAATGATATAAGAATCCTTACTTCTCCTCCGGAGCCTTGTCGATGAGGTCCATAAACTGGTCGAGCTTAGGAGTGATGATGATCTGAGTGCGGCGGTTGCGCTGCTTTGCAACGTCAGAGTTGTTGTTGGTGATAGGGTTATACTCGCCACGTCCACCGGCTGTGAGACGCTTAGGATCTACACCATACTGGTTCTGCAAAGCCTGAACCACGCTTGAGGCGCGCAGACAAGAGAGGTCCCAGTTGTTGCGGATGTTCTTCATCGAAGCGGCGCTGCTGTTAACAGGCACATTGTCGGTGTTACCCTCGATGAGCACGTCGTAGTCTTTGTAGTCCTTGATGATCTTGGCGATTTTGCTCAGAGTCTCGGCTGCACGGTCGTTGATTTCATAGCTACCGCTCTTGTAGAGCATGTTGTCGGCAAGCGAGATGTAAACGACACCCTTCAGCACCTGCACGTCAACCTCCTTCATCTCCTCCTTGCTCAGCGAACGGGTGAGGTTGTTTGTCAGCACCATGTTGAGAGAGTCGCTCTTGCTCTTCACCTCAACGAGGTGACGGATATACTGGTTAGACTCGTTGATCTGGTCTACGAGCTTCTCGATGCTGATATTGTTCTGTCCCGCATTTGCCAAGCTCTTGTCGAGCGAACCCTGCAGGGCGGCATAGTCTTTCTTTGCCTGGGCGAGCTGGTCTTCGAGGCTTGCCACGCGAGCGCGGCTTGCAGCGAGCTGCTCCTTGGAATCCTGATAGTTCTTTGTCAGCTCCTTATTCTCGTTCTGACAGTTCTCAAGGTCTTTCTTGCTGGCACAGCTACCCAACACGAGACAGCCAACAGCAAATGTCATAGCTAAAATTTTCTTGTTCATAGTTATTTTCCTTTCTTTTTTTGTTATCAATGTTTTGTGGCTTTCCCATCCCTCAAAAGGCCTCAACGGGGGATGACACGGGAATCGCGCCACGAATTTATTAATAAAGACGTGCATAACCGCTTTTTATTTACTCCACTTAAAACATTTTAACCTGAAAGCGATTAAGTTATCGTATATTAACCAAAAAAGGAGGGTTTATCCCGAATCGGTCATTAGGGCTTGCCTGTATTTTGCTCTTTTAGAAGAGTGGTTTTAAATCTATAAACTTATATATCTTTTTGGCCATAAAATTTTTATTTCTACATTAACTCTTTCAGTCCTTCCAATCCTCCAAGGACTTCTCCATACTCTTCTGGTAGCTCATTTGCTGCCCGATATGTTGCAACGCCCATGGGCTTTCTTGTGTCTCGCAGAGCATATTCCACCGTCCGTTGCTTTTGTCCTCGACAAAGAATAATTCCGATGGACGGATTTTCATGGGGCAAGCGTACAAGGTCGTCAAGAGCAGACAGGTAGAAGTTCATCTTTCCAACATATTCAGGCAGAAACTCTGTCCACTTTAACTCTATCGCTACCAAACATCTTAATCTACGGTTGAAGAAAAGGAGGTCTATAAAATATTCCTTGTCATCAACGATTAATCTATACTGGTTGCCCATATAAGAAAAGTCGGCACCAAGAGCCATGATAAACCGCTTTATATTTTCAACGATCTTGGTTTCCACTTTGTGCTCATCCCATTCATCTACATCATCAATCTCTATGAAATCAAGTTTGTAGTTCTTGCGAAACGCCCTCATTGCCTTTTGTTTCTGTTCGCCATCATGCAAAGTTACAGCAAAATTATTGGGCATTGTGCCTTCCTTCAAATACAGTTGCTCACGTATATTATATTTAAGTTTGTCAACACTCCAAAACTCACTTGCAACACGCCTTATATAAAAAAGACGTTCATTAATTGACTCTGATCGTCTAAGTATCTCATAATGATGGGTAAACTGCACTGTAAGGAAAGCTTCCAGTGTTGCTTTATCAAATTGGTCAGTTATTAACTGACCAATTGTTATTTCATCATTGTCTGCCGAAACAGGTGAGATTTTATTTGATGTTACACTATTATTCCCTTTAAAGAATATTATTCCAACATACTATATATCCGGTACCTTCACGTGTCTTTGAGGATAATGGGCGACACGGGAAAACATTCTTCCGCCTGGTGCCTCGTTTTTGATAGTTTTGTCGTAATTTTGCAGCCGGTAAGAAGACAGCGCCCTGAAAACGACAACAAACTACTGCCGGGGCGGAATGCAAAATCGGATAACAACAACAAAAGACAATGAAAAAGAGTTTGATTGCCCTTGCCTTCGGAACGCTGGCACTGGGAATGACGGAGTTTGTGATGATGGGCATCCTGGCCGACGTTGCCAATGCACTGGGCATAACCATTCCGCAGGCCGGACATCTGGTGTCGGCATACGCCCTGGGAGTGACCTGCGGCGCACCGCTGCTTGCCGTGGCGAAACAGTTCCGGCCCAAGAGCATACTGCTGTTTCTGGTATGCCTGATATTCATCGGAGCGCTGATATCATCGGTGGCACAGAGCTATGAGATGCTGCTCGTGGCGCGTTTCATCTCCGGACTCCCCCATGGAGCATACTTCGGAGTGGCGTCTATCGTTGCCGTGCGCCTTGCCGACGAGGGGCACAAGACGGGTGCCGTGTCTACGATGATTGCCGGCATGACGGTGGCAAACCTGCTGGGAGTGCCGCTCGAAACGGCGCTCAGCGCCCACATCTCATGGCGCATGCCGTTTATAATCATATCTTTCTACTCGCTGCTCGTGATATATTATATATGGAAATGGGTGCCTCAGCTGGAGGTGACTCCCAGCAACGGATACAAGGGACAGTTCCGCTTTCTGAAGGCCGGTGCGCCGTGGCTCATTCTCGGTGCCACGATGCTCGGCAACGGCGGCGTGTTCTGCTTCTACAGCTACGTCACCCCGATACTGACCAGCGACGGCGGCATACCATACGAATATATGTCGGCGATAATGATTCTCGCCGGTTTCGGCATGGTGGTGGGCAATCTCGTCAGCGGAAAGCTCAGCGACCGCTACACTCCGGGCAGGGTGGCCACGGCGATGATGCTGTTTGCCGCCACATCACTGATGTCGGTATTCATCTTCGCCCACAACGGCTGGGTAGCAGCAGCGTTCACCGTGTTCTCGGTGCTCAGCATGTTCGCCATGAGCAGTCCGCAGCAGTATCTCATCCTCAAACACGCTCCCGGCGGCGAGATGCTCGGCGGCGCCTGCATACAGATGGCGTTCAATATGGGAAACGCCGTGGGGGCTTTCCTTGGCGGACTGCCTATAGCGGCAGGTCTCGACGACAGGTATGCGGCGATTGTGGGAGCTCCGATGGCACTTGGTGCGGCTGTGCTGATGACGGCGTTTTGTGTAAAGTATGAAAAGAACAAAGTCTGAACATCATACTTTTACCTGTTTCCCCAAGACGGAATGAAGATACTTGAGTCTCAATGTTTTTTATGAGTAATAGTTGCCCATATCACTGAATCTCAGCAAAAGCGAGAATTTCTGAAAAACTGTCAGATTGTCTGGTTTTTTGTTGTAATATTCTGACAAACAGAGAGTTAACCGTCTGGCGATTGTCAGGCAATTGTCTGGATGGTTTACTGATGAGAGGAATTGTCAGATGGATGGAATTGCATGCGTTGGCTGAACTCCGTAAATGGGAATGTATCGGGCAGGTATCGGAAACCGAATCTGCCCATCCGGGGCAAGCAGCGTGCCCATGATGAGAAAGCAGCTTACCCCAGTTGGGCAAGCAGCGTGCCCGATTTTAACCAGAATCGGTCATTAGAATTAAGTGTGCACTATATTGATTCCGCCAACGAGTCAAATTATCCTGTTAAGGATATTGACTGGTTTAATAATTTAAGGCTTAACATGGCCAATTCTTTAAATTAAAAGAAGATGAAAAATATATTTATTGCATTCTTTATTTTCACAATAATTAGTTGTTGCAGCTGGTCTACGACAATATGTGTTATAAACAAGTCAAGAAATAATTATCTTGGATGTTATTCCTATACCGATTCTTTTGGCAATAACAATATGGGGTATGACAATATTGCAGAATTTGACACATGCAAGCAGAAATCACTTGAATGGCTTAGATTTGCACATAAATATTGTCACAAAGGCGATACTTTATATTTAAAATTCCAAACACGAAGTCTTGACGAGATTTTTGAAAAATCAATAGACGGGAAAGTACGTTTCTTTTTTATCAAGGATAGTGTCTATCTGAATACCCCTTGGGATTCAATCGTAAAATATCAAATATGTGATAAAAAATATATATTCAACAAAAAAGAATTTAATCAGATCGGACAGAAGATTGTATTAAAGTAATCAGAAATTACAGGAGACCATGGTAAATATACTATTTCATTAGTGTCCCGTTAAAATCAGGACACTAATGATGGAAAATATGAAAACAAGCATCCGATGATAGTTGTAGGTCTTGAAACAGAACGGAAGATGAAGGATTTTGGATTGAAAGGCATTGATTTTGATAATGTTTATGGCTGATAATGTATTATCAGGAAAATGTATATGGAGGTATAAAGCACATTTTCTTGCCACCAAATGTTTCAGTCTGCAATATTTTTTTTACCTTTGCACGCATAACATTTGTTAGTAAGACAAACAAACATATTAAAAGATATCTATAAACGTTATGATTCTTTTTTTCAGAACTCCTTCAAAGAGCGTGATAGCAACACAGGTTGACCATCAGCTCGACAGCAATGAGATTAACGAACTTTGTTGGCTCTTCGGAGACGCCGTGCTCGAAAAGGCAGACAGTCTCGAGGGTTTCTTCGTGGGACCACGCCGTGAAATGATTACTCCTTGGAGTACGAATGCCGTTGAGATAACACAGAACATGAATCTCCACGGCATTTCGCGTATTGAGGAGTATTTCCCCGTGAGCTCGGCCGACGCTGACCACGACCCGATGCTGCAGCGCATGTACGACGGCATCGGACAGGACGTGTTCACCGTAAACCACGAGCCGGAGCCTATCAAGCGCATCGACAACCTCGAGGAGTATAACGAGCAGGAAGGTCTTGCCCTCTCGCCAGAGGAAATAGAATACCTGCACAAAATCGAGAAGCAGCTGGGCAGACCGCTGACCGACTCTGAGGTGTTCGGCTTCGCACAGATCAACTCGGAGCACTGCCGCCACAAGATTTTCGGCGGTGTGTTCATCATCGACGGCAAGGAGATGGAAAGTTCGCTCTTCGCCATGATCAAGAAGACGACAAAGGAGAACCCCAACAAGATTCTCTCGGCATACAAGGACAACGTGGCGTTCTCGCAGGGACCGGTTGTGGAGCAGTTCGCACCGGCAGACCAGTCTACGTCTGACTACTTCCAGGTGAAAGACGTGGAGAGCGTTATCTCGCTGAAGGCTGAGACACACAACTTCCCTACTACAGTGGAGCCTTTCAACGGTGCCGCTACGGGTACGGGCGGTGAGATCCGCGACCGTATGGGCGGCGGTGTAGGCTCATGGCCTATCGCCGGAACAGCCGTTTACATGACAGCCTATCCTCGTCTGAAGGAAGACGAGCTAAGCCTCAAGGCGAGCAAGGTGGCACGTGGCGAAGACGCCGCCAAGGAATACACCGGCGAGCGCGACTGGGAAGACATCATGCCGGTGAGAAACTGGCTGTATCAGTCGCCAGAACAGATTCTCATCAAGGCATCAAACGGTGCTTCCGACTTCGGAAACAAGTTCGGCCAGCCGCTCATCTGCGGTTCGGTGCTCACATTCGAGCATCAGGAGCCTACCACTACCGACGAGGCAGAAACAAAATATGCCTACGACAAGGTGATCATGCTCGCCGGCGGTGTGGGCTACGGCACCAAGCGCGACTGTCTGAAGAAGGAACCACAGAAGGGCAACAAGGTTGTCGTTGTGGGTGGCGACAACTATCGCATCGGTCTCGGTGGAGGTTCGGTATCATCAGTAGACACCGGCCGCTACAGCAACGGCATCGAGCTGAACGCCGTACAGCGTGCCAACCCGGAGATGCAGAAGAGAGCCTACAACCTCGTGCGCGCTCTCTGCGAAGAGGACACCAACCCTGTTGTCAGCATCCACGACCACGGATCGGCAGGCCATCTGAACTGTCTGTCGGAGCTGGTTGAGGAATGTGGTGGACGCATCGACATGACCAAACTGCCTATCGGCGACAAGACGCTGTCGGCAAAGGAGATAATAGCCAACGAGAGCCAGGAGCGCATGGGACTGCTCATCGACGAGAAGCACATCGAACACGTGCGCAAGATTGCCGAGCGCGAGCGTGCTCCGCTGTATGTTGTCGGCGAGACTACCGGCGACGCACACTTCTCATTCGTGCAGGGCGACGGTGTGAAGCCTTTCGACCTGGATGTGGCTCAGATGTTCGGACACTCTCCTGTGACATACATGAACGACGTGACAGTGGAACACCACTATCAGGACGCTACATACTCTCTGAAGTCTATCGACGAATACGTGGAACGTGTGCTCCAGCTGGAGTCGGTGGCATGCAAGGACTGGTTGACCAACAAGGTAGACCGCTCCGTAACCGGCAAGATCGCCCGTCAGCAGTGTCAGGGCGAGATACAGCTGCCACTCTCCGACTGTGGTGTAGTGGCTCTCGACTACCGCGGCCACAAGGGTATTGCAACAGCTCTCGGACACGCTCCGCAGGCTGGACTCGCCAACCCGGAGGCAGGTTCGGTATTGTCGGTGGCTGAATCACTGACCAACATTGTGTGGGCTCCGCTCGCCGACGGCATGGACAGCCTCAGCCTGTCGGCAAACTGGATGTGGCCCTGCCGCTCACAGAAGGGCGAGGACGCCCGTCTCTATGCTGCCGTGAAGGCGCTCAGCGACTTCTGCTGCGCTCTCCACATCAACGTGCCTACAGGAAAAGACTCTCTGTCGCTCTCTCAGCAGTATCCTAACGGCGAGAAGATCATCTCTCCGGGAACTGTCATCGTGACGAGCGGCGGCGAAGTGAGCGACGTGCGCAAGGTGGTATCGCCGGTGGTAGTGAACGACAAGAATTCTTCTATCTATCATATCGACTTCTCGTTCGACGAACTGATGCTCGGCGGAAGTGCTTTCGCACAGAGCCTCGGCAAGGTGGGCGACGACGTGCCTACGGTGAAGAACCCGGAGTATTTCGCCGATGCATTCAACGCCGTGCAGGAGATGATAAAGAGGGGCTGGATAATGGCAGGCCACGACATCAGCGCCGGTGGTCTCATCACCACACTGCTTGAGATGTGTTTCGCCAACGCCAAGGGCGGTATGCACATCAACCTGCACGACATAGCAGGCGACGACGTGGTGAAGATGCTTATGGCTGAGAACCCGGGAGTTGTGGTACAGATTTCTGACGACCACAAGCAGGAGTTCAAGGAATTCATGGACGAGGCAGGCGTAAGCTTCGCCAAGATCGGATACCCTACTCCAAAGGAGCGCACCATCACGGTGAAGGCTGGCGACTACAAGCATGAGTTCGACATCGACAAGCTGCGCGACGTATGGTATAAGACTTCTTATCTGCTCGACCGCGACCAGAGCATGAACGGATGTGCTGCAGAGCGCTACAACAACTATAAGGAGGAGAAGCTGGAGATGAAGTTCAACAAAGACTTCACCGGCAAGCTCGAGCAGTATGGCATCTCTGCCGACCGCCGCACGGCGTCTGGCGTGAAGGCTGCCATCATCCGCGAGAAGGGAACAAACGGTGAGCGCGAAATGGCTTACTCTCTGTATCTCGCCGGATTCGACGTGAAGGACGTGATGATGACCGACCTCGTGAGCGGCCGCGAGACTCTGGAGGATGTCAACATGATAGTGTTCTGCGGTGGATTCTCTAACTCCGACGTGCTCGGTTCTGCCAAGGGATGGGCAGGTGCATTCCTCTTCAACCCTAAGGCAAAGGAGGCACTAGACAAGTTCTATGCCCGTGAGGACACCCTGTCGCTCGGTATCTGCAACGGATGCCAGCTGATGGTGGAACTCAACCTCATCAACCCTGAGCACAAGCAGCGCGCACGCATGCTCCACAACAAGTCGCACAAGTTCGAGAGCAACTTCCTCTGTCTCACCATACCGGAGAACAACAGCGTGATGTTCAATACTCTGAGCGGCAACAAGCTGGGTATCTGGGTGGCCCACGGCGAGGGCAAGTTCTCGCTGCCTGAGGCTGAGTCGGAATACAATGTGATTGCCAAGTACAGCTACGCCGGATATCCTGGCAACCCTAACGGTTCGGACTACAACGTGGCTGGTATCTGCTCTAAAGACGGCCGCCATCTGGCTATGATGCCTCACTTGGAGCGTGCCATCTTCCCATGGCAGAACGCCTGGTATCCTGCCGACCGCCGCAACGACGACGTGACGCCATGGATCGAGGCATTCGTGAACGCACGCAAGTGGATTGAGAACAAGACGAAGTAAGAGGAAACGAATCTTACGGACGGAACCGCAGCGCGCGGAATGACCGCACTACGGTTCTACTGACATAAGGAAACGACAACCCTCCCCTCGAAGGCTAACACACTGAGGGGAGGGTTCTTTTAATAATACAAGATATGAACCTGTATCTGACCTTTTTCAAGACTTTCTTCAAGATAGGACTGTTCACCCTCGGTGGCGGATATGCCATGATTCCGATAATAGAGAAGGAAGTGGTGGACAACTACAAATGGATAAAGAGGGAAGACTTCATCGACATCATCGCCATAGCACAGAGCTGTCCGGGAGTGCTCGCCATAAACATGAGCGTGTTCATCGGCTATAGGCTGAAGAAACTGCCCGGCGCCCTCGTGACGTGTCTTGCCACGGCACTGCCCTCGTTTATCATCATACTGCTCATCGCGATGTTCTTCCATCAGTTTGAACACAACAAGGTGGTGGAGGCGATGTTCCGCGGAATACGCCCTGCCGTGGTGGCTCTCATTGCCGCCCCTACATTCAAGCTGGCGAAGTCGGCTAACGTTACGCTTAACAACTGCTGGATTCCGATCGGATGCGCCTTGGCGATATACCTAATGGGAATATCACCGATATTGATAATACTGCTCGCCGGAATATGCGGATATGTCTACGGACAATATATCAAGCCCACGGAATAAAAATAATATTATGCTATACCTGAAACTATTCATAACGTTCTTCCAGATAGGACTCTTCGGATTTGGCGGCGGCTACGGTATGCTGTCGCTGATACAGACGGAGGTGGTACACAACCATCACTGGCTCACGACAGCGGAGTTTACCGACATCGTGGCGATAAGCCAGATGACACCGGGACCGGTGGGAATAAACTCGGCTACCTACTGCGGATACACGGCGGCTCACAACGCCGGATACGGCGAGGGAATGTCGGTGCTCGGAAGCGTGACGGCAACGACGGCTCTGGTATTGCCGTCGCTGATACTGATGATACTGATAGCGAAGATGTTTCTGAAATATATGAGCACCACTCCCGTGCAGAGCGTGCTCAGCGGACTGCGTCCTGCCGTGGTGGGACTGCTCGGCGCTGCCACATTGCTGCTGCTGTCGAAAGAGAACTTCAGCACTCCCGACATCAACCCATGGCAGTTCGGAATCAGCTGCTTCCTGTTCATCGCCACTTTCATTGGGACATACTTCATAAAGATAAACCCGATAAAGATGATAGTATATGCAGCTTTTGCAGGACTGGTGCTGCTGTATTAACCCCAATCGGTCATTAGGGCTTTGTCTGATGACCGATTCGGGTTTACTATTGTCCGCCTCCGGCTATAGCTTTATCACCATAGCCAATCCATCGGGCGACACACCGATCTGCACCTTCTGTTCATCGTCAGAAGGCACCACGCCGTCAACCTTCTTTTTCTTCTTTCCGGCAATCTTCTCCACTATCCAATAGCCAGCCTCAGCAGAGAGGAAACCGATGGCTGCTCCTGCCGCCACGTCTCCCCAACGATGACGGTTGCGACGCACGCGGTCTACTGCCGTTGCCGTAGCCACTGCATATCCTGCAACGCTGATCCAGGGACTCACCTTGCCATATTCCTTATGCAGCACCGTAGCGCCACAGAAAGCCACTGCCGTGTGACCAGAAGGGAAAGAACGGTTGTCTGTGCCGTCGGGACGGCGTGAGTGGATAGTATGCTTCAGAGCGTATGTCGTGCCGGCACAGAGAAGAAAAGTGGCTCCAGACTTATATATGCGCTGTTCCCACGAACTGCGGCTCGGCACGCCAGCCATCTTGAGGATAAACGAAGCTGCCATCGGAGTATATTGCAACACATCATCGATACCGTCGCCGTGGTATCTTTTGTCTTGTGCCGTAGCGCCAAGGCAGACGCTGAAGGCAAAGAATAGTAAGATCAGTTTGTTTCTCATGTCGGCAAAGGTAGTGCAAATCGAGAGCAATGCAAAATAAATTTATTTATTTTCATTGCCGAGATGCAGCCTACCTTATCTAAAGGTAATCCAAAAAACTGATTAAGCGAGAGAAATGGGAATTTATTCACATTTCCGAGCGAGAAGTTTTTATCCAAATCGAGAGCAATGCAAAATAAATTTATTTATTTTCATTGCCGAGATGCTACATACCAATATATATGAATAAAATAAGCCCGGCACAATACCGGGCTCATTATTACAAAGAAGTTGATCAGATATTTATCTTACCACGATTTTCTTGCGCCAGTTCACCGACTATTAGCATAGACTCAGGTGACTGCGGCAGTATAATCTTTCTGTTGATTAAACTCAAAATACAAACAAGGTCTAATGACCGATTTGGATTAAAATTGGGCACGGTGCTTGCCCAACTGGGGCAACGTGCTTGCCCATCATGGGCACGGTGCTTGCCCCTGTTGGGCAGATTTGGTTCCCGATACCTGCCCATTTACGGAGTTCAGCCAATGCATGCAATTCCATCCATCTGACAATTCCTCTCATCAGCAAACCATCCAGACAATTGCCTGACAATCGCATAACAGTCAACTATCTGTATGTCAGAATATTACAGCAGAAAACCAGACAATCTGACAGTTTTGACGATTTTCCATGATTTATTTGCAAATCTCAATTATTTTTCCGAATATTGCAAAAACAACCTTAATTCATATCACTATGTAAAAACATAAGTGAAAAACAGGTAAATACAGTTTCTATGATTATGTCAGAAAAATTAATTGGTAAAAGCATCAGAGCATTACTGCTGATTATTTTCCTTATTAAAGGATATACAGCAAATTCACAATCAATGTATAAGATTGATGTCAACGCCTTTGACCCTCAAGTCATTGAGATAGTCAAATCTTATATTCAAAAAAATGACACTACAAGTTCTTTCCTCTTGTTGACTTACGACAACTTTATATCCAAAATCAAAGATTCCTATCTGGATGGATGTTGTTTCATAATAGGACCTTATATAAAGGGCATCATTAATGAAAATCCATCGGTAGAAAAAGACCTTTGGGGATTCGATATTGTAAAGGACGATATGGAGAAGGGCATTTCTGCAATCAATAAATACCCTACATTGTACTTCTCGATTGGAAAACACGATGTCTATATTCAGTCGTCTCTTGACAAATTGCTTTCCAACAACGGCACCGGGCTATCTTCCGATATCCCAAGAGACAATCCTATCAGCAGGTATCTGGAGTGTTCGGAAGTCGTTGAAAAAGTGCTCGTAAATAAAGAAATACGGTTTCAGGTTAACAATTCGTTAAAGTCTGATTTTCCAAGGAAAATAGTCAACATATCATCAGACATACAGTTCAAGCCTTAATATTGAAACGACAGTCTCACATATTAATATATAATAATTATGATTTTGAAACGCATCTTGTTTTTCTTCACCATAACCTGCTTAACTGTAGGATGCATGGATTCCCGACACACCTTTGATGCCTTTTGCATTGACGCAGAAAGGATAGACCCACAGGTGCAGAAGGCCGTGAATGAATATATAGCAAACAAAAAGAACAAATCTTTTGTTCTGACTACAGCATCTTTGCTGGATTTCTGTCTCTTTTACAAGAAGACCTGTGACGTTTACGTTATCAGCCCTAACTACAGCGGCATTATAGATTCTACACAGAGCGCTTATGTTAAAGACACCACTTTTACAGGATGCAGGATTCCTCACTTCAAATGGACACTAAAGACAAGACCTGTGTATCATTGCCACATGAAGGGGAAGACGGTTTTCCTGCAATCTTCTGTTGATGATCTCATAAACGACCAAAAGACTAATAAATATTTCACAGAGTCTGCCACACAATCTTCCAACGGCCGCAACCAGTACATGCGAGAAAGCATGTGCATCATAAAGAAGCCGAACGGAGAGGTGAAGACCTTCATCGTGGGCGACTCAATACTGATGAATGATAATCTGCTTGAACATTACTGATCATCACAGACGGATGAGGGGAAAATAGAAATTTTCTGTTTATTCCCTAAATAAATATACACTTTGAAAGCAATAATGTTTACATTAGTATTAAATAGTCATTATTTTACAAGTTTTTCAAACAACTTATCATTTAAAATGCCTATTTTTGTAGTAGTTTTCTTATCAACCCTAAAATCCGCAAGCAATCTCAATGGCAATCTCAATTGCAGTAAAGAGCTTGAACACTATGCATCATGATAGTATG
>ENA-UPTB01001620-UPTB01001620.1-human-gut-metagenome-genome-assembly--contig:-NODE-1620-length-18588-cov-8.734698_pt1 | contig 18588 bp, 16 predicted proteins | sample MGYA00250046_ERZ773369 | MGnify/ENA primary metagenome ERZ773369 (study PRJEB29103, sample SAMN06111938) | human gut metagenome | biome: human gut; feature: ankylosing spondylitis patient; material...
GGCTTCGACTGTCCCGATGTGGAGTTCGTGCAGCTGGCACGTCCCACGCTTTCCCTGGCGAAATACCTGCAACAGGTAGGACGTGGGTTGAGGAGATCGGCAAACAAGGAGTCCTGTATGCTGATAGACAATGTGGGTCTGTACCGCATCTTCGGTTTGCCTGCCCGGAACCATGACTGGGCGGCGATGTTCGAGGGGCGGATGATTGGCAACGCGCTGTCCCGGGCACGGACGGAAGGCGGATTGTACCTGCCTGCTTTGTCATTGACGGACAGTGGCGGGCAGCAGGAGGAGGTATGGGAGATTGTTATGACTCACGACCGGTTGCTGGAAGCCATCCGGAACCGGGAGGAAGCAGAAGAGGGAAAGGAATCACAAGCCGCCTTGAAATCTTATCCCGACCGGCGGAGTAGCTTGTGGGGGCTGAAGCGTGGAAACAAGATAACAGTGTCTCCCCGTTATCTGCAAGTCTTTGACATTCAGGGAAACCGTGTGGCAGTCCGTTTGAAAGATGGACAGGCAGGAGTGGTGAGTGCCTCCGGGGAGCCGGAAGTGATACTCGGGTATTGTCGGAGATTGAAGTTCCTGAAAGAGGAACTGCTGGCTGTTACGGATACTGCCGGCACGGTTTCCTACATGGACATGAAAACAGGCCGCACTTACCGGGAGAAGCCGGTGGTGTTTTCCTATGGCGGTGTGGAATTGCTGAGGGTAGGGGAGACTTTCCATAGCCGTACAAAAAAAGCATACGCTTCCATGAACGGGCTGCATAAAGACAGCATCTGCTTTTATGAATATTACTTGAAGATACCGGATTATCGCGTACCGAAGTCCTGCAAGCTGGTGGATTCCGTATGGTCCACGGTGTTTGATGTGTTCGCCTGCTTGTTGGCAGGGGATGACGAGGAAGTTTATTGGTGCTGCGGCCGTCTGGCCGACCGGAGCATCGTGGTGATGGACGGGGCCGGAAGGTATTACCATGTGGAAAAAGGAAAGAGGAAGCGGTACATTGCCGCTAACCTTCCCGAACCCGGTGAGCAGGACTTCGACACGGCTGTAAAGAAGCTGAAAGAGGAAGCCGGACAGCGGGCGGAGGAAACGGACCGGCAGAAGAGAAGGAACGAGGAAGCGAAAAGGCGGAAGAGGCTGGAGGAGATAAGAGATGCCCTTCCGTACCGTATGGGCATGAAATGGGGCTTGAAACTGGGGGAACGTATCATCGTTCCTCCCAAATACAGAAAGATTCTTCCTCCTGTGGGCGTTTATTGTGCTTTTGAAGAGAGCGCCTGCCGGTGGGGGGTGATGGCACTGGACGGGAAAGTGATGGTGGAAGCCCGCTACCAGGAGGTGGATATAGAAAACAACGGCACGGTACACCTGACCGTCATTCCCGGCAAAGTGAAGACCGTCAAACTGTAAGTGTTTCCGGAATGAAACACAAATGACGCGAATGACATAAATTAAAAATCAAGATAAATTTATGCCATTCGCGTCATTTGTGTTCTAAAAAAAAAGTGAGCATCTGCCTGAGTTTGCACATACATTCAGAAAGGTTTCTATTATTACAGAATTTTTTCCATAATAAGCACCATTTCTTTCTTTTTTCACATTTTTTTTCTGTACTTTTGCGCTCAAATTTAAAAACCATTTTTTATAACCCAATATGGCAAATGTGATTAAATTACACAAAGGCTTGAACATCAACCTGAAAGGGAAACCTGCTCAGGAGTTCTTTGACGTGAAGCAGCCGGACATCTATGCGATAGTGCCCGATGATTTTCATGGCGTGACTCCTAAAGTCGTGGTCAAGGAACAGGAATATGTGACGGCCGGGGGAACATTGTTTGTTGACAAGAACCACCCCGAAGTGAAGTTCGTATCTCCGGTAAGCGGTGTCGTTACCAGCGTGGAGAGAGGCGAACGTCGTAAAGTCTTAAGCATCTCCATTGCAGCTGCAAAGGAGCAAGACTACGAAGAGTTTGGAAAGAAGGATGTTTCGACTCTGACAGGCGAGCAGGTAAAAGCCGCCCTGCTGGAAGCCGGACTTTTTTCATTCATTATCCAGCGCCCCTACATCGTGGTGGCTGATCCGAATGCCAAGCCGAAAGGCATCTTCGTTTCTGCATTTGACACTAACCCATTGGCTGCTGATTTCGAATTTGTTCTGAAAGGCCAGGAAAAAGATTTCCAGACTGGTCTGGACGCACTGGCAAAGATGGCAAAGACGTATCTGAATATCAGCGTAGAGCAGAAGAGCCCTGCACTGACCAACGCCAAAAATGTAACTGTAACTGCCTTCGACGGTCCTAACCCCGCCGGAAACGTAGGCGTTCAGATTAACCACATCAGTCCTATCAACAAAGGCGAAACTGTTTGGACGCTCCGTGCGGAAGAAGTGATCTTCATCGGACGCCTGTTCAACACAGGTCGCGTAGACCTTACCCGTACTATCGCCCTGACCGGTTCGGAAGTGAAGAAACCGGCTTATTGCAAGCTGAAAGTAGGAGCCTTGCTGACAGATATTTTTGCAGGACGTGTGAACGGAGGTAAAAACTTACGCTACATTAACGGTAACGTGCTGACCGGAACTTTGGTGAAGCCAAACGGATTCCTGGGTGCGCACGCTACAAGTCTTACTGTGATTCCCGAAGGGGATGACCGGCACGAATTCCTGGGCTTTATCATGCCGCGTACCGATCAGTACAGTGCCAACCGCAGTTATTTCAGCTGGTTGTGCGGTAACAAGGAATACACACTGGATGCCCGTATCAAAGGTGGCGAACGCCACATGATCATGTCCGGCGAGTATGACAAAGTATTCCCGATGAGCATTTTCCCCGAATATTTAATTAAAGCTATCATTGCCGGCGATATTGACCGCATGGAAGCACTTGGTATTTACGAAGTGGCTCCCGAAGACTTCGCTGTATGTGAATTCGTTGACTCTTCCAAATTGGAATTGCAACGCATCGTGCGTCAGGGCTTGGACATGCTTCGCAAGGAAATGTGCTAAATAATTAAAAACTAAGAATTAAAAGTTAATGAAAGCGTTAAGAAATTATCTCGACAAGATAAAGCCAAACTTTGAAGAGGGCGGCAAACTCCACGCGTTTCGTTCGGTGTTCGACGGTTTCGAAACATTCTTGTTCGTACCCAACAGCACTTCGAAAACAGGAGTTCACATTCATGATGCGATTGACAGCAAGCGTATCATGTCAATGGTGGTTATTGCGTTGATACCGGCCCTGTTGTTCGGTATGTACAACGTAGGTTACCAGCACTTCTTGGCTGTAGGCCAGGAGGCAGGTTTCTTTGAAAAGTTCATTTATGGTTTCCTGGCTGTTCTGCCTAAGATTATCGTATCATACGTAGTCGGTCTGGGAATCGAATTTGTGGTGGCACAATGGAAGAACGAAGAAATTCAGGAAGGTTTCCTGGTATCCGGTCTGTTGATCCCGATGATCGTTCCTGTGGAATGTCCGTTGTGGATTCTGGCTGTCGCTACAGCATTCTCTGTTATCTTCGCTAAGGAAGTATTCGGCGGTACAGGTATGAATATCTTCAACCCTGCATTGATTACCCGTGCTTTCTTGTTCTTCGCTTATCCTACCAAAATGTCCGGTGATGCCGTTTGGGTAAGCACTGACAGCATTTTCGGTATCGGTGGCGGACAGGTAGTGGACGGTTTTACCGGCGCTACGATGTTGGGACAGGCTGCTACAGCCGCTCCGGGTGCAAGCGAACTGATTAATGTGAACGGTACTCCCGCTACCATGTGGGATATGGTTGTAGGTTTGATCCCGGGTTCTATCGGTGAAACCAGCGTTATCGCTATCGCACTGGGTGCCATCATCCTGTTGTGGACAGGCGTGGCAAGTTGGAAGACCATGTTCTCTGTCTTTGCCGGTGGTATCGTGATGGGATTGATCTTCAATGTATTCGGCTCTACAGATAACATGATGGCTCAGTTGCCTTGGTACGAACACATCGTATTGGGCGGTTTCTGCTTCGGCGCCGTGTTCATGGCTACCGACCCTGTGACTTCCGCACGTACGGAAAAGGGTAAGTTCATCTACGGCTTCCTGATCGGTGTGATGGCTATCGTTATCCGTGTGTTGAATCCGGGTTATCCCGAAGGTATGATGCTTGCCATCCTGCTGATGAACATCTTCGCTCCGCTGATTGACTACTGTATCGTACAGAAGAACATCACAGCCCGCGAAAACAGATTAAAATCAACTAACAACTAAAATATCGGACATTATGAATACTAATAGTAATAGTTATACTATCATCTATGCTTCGATAATGGTTGTTATCGTAGCATTCCTGTTGGCATTCGTGTCTTCTTCTCTGAAAGAAAAACAGTACCAGAATGTAGAACAGGACACAAAGAAACAAATTCTGGCAGCTTTGAACGTTTATGACGTAAAAGATGTGAATGCAGAATATGATAAATATGTGAAAGAAGACGATTTGATGCAGGCAGACGGTTCTTTGGTAAAGAACGATGCTGCTTTCCAGACTTCTTATAAAGGTGAAATCGCTAACGGACGTCTTCATGTATTCGTTTGCGACGTGGATGGTCAGACCAAATATGTGCTGCCTATTTATGGTGCCGGTCTTTGGGGACCTATCTGGGGATACATCGCATTGAATGATGACAAAGACACTGTATACGGCGTTTACTTCTCTCATCAAGGAGAAACTCCGGGTCTGGGTGCAGAAATCACCACTACTAAGTTCCAGGATCAGTTCTTGGGCAAACATGTAATGGAAAACGGTACTGTAGCTTTGGGTGTTGAAAAACACGGCAAGGTGGCAAAACCCGATTATCAGGTAGACGGTATCTCAGGTGGTACTATCACTTCTAAGGGTGTAGATGCGATGATTAAGGATTGCCTGAGCATGTACAATTCATTTTTAACTAATAAATAAGAGGAGGGTAAATAGAATATGAGCGCATTATTTTCTAAAAAGAATAGAGAAGTTCTTTTAACTCCGCTGGGTTTGAATAACCCTGTCACCGTACAGGTGCTCGGTATCTGTTCTGCACTGGCTGTAACGGCTCAGCTGGAACCGGCTATCGTGATGGGTCTTTCCGTAACCATTATTACAGCCTTCTCGAACTTCGTTATCTCCTTGTTGCGTAACACCATTCCCAACCGTATCCGTATCATCGTTCAGTTGGTGGTTGTTGCCGCATTGGTAACTATCGTTAGTGAAATTTTGAAAGCGTTCGCATACGATGTAAGTGTGCAGCTTTCTGTATATGTAGGTTTGATTATTACAAACTGTATCCTGATGGGACGTCTGGAAGCGTTTGCTATGATGAACGGTCCTTGGGAATCATTCCTGGATGGTATCGGTAACGGATTGGGTTATGCCAAAATCCTGATTATCGTGGCATTCTTCCGTGAACTGCTGGGTGCCGGTACATTGTTTGGCTTCCAGGTTATCCCGCAGGCTGTTTATGACTTGGGCTACCTGAACAACGGCTTGATGTTGATGCCTCCTATGGCGTTGATTATCTGTGCTTGTATCATTTGGTACCAACGTGCAAAACACAAAGAATTGCAGGAAAGTAATAATTAATCCCCGTTATAAAACGAAAAGAATATGGAATATTTAAGTTTGTTTGTAAAGTCCATCTTTGTGGACAATATGATTTTCGCATACTTCCTGGGGATGTGTTCTTACCTGGCAGTATCGAAGAACGTAAAGACAGCCGTAGGTCTGGGTGCAGCCGTTACTTTCGTGTTGATTGTAACTCTGCCGGTGAACTATTTGCTGGAAAATTACGTACTGGCACCTAATGCGCTGATTGATGGAGTAGACCTCAGCTTCTTGAGCTTTATCCTGTTTATTGCCGTTATTGCCGGTATCGTTCAGTTGGTGGAAATGGCGGTTGAACGTTTCAGCCCGTCGCTCTATGCTTCATTGGGTATCTTCCTTCCGCTGATTGCTGTAAACTGTGCCATCATGGGTGCTTCATTGTTTATGCAGCAACGTCATTTCATCAACATTGGCGAGGCAACTACTTACGCTTTGGGCTCAGGTATCGGTTGGGCACTGGCTATTATCGGTCTGGCTGCCATCCGTGAAAAAATGGCTTACTCTGATGTTCCCGCTCCTTTGAAAGGTCTGGGTATCACTTTCATCACTGTAGGTTTGATGGCAATGGCATTTATGTGTTTCTCTGGTTTGAAAATCTAAAAGGAAAGGAATAAGACAATGGATATGAATTTAATATTAGCTAGTATTGGAGTATTCCTTGGAATTATCCTTCTGCTCGTTGTTATTTTGCTGGTAGCTAAGCAGTATCTTACTCCGAGCGGCAAAGTAAAGATAACTATCAATGGAGAGAAAGAACTGGAAGTAGAACAAGGTTCAACTTTGCTGAACACCCTGTCTGTCAATGGCATCTACCTGTCATCGGCTTGTGGTGGTAAAGGTTCTTGCGGTCAATGTAAATGCCAGGTTGTAGAAGGCGGCGGTGAGATTCTTCCTTCTGAAAAGGGACATTTCAGCCGTAAACAACAACAGGATCATTGGCGTCTGGGTTGCCAGGTGAAAGTAAAAGGTGACCTGGGCATCAAGATTGATGAATCTGTACTGGGTGTTAAGGAATGGGAATGCGAAGTAATCAGCAACAAGAACGTTGCCACTTTCATCAAAGAGTTTATTGTGGCTTTGCCGAAAGGTGAACACATGGACTTCGTTCCGGGTTCATACGCTCAGATTAAGATTCCTAAATTTGAAATGGACTACAACAAGGATATCGATAAAGACCTTATCGGTCCGGAGTATCTGCCCGCATGGGAAAAATTCGGTCTGTTCGGCTTGAAATGTAAGAATACGGAAGAAACCATCCGTGCTTACTCTATGGCCAACTATCCTGCCGAGGGTGACCGTATCATGCTGACAGTGCGTATCGCTACTCCTCCGTTCAAACCGAAAGATCAGGGTCCCGGCTTTATGGATGTGAATCCGGGTATCGCTTCATCTTACATTTTCACGCTGAAACCGGGTGACAAGGTAACGATGAGTGGTCCTTACGGAGACTTCCACCCGATCTTCGATTCTAAGAAGGAAATGATTTGGGTAGGTGGTGGTGCCGGTATGGCTCCGTTGCGTGCGCAGATTATGCACATGACCAAGACACTGCACACTACCGACCGTGAACTTCACTATTTCTATGGTGCGCGTGCATTGAACGAAGTATTCTATCTGCAAGATTTCCAACAATTGGAAAAAGACTTCCCGAACTTCCACTTCCATCTGGCTTTGGACCGTCCGGATCCCGCAGCCGATGCAGCAGGCGTGAAGTATACCGCAGGTTTCGTTCACAATGTGATGTATGAAACTTATCTGAAGGATCATGAAGCTCCCGAAGATATTGAATACTACATGTGTGGCCCCGGCCCGATGTCTAATGCAGTCGTTAAGATGCTGGATAGTCTGGGTGTTGAGCCTTCTTCTATCATGTACGACAACTTCGGAGGATAATATCAGGATCTCCTTTTATTAATAATGAAAATAAGCCCGGTAAAAGTGAACTTTTATCGGGCTTTTTCTTTACTTTTGTATAAAACGAAAATGAATATGATAGAGAACATACTAGCCAATTTGAAAATTGAGCGGCTGAACCCGATGCAAGAGGCGTCCATCAATGCTTGGAAAGAGGGAAAAGACCTAATATTATTGTCTCCTACGGGATCCGGCAAGACGTTAGCTTATCTGTTGCCTTTGGTGCAGAGTTTGAAGCCTGGTATAACAGGCGTACAGGCTATAGTGCTGGTTCCTTCCCGGGAACTGGCTTTACAAATAGACCAGGTATTTAAATCCATGAACACACCCTTCAAGGCTGTAAGTTGTTATGGAGGACGACCGGCCATGGAAGAGCACCGTACCATCAAAGGGGTGCAGCCATCAGTCATCATCGGTACTCCGGGCCGTATGAATGATCATCTTTCCAAACAGAATTTTGATGCAGATACAGTCACAACTCTGGTAATCGATGAATTTGACAAATGCCTGGAGTTTGGCTTCCAGGAAGAGATGGCGACTGTCATAGGACAGTTGCCCAACTTGCAACGCCGTTTTCTGTTGTCGGCTACCGATGCGGAAGAGATTCCGCAGTTTACGGGGCTGGACAAGACCATTAAATTGAATTTTTTAAATCCGGAAGAGCAGCTTACCCACCGCCTGCACTTATATAAGGTACTGTCTCCGGAAAAAGACAAACTTGAAACCTTATATAAATTGCTTTGTACCTTGGGAAGCCAATCGACATTGGTTTTCTGTAATCACCGTGAAAGTGTGGAACGGGTAGGGAAGTATCTTCAATCCCAGAAGTTTCAATGTGGCATTTTTCATGGCGGCATGGAACAGGATGACCGCGAACGCTCCCTATATAAATTCCGCAACGGAAGTTGCCATGTGCTTATTTCTACCGATCTGGCCGCTCGCGGACTGGATATCCCCGAAATAGAGAATGTAGTACATTATCATCTGCCTGCCAATGAAGACGGATACATTCACCGCAACGGACGTACCGCCCGCTGGGAAGCCGAAGGTAATTCTTATGTTATCCTTCATGCCGAAGAAACAGTGCCCGCATATATAACCGATGAGCCGGAGGAGTTCATTTTACCCGAAGTCACCCCCAAACCTTCTTTGCCCGAATATGTGACATTATATATAGGAAAAGGCAAGAAAGATAAAATCAATAAGATAGATATTGTGGGATTTCTCTTTAAAAAAGGAAACCTTAATAAAGACGAAATAGGACGGATTGATGTAAAAGACCACTATTCTTTTGCAGCCGTATCTCGCAAAAAGATAAAACAAACTTTGAATTTAATACGAAATGAGAAGATAAAGGGCATAAAAACACTTATTGAAGAAGCTAAATAATGACAATTTGTCAATTCTCGAAATAAAATGATTAAAGAATAATTCAAAAAGATATTTTTTTTATGCTTTAGATCATTGTTTACTAGGGATGTAGTTACAAAATGAAAGCATAAAAAATCAGATTTAACTAATTTGAAAGAAAATTATGCGGAAATTCGTAAATTTATTAGCGATTTTTTTGGAAAACTGAAAATAATGTGTAATTTCGCCCAATGTAAGATATAAACAAATTGTATAACCAAAACAAACGTCAAATGAAAAAGCATAATTTCAATGCGGGACCATCTATCTTGCCTCGCGAGGTAATTGAGAAGACAGCACAAGCCGTTCTTGATTTTAATGGGTCAGGCCTTTCCATCATGGAAATCAGTCACCGTGCTAAAGATTTTCAGCCTGTAGTAGACGAAGCTGTTGCTTTGTTTAAGGAACTGTTGAACATCCCGGAAGGGTACTCGGTACTATTCTTGGGAGGTGGAGCCAGCTTGGAATTCTGTATGATACCTTTCAACTTCCTCGAAAAAAAAGCTGCTTACCTGAACACAGGCGTATGGGCTAAGAAAGCGATGAAAGAAGCCAAGGCTTTCGGCGAGGTAGTAGAAGTGGCATCTTCCGCTGAAGCGACCTATACCTATATTCCCAAAGATTATACGGTTCCCGCCGATGCAGATTATTTCCACGTCACAACGAATAACACAATCTATGGAACAGAACTTCATGAAGATCTGGATTCTCCGGTTCCTATGATTGCTGATATGTCATCTGATATTTTCTCTCGTCCTATCGACGTTTCTAAATATATTTGTATCTATGGCGGTGCGCAGAAGAATTTGGCTCCGGCCGGTGTCACTTTCGTTATTGTAAAGAACGATGCTGTGGGCAAGGTATCACGCTATATTCCTACTATGCTGAATTATCAGACTCACATTGACGGCGGCTCTATGTTCAACACACCTCCTGTACTTCCTATTTATGCCGCTTTGCAGACTTTACGCTGGATAAAAGCCAACGGTGGTGTAGCAGAAATGCAGAAACGTGCTAAAGAGAAGGCAGACATGCTGTATGCTGAAATAGACCGTAACAAAATGTTCCGTGGCACAGTAACGGATAAAGCCGACCGCTCTTATATGAACATTTGCTTTGTAATGAATGACGAATACAAAGACCTGGAAGCCGATTTCTTGAAATTTGCCACAGAAAAAGGTATGGTGGGTATTAAGGGACACCGTTCTGTAGGCGGTTTCCGTGCATCTTGCTACAACGCTATGCCGAAGGAAAGCGTTCAGGCTTTGATTGACTGCATGCAGGAATTTGAGAAACTTCATTAATAATTATGTTCACCACAGATTATACGAATTGCACAGATAGGAACAATAAATGGAATCTGTGATAATCCGTGATAATCTGTGGTGAACCTTTTTAATACAATAAGACCATGAAAGTATTAGTAGCAACAGACAAGCCGTTTGCAAAAGTTGCAGTAGACGGTATCCGTAAAGAAATAGAAGCAGCAGGTTATGAACTGGTATTGCTGGAAAAATATGGTGAAAAAGCTAAACTACTGGAAGCTGTAAAGGACGTTAACGCAATCATTATCCGCAGTGATATTATTGATGCCGAAGTATTGGATGCGGCAAAAGAACTGAAAATCGTAGTACGTGCAGGAGCAGGTTATGATAACGTGGATTTGGCGGCTGCTACGGCACACAATGTGTGTGTTATGAATACTCCGGGACAGAACTCCAATGCAGTAGCCGAACTGGCTTTTGGCATGATGGTGATGGCTGTCCGCAATTTCTATAACGGGACTTCGGGTACTGAACTGATGGGCAAGAAGTTAGGTATCCATGCATACGGCAATGTAGGTCGCAATGTGGCTCGTATCGCTTATCAAACTTTGCCTTATAAGTCCTGAAATCATACCCATCGAATTTATTGATGCCATCCCAAGTGGCAAACCACATATTTCCCTTTCTGTCTTGCAGAATATTCATGACAGTATTCTGCGAAAGTCCCTCTTCGGACGAATAATGGGTAAAGACACACTCCGGCTGTGCTCCGGACGGTAACGCAAATACAAACAATAAGCCTATGACCAGATATAGAAGTTTTCTCATAACATATTCGTTCTGTGGGGTAAAGATACGCATTTCGCCGAAAATATCGTATATTTGTCATTATTTTAAATACCACTATGAAACCAAGCGTTATACTTTATGCTGTTTTCCTTACCGTAAGTCTGGGTATAAAGGCTCAACAAGTTGATACGGTAAGTTATGAAGTGACAAAAAACATGCCCGTTTTCTACGAGCAACTGAAACAGCAACTTACCTATCCCGCAGCATGGGGAAAGTCTACCACAAAAGACTTTGGGAAATGGAGAATCGAAACACGAAATATAGTGATGGAGTGCATGCAGAATCTGCCACCTGCTCCCTCGAAATACGATATGTCTGTCGTCGGAACAGAGCAGCGGGCGGGATATGAAGCCCGCAAGATATGGTTTAATGTTTCGGAATGGTCCCGCATACCGGCTTATTTATTGGTTCCTGACGGAAAGGGGCCTTTTCCGGCTGTGATAATGCTGCACGATCATGGAGCACACTTTTCCATCGGCAAAGAGAAAATGGTACGTCCTTTCGGAGTCTCTCCGGAAATATCGGCTGATGCCGAAGATTGGGTGGTCCGTTGTTATGACGGACAATATACCGGAGATTACTTTGCACAAAACGGTTACGTAGTACTGTCTATCGACGCCCTGTTTTGGGGAGAACGCGGACGAAAGGAAGGAGTAAGTTATGACGGACAGCAGGCACTGGCTTCCAATTTCATGCAAATGGGAGCATCCTGGGGGGCTTTTATCAACATGGATGATGTGCGTAGTGCCGAGTTTCTGGCTTCACTGCCAATGGTAGATAAAAACAGGGTCGGTTGTTTGGGATTCTCAATGGGTGCCTACCGTTCCTGGATGCTGGCTGCGCTGACTGATTGTATAAAAGCATCCGCTTCCATCTGCTGGATGAATACCACAGAGCATCTGATGACGCTGACTAATAATCAGAATAAGGGCGGTTCCACTTACTCCATGCTTATTCCAAACTTAAGGCGGTATCTGGATTATTCGCATACGGCAAGTATCGCATGTCCTAAACCCGCCCTTTTCTTCAATGGAAGCAAAGATAAATTATTCCCGATAGAAGGAGTAAAAGATGCATATCAAACGATGCGAACGGTATGGGACAGTCAACATGCCGGTGACAGGCTTGTGACTAAAATATGGGATGAGAAGCATTTCTTTAACAAGGAGATGCAGGAAGAAGTATTGGAGTTCTTTAATAAAGAAATGAGAAATAAAGATTAACGGTCAGTGATAACCTTATTAATAACAATCACTGACCGTTAACGGCCAATCGCTATTTCAGGTGTCTTTTTATCCAAAGTAAATGCCCATACTCCGTAGCTTCAGATGTCCAGTGTTCGTTAATAGGAGTGATTAGCGCTTCTTTTGGGCAATTCAACACATTATATACGATATAACTGGTAGTGGGCGGACAAGTATCATCATTGTATCCCCAAGTCATGTAAGTAGGAATTTTTATCCGGCGGGCAAAGTTTACTACATCATAATAAGCCATTGTATTCAGCTTATCGGCAGTATCCATACCTGCTACACGGAAGAAATGCGGATAACCTCCCGCTCTGCCAGCCTTATAGCCTGCCATATCGCTTAAAGCCGGATGATTAGCTACACACGCTGTTACCCGTGTATCCAGTCCAGCTGTAATCAATGCCAAAGCACCTCCCTGGCTACCCCCTTGCACAATGACATTCTTACCGTCCCATTCGGGTAAAGAAGTTAAAAAGTCAATACTGCGTACACATGCCAGATAAACGCGTCTCATGTAATAATTATCCTTATTATCCAGTCCGTTTGATAAATACCCGTTCTCTCTGCCGTTGAACGCATTACTGATTTCCTTGAACTCTGCTTCGGACATCTCCGGATTGAGTCCATGTATCTCCATCTCAAAACGGATACATCCCTGCTCTGCATAGTATTTATGACGAAGAGGGGCTTTGATGGTTTTGATTCCTGCACCCGGCGGACAAAGCACTACCGGGCAAGCACCTTTCTGCATATTCCGGGGACAGGTTAAATAGCCGTAAATACTTTGTCCCCGACTGTTCAACTGTAGTTTAACCAAGTAACAGTCTATCTTGTCGGTAGAATACTTTTCAACCCGCTCTTTCGTATACAACAAAGGGAAAGTTGCAATTTCAGACTTACTCTTATCCCAGAATTCATCGAAATCGGCAGGCATCTTCGTATAAGGTTGAAGTTTATCGGGCGAAAAACCTACTTTTACATGATGTTTATAAGTTTTTCCTGCGATAGTAGCCTGTAAACGGCAATCCCGGAATCCGGGTTGCTTCATTGTGCCGATAGTAACAACGGCTCTACCATTCTTCAACGTAACAGAGCCTTTCGTATCCGAAGGCATCATGTCATCTCCAAGTTCATAACAGACAGTTACACCATCCTGCGGGATGCCGTACTTATAGAATTGTACTTCTACGGTAGCTTTCTCCCCTGTCTGATAGAGCCAATCAGCATGATTGGGTACGGTAACCCAAAGTACATCGCTCCTGTAAGGATAATTTTCCGCACTGGCAGTCAATGCCAAACCCAATAGCAGAGTAAGAACACCCAATATTGTTTTATTCTTTACCATGTCAGAATTGTTTTATCAATCAACGTTTAATGTTTACCAATGCATTGCCGTTAGCAATCGGATTCCAACCGTCAGTACCGGCAAGAACGGACTCTATTTCATATCCTTCCGTATCTTTCAACTGATGGGAGAAAGCAGCGCGTGCTTTAGGATTAGCACCCGGGCCATAGCTGTCATACTCTGCATAGAAAACGGTTTTCTCAGCATCTTTCTTATTCCAGTTATGCCAACCGACCGGAAGAATATGCTTTCCTAAATCGCAATGAATGAACACAGCCTGAGCAAAAGGACGCCACGGACGGGACAAATAAACATTCTTCACGTTGGCATCCGCTGTTAATTTGCAGTCATAAAATACATAGCCGTATTTCTGTCCTTCATCGGTAGAAGGAGCCGTGACATACCCGTCACGTTTACTATGAATATGGCAACGGTTGAATACCGCCGTAGACCAACCGAATATAAAATCGACCGTACCCTCTATATAACAATCTTCATAATACTGCCTCACTCCCTTCCCATACGTATAGAGTGTATCTTGAAATCCGAGAAAACGGCAGTTCTTGAAATAAGCACGGTCGGCACTGACAAAACAGGCAACCGCCTGCCCTACCGGACCGGATGTATTCTCGAACGTGATATTCTCCACATAAACATCGGGCGCATAGATATAACAGGAAGATGAACCGGACGTACCTTTGTTCTCTCCAAAGAGATTCTGTTTATTGGCATAGTCGTCATAGGATATGACAGCTCCTTCCTGTCCTATCAAAGAGATATTAATCTTACTTTCGGGCACAATCAGTTTTTCTTTATATACGCCTTTACGTACCAATATCGTGGTGCGTACATTTTTACGGAAATCGGGTACGGCATTAATAGCTTCCTGTACAGTAAAGAAATCGCCACTGCCATCCTGAGCTACCACGAAATCATAATGGCGGACATATTTTGCCAATTCCGGCACTTCTTTGGCAATGGCATCTACTGTAATACCGGCTATGACACGTGCACGGCATATGTTGAGGTGAGTATTGTCTTCACGGCCTTTAGGCATGGCAGCAATTGTGTTAGCGGGCACCCACATAAAGAGTTTCTTCGATTCTTTCGGTCCCAAGCCTTCTACCAAATCGTGGGTGAGTTTATTCATATCAATAAAAGGAACATTCAACTCCTTTGCTACATTGCGCGGAGAATCCAGATACGCTCCGTGCGTATCAATCAGTTTGTCTCCTTCCACCACATTATTTCCCTGAGAAGCGTCTTGTTTGGCATCAGGATTGATTCCCTTGCGAATATCATCCTGAAGAATAGCTTCCGCTACGGCTTTATTATCGGCCGTACCAAAGTTACGGCGCACAATAGAGTTGAACAGAACAGGAATACCGCCTTTCGCACGAGTCTCATTAACGAACTTACGCAGGTTGGCATCAAAGGTTGTTCCCGGGTCTGTATGGCGGTCGGCTTTGGGCTTTTCGTCATTGTGCCCGAACTGAATAAAAACATAATCACCTTTCTTTATCAGTGAAAGCACTTTGTCCCAGCGCCCCTCATCGATAAAACTCTTGGAACTGCGTCCGTTCATGGCATGATTATCCACCCGTATGTTTTCAGAAAAGAAACCGGGCAGGACATGCCCCCACCCTCTTTCGGGATTACCGCCCACCAACGACTTATTTGACATCGTAGAATCACCAATCATAAAAATGGTAATTACCGGCTTATCGGCCTTGAAAGCGGAACACAAGAAAAAAGCTGTCAATAACAAAATCAATTTACTTTTCATGGTTTTTCAAACTTATTATTTATCGCTATATTTGTATCAGTAAAATTATCATTCACACAATGAAAAGAACAAGAAGCAATGCATTCATTCTCGAAAACGAGAAAGCATGGGAACCCGCCGGAGAAGGCGTTGTTCGTCAGATTTTGGGATACGACGGTCAGGTAATGCTCGTCAAGGTTAAATTTGAACAAGGTGCAGTAGGTACACCGCATACCCATTATCATACTCAAACAACTTATGTGGCAAGCGGTAAATTTGAATTCACGGTTAACGGTGAAAAACAAATCGTATCGGCTGGCGACGGTGTTTATATCGAACCGGATGCCGAACATGGATGCACTTGTCTGGAAGCCGGTATATTAATCGACTGCTTCAGTCCTATGAGAGCGGATTTTCTGAAACCGTAAGATAAACTTACGGTTTCCATTCACTGCATATCTTGAAAAGATAATCCGGTTCCTCATATTTTGCAACATCCTTCCGGGTCAGTTGCTTTACCCATTTTACCCGATTTGTATTATCAGCCCCCTCTCCCGTATTACCATATTCAGCATAACGGGCTGTTTTTTCATTCTCCGGATTACGCCAATTATCCCATCCTGCCGGACAGATATGTTTACCCATCTCGCAGTTAATGAACACTGTAGCTGCATAGGGACGCCACGGACGCCCCAAATAAACCTTATCAACGTCCGGCGCGGCAGTCAGCTTACAGTTCTTAAAAACATATCCCACTTCAATGTCTTTCGGAGTGGAAGCTGCCGTGATGTACGAATTGGCTTTACTATGAATCGTGCAATTATGGAACAATGCCGTAGAAGGACCGAAAATAAAATCGGTAGTACCTTCAATATAACAATTCAGGAAACAGAGACGAGTACCTTTTGCACCGGTGTAAATAGTATCCTGATTGCCCAAAAAGCGACAATTGATAAAGACCAAGCGGTCACCTTCCGTATGAAGCGCAACTGCCTGCCCCAGCCGTGCAGCATTATTCTCTATCGTCAAGTTCTTAAAAGTGATGGAACTTCCTTCCACTTTCAAAGTATAGGTACGGAAAGTTCCCATCTTATTTATATTGGCATGATCATCGTAGGTGATAATCGTATTTTCTACATTTTCACCGATGAAATCGACGTTTTCCAACCAAGAAGGAAGAATAACCTTTTCCTTATATACACCCTTTTTAACCAAAACCGTCACCTTATAATCCATAAAGGCGCGGATACCCTCCATTGCTTCAGTCAGCGTACGGTAATCTCCCGTGCCGTCACGGGCTACAACAATCGTATCTTTCCACTGCTGCGCCGCGGATAACGAACCGACCCCGCAAAGCAGGGCTATTATAAAACTACACAGTGCTTTCATAGTTACTTTCGCTATCATTTCCGGTTAACAATCACTTTCACGTCCTGAAGACGTTCCCACTCCAATGATGCAAGAATAAACGGACCTACAGCTTTGGGGTCATTGTTGCGGATAGTTTCATTGATATAATAATCATAGTCTCCCGAACGATAGACCTTTCCGCCAAGTCCTGCTACGGCACAAGCCTTTGTGATGCTTACCACACCATTCTTATCCACTTCTATAAAGTTGTCAAGGATGCCCTTATATCCTTTAACTGCTACTTCCAGATAGGATTTGTCAATGTACCCTTTACGCACACCCTTGAACAGAGAATATACAAACATAGTAGAACAGGAAGATTCCAGATAATTACCCGGCGCTCCACTCTTGTCCAGTACCTGATACCACAAACCGGTCTTGGAATCTTGCAAACGCTTTATCTGAGAAGCTATTTTATTGAAGATAACCAACATGGAATCACGGCCCGCTTCATGTTTCGGAATGAAATCCAAAGCATCTACAAAGGCCATGGCATACCAGCCCATAGCGCGTCCCCAGCTATGCTTTGATTGTCCGGTAACAGGATCGGCCCACCGTTCTTTACGGCTTACGTCACAAGCATGACGGTACACATCATTTTTCGGGTCGTAAGTATGACGGGCCGCCATCAGGAATTGATTGATAACATCCGCATAATCGTCTACCTGATTGTTACGGAAAGCATATTCCGCATAGAAAGGCGCTCCCATATAAATACCATCCAGCCATACCTGATTCGGATAAATCTTCTTATGCCAAAAGCCGCCGTCGGCATTCCGGGGATGCTCATCGAGCTGACTTCTCATCAATGCAAGCGCTTTCTTATATTTCTCATCTTTCGTCTGTTCATAGATGCGGAATATAAATTTACCGGAGTTTATACGGTCAAGGCTATACTCCTCACGTTTGTACATTTTGATAGTACCATCTGCATTTACCATTGTATCGGCATAAGCCCAAGCATAATCATAGATTTTCCGATTACCGTAGCGGTCATACACATCCAGCATGGATTGCAATTCCAGCCCGTGACAGTAATCCCATTTCAATTTAGGCTGAAAGTCCAACTGCCAGGATTCCGGACAACGAATCATTTCGGACTCCACCATACGTACCGACCACGGCAAGTTTGAATCCACACGCTGTGCAAACATGCTTAAAGGAGAAAGCAACAATAAACCGGATAGAATAAAATTACAAATAAAGTTCTTTTTCATGTAGTTGTTCTTTTTGGGTATTAGACCTTATAATTTTTCACGAAACAAAAGTAGATGTTTCTTTCCAAACACCTGTGCACTTTTTGGCGCAGAGGGTGCATTTTTTGATTTTCGTGTACGGAAACGAACAAATTTGTGCACGATAACGACAAATTTGTCCAAAATCATCCTTATTTACTATTTATTATGCCTTTACAGTTTGATTAATTAGGAAAAGGTCTTATTTTTGACCCCGATTTTCAATTCGTACTATTGTAAAACATAATCATTTATCAATTAAATCACATAAAGAATGGAACAAGTTTTCGGTTACATCATCGCTTTGGGAGCGTCTGTAATGATGCCTATTATTTTTACAATCATAGGCATGTGCATCGGTATGAAATTTGGCAAGGCTCTGAAATCAGGTCTCTTTGTCGGAGTCGGTTTTGTGGGCTTAGGCGTAGTTACCGCCCTGCTGACAACAAATTTTAATTCTCCTCTGAAAGCCATATCCGATTTGTATCACCTGCAACTGAACGTATTCGATATGGGATGGCCTGCCGCC
>ENA-UPTB01001637-UPTB01001637.1-human-gut-metagenome-genome-assembly--contig:-NODE-1637-length-18462-cov-33.285668_pt1 | contig 18462 bp, 13 predicted proteins | sample MGYA00250046_ERZ773369 | MGnify/ENA primary metagenome ERZ773369 (study PRJEB29103, sample SAMN06111938) | human gut metagenome | biome: human gut; feature: ankylosing spondylitis patient; material...
AGCCGACTACCATACCGAGCATTTCGGAACATCAGCTACAGGTCTTATCTTCTCTTCCGGTACGATGAGCCAGAAGTGTGGTACCGCCATTTCCGGTTCTCTCATCGTACCGCTCGCTTCGCGAGGGACCCTATGCCTATCTTCGCGACTGGTCCGCGGCGGGTCTCTGGCGGCGCTTTCACACGGAAATTGCGCTTGGGATTTGTGCGCTTTTCCTGCTCGGCGTTCACATCGTGCGCGTCAATCTTCTCGTACGCCGCCGCACGCGGCAACTGCAAAAAGCTTCGGCCGCACGAGAAGCCGCCGCGGAAGCCCTTCGCGAAAGCCGCGCGCAGTTGGAGCGCCTCGAGCGAGGCGCGACGGTCACGCAGCTCTCCGCCATGTTCGCGCATGAAGTAAAGCAGCCCGTGACGAACGCCGCCAATTATCTCAACGCCCTTCTTCTCATGAAGAAGCGGGGCCTGCGCGACGAAGATCGGGAGGAGTCCGCCTTTCGAAAGGCTCTCTCGGAAATCTATCGGGCGGCCGACATTCTGGACCGCGTCCGCGCGGCCCTGAAGCGGGAGAGAACGACATTCGAGCGTTTCGACCTCGCGGGACTCCCTGCCCGGGCGATTCGTCACAGTCTGGCGAAGAAGGCCGGCATTCCCGTCGACTGCACCGAACTGGCGGCGCCCGCCTTCGTGCTCGGCGACGCGATGGAGCTCGAACTCGTTCTCGTCAATCTTCTCAACAACGCCGTCGAAGCTTTGACGCGGGCAAAGACGGCCGATCCCCGCATTCGGGTGACGCTGCGCACGGAGGACGACGCCGCACTGCTGCGCGTCGAGGACAACGGTCCGGGCGTTCCGTCAGAGCGCCTCGAAAAACTCGGAAAACCCGTGCTTTCGGAAAAGCCCGACGGCTTGGGCTTCGGACTTGCGATCGCGGCAAGTCTCGCCGAAGCCCACGGCGGACGGCTCCGGTTCGAGGCGGTCGCTCCCTCGGGTCTCGCCGTGACGCTTTCCGTGCCGCTCGATCGAACGCCTGAATCCAAGGAACAAGCATCATGAAGGTAAAACAACCGCCTCTCATTCGGCTCGTTGACGACGATCCCTCGGTCTGCGAATCGCTCGCCTTTGTTTTGGAGGTCGCAGGCCTGCAGGTGAAGGGGTATTCGAGCGCGCTTGATTTTCTCGCCTGGGACGACCGCGAGCGGGAGGGGTGTCTCCTCTTGGACGTGCGCATGTCCGGCGGCGCTCGATCTCTTCACGATTTGTCATATATTGATTTCTCCTGAATCAGAATGGCTCTTTATTCGGTCAATCTCACGTTACATTGGTGATTCTCCGTAAACTGGCTTGCCCTCTCAGTCTGCTTCGCAGCCAGCTCTCCCAAAGGGAGAGCCGGTTGCTGCTCCAGGTACAGGCCCTGCAGATCGGCAGCACTTCTCCTTCCAGATGCGTTGGCTCCCCCTTCGGGGGAGCTGGCAAAGCCGACAGGCTTTGGCTGAGAGGGCAAGGATGCCAAAATTACACACAACTTATATTTTACCAGCAATTCCACCTAGATGCAAGAGTTTTTGTTATTTTTTCAGGAGGAAGCAGGGCAAGGGGGCGGTATCGGCCCAATTGGCAAAGCCGCAGACAAGGGCGGTGCACTGTTTCAGGGGCCGGGAGCGCATCCATTGGAGGATCTCGGTCTTTTCGTCGGAGCCGATGACCTTTCCGCTGTACAGGATGGCGCTGAGCACCCCGCCGGGCCGCAGGGCCTCGAGGGCAGCTTCCAGCGCCGGGATGCTGCTTTTGGCGTGGGAGAACACCCCGTGGTCGGCACCGGGCAGCCAGCCGAAGTTGAACATCACGGCATCAACGGTGCCGGGCTGTACATATTGTAAGAGGTTGGCGTGGCTGTCGCAGTAAAGCTCCGCCGCAAGGCCCTTCCGTGTAAGGTTCTGCCGGGTGGAGGCAATGGCTTCCGGCTGGATATCAAAGCCCAGCACCCGGCCCCCTTCGCCCACAAGGCGGCAGAGAAAGGCCGTGTCGCCCCCGTTGCCGCAGGTGGCATCGATGCAGAGCCTGGGGTCAGCCAGCCGCGCGGCGAGGAAGTCCTGCACAAGCTTCACGGCCGTCAGGTCGGGGGTGCGGCGGCGGCACAGGCCGCTGCCCTCTGCCGCAAAGCCGAACTTTGCCCAGAAGGCCAGCTCCCCCGCATCGGCAGGCAGGGGTGCCGTAAACACCGTGGCCATCTCTTTGTCATAGCCGCCCAGGCTGCGCAATACCTCTTTTAACAGGTAGGAGCCGTAGCCCTTGCGCCGCCATTCCGGCACAATGGTCAGGGCAGTGATGTCCGCGCCCTGCTCCGTGGGCCGGGCCTGGCAGGTGCCAATGATGGTTTTCTCTTTATACAGGGCATAACCGCCCGGGGTCTTTTCCAGTTTCATAATTTGCTCCTTTCGCGAGCTTGCCCTGCTGGGCTAACCTCTCCGTCATCATCGCTTCGCTCCTGTTTGCCCTGCGGCAGGCATTGGTTTTGGAGCGCCAGCGATCATTGCGAAAAACAAATCCTCTGCCAAGGGCTCCCCTATTAGGGGAGCTGTCGCAGCAGCGCCCGCGACTGAGAGGTTTCACAAAGCGAAGATGACGGAGAGGTTTCGCAACGTTGCCGGCTTCTGCGCTGCACCCTTAAAATACCAAGCCCCCGCGCCGCTGTCAAGGCTTCCCGCTGCGACCTTATTTCACATATTCTTCACCCGGTCAGCGATTCCTTTTCACAATTACCGGATACAATAGGAACAGTTCCAAGGAGGTGCGGCAGAAGCGCCCCCTCCGAACCATTCCCTTTGAGAAAGGAAGTAACCAGTATGGATAACGAGAACAAGTGGGAATACGATTATTCCTCTGAACATAGCCAGACCGGCGAGACCGGCTACCCCAACGTCGGCTCCTCCGGCATGAACACCGCCAACACGGCAGGCACCTACGGCGAGGCCGCACAGGCCGCCCCCCAGGCCGAGCCGAACGGCGGCAGCGATGGCGGCGCAGTGCCGCCCCCGGAAGGCCCCCGGTATCAGGCCGCGCAGGGAAACCCCAAGCAGCCGCCCAAAAAGCGCCGCCGGAAAAACGGCAATATCGCCCGCAGTGCAGTTGCACTGGTGCTGGCAGCGGCCATGGGCTTTGTCGGCGGCTTTGTGGGAGCCCGGGTGGGCAACACAGGCGGCAAGGTAGTCATCCAGCAGGTGGCACCTTCCTCCACGTCCAGCAGTGATTCCGGCTCTGCCTCCGCAGTGAACACCGCTTCCGGCATGACCACCGCTCAGGTCTCTGAGATGGTCAGCCCCAGCGTTGTGGTCATCACCACCGAGCAGGTGGTCTACTCCCAGTGGTCCTGGTACGGCCAGAGCCAGGTGGAGAGCGGCGCAGGCAGCGGTGTCGTGATCAGCTCCGACGGCTATATCCTGACCTGTGCGCACGTTGTGTCCGGCGCGTCCAACATCACCGTGACCATCGGCGATACCGATTACCCCGCCACCGTGGTGGGCGAGGATGACACCAGCGACGTGGCTGTCCTCAAGATCGATGCCACCGACCTGACCCCCGCCACCGTTGGCAACAGCGACAGCCTTGCCGTGGGCGAGAGCGTGCTGGCCGTGGGCAACCCGCTGGGTGAGCTGGGCGGCACCGTGACCAGCGGCATCGTCAGCGCCCTGAACCGCAGCGTGACCATCCAGGGCACCAGCTCCACCAACACCATGTCCCTGATCCAGATGGATGCCTCTGTCAGCCCCGGCAACTCCGGCGGCGGCCTGTTCAACATGAACGGTGAGCTCATCGGTCTGGTCAACGCAAAGTCCTCCTCCAGCGATGCGGAGGGTCTGGGCTTTGCCATTCCCATCAACGATGCCATCAAGGTGGCACAGGATCTGCTGGAGAACGGCTATGTCTCCGGCCGCCCCTACATGGGCATCACTTATCTGGCTGTGACCGATGCCCAGACCGCAGCACAGCTCAACGTCAATGCCTACGGCGTTTATGTTGTGGATGTTGTGCAGGGCGGCCCCGCCGACAAGGCCGGTCTGAAGACCGGTGACCGCATCGTAAGCATCGACGGCACTGAGATCGCCCAGAAGGACGACCTTGGCACCCTGATCCAGCAGCATGCCGCCGGCGATACCCTTTCCATCACCGTGGCCCGGGAAGGCCAGATGCAGACTGTCAGCCTGACTCTGGGCGAGAAGAACGCCCAGACCCAGCAGGCACAGAAAAACTCCTGATCCTCCCCAATCTTTTTCCTGATCCATAAATCAAAAATCCCCTGACCGGCGTTGAACTGGTCAGGGGATTTTCAATTGCAGGTTGTCGAAAGTTATGGTATACTAAACTCGCTGTCAGAGATGACAGCAAAGGCGCTGTGTCCACAACGCAGGCGGCTGCTCCTTACCGGCCCAAACGCCGGGTAAGGCATTTTTCTTGAGAAGTTGCCACTCCCCGGACGCTTACGGGCAGAAAGGGGGTGAGTGCCATGAGTTTTTCGGATGTTGCAGTGTTGCTGACGCTGATCGGCGGAACCATCTTCGTAACGTTTCAGATTACATGGAAAATCGCCACAAGCGATAAAAAACGCAAGAAAAAATGACCGCCTCACAGTTCCCCAACTTGAACGGTCATTTTTCTTGATCACTAGGTAAGGAGCTAGTCGTTTGCGGGCCAGCGCCTTTTCTATTTGTAGTATAGTCAATTTTTAACGGTTTGTCAAGCAACGGCAGACCGTATTTTTATACCTGCCCGAACACGGTGGCACTCAGGGGCAGGAGGACGGTCTGGCCGGTGCAGATGCGGCTGCTCCCCCGCCACAGGCTGGAGGAGATGCCGTCGCTCAGCAGCTTCCAGCTGCCGCCGGGCAGGGTGACGACCTGCGCCGTCTCGGTGGGGTTATAGTAGACGCACAGGGCGCTCCACGCTGCGCCGTCGCCCCACTGGGCGGGGAGCCGCCAGCCCACAAGAGGCTGTTCCAGCGGGAAGAACTCGATGGCGGCAGGGCCGGCCTTGTCCAGCGCGCCCAGCCGGGGGAACGCCGCCCGCAGACCAATGAGCCCGCGGTAGTAATCCACAAGGCTGTGGAACTGTTCGGCCCGGTGCCAGTCCAGCCGGTTGAGGGCCGGGCTGGAGTGGTAGCTGTTGCCCTGCCCCTTCTTGGTGCGGGCAAACTCCTCGCCCGCCTGCCAGAAAGGCAGGCCCATGCTGGTCAGGTAGATGCCCGCCGCCAGCCGGTTCTGGGCCAGGGCGGTCTTGTCCACAGCGGCAAACTCCGGGCGGGCGTAGCGCACCATCAGGAGCTTATCCCACAGGGTAAAGTTGTCGTGGGCCGAGACATAGCTGATAATCTGCCCCGGGGCGTGGGGCGGCAGCTTTTCACTGCGGCACCACGCCGCCACCGAAGCACCAATATCCCAGAAACTTCCCGGCCTGCCCTCCACATAGCCCGGCTCCCGGGCATCGAAACAGCCGCCCTTGATGGCATCCCGGGTGTTGTCGCAAAAGATGCCGATGCGCTCGTTCAGCATGTTCAGGTTGTTCTTGTTGGCCTCGTACCGGTGCAGGGCGCTGCAGCCGCCCTGCCACGGCTCACCGTACATCAGGATATCCCGCCCGCCGGGCAGCTTGTCCAGTTCAGCCCGGAGGAGGTTCATGGTCTCCACGTCATACAGGCCCATCAGATCAAACCGAAAGCCGTCGATGTGATATTCCCGCGCCCAATAGAGCACCGAATCAATGAGATAGCGCCGGGCCATGGGCCGCTCGGAGGCGAACTCGTTGCCGCAGCCGCTGCCGTTGGAGAGGGAACCGTCGTCGTTCTGGCGGAAGTAGTAGAGGGGCACCGCCCGGTTCAGCACATTGTCGGAACGATACATGTGGTTATACACCACGTCCATTACAACGCCGATGCCCGCCGCATGGAGGGCCGCGATCATCTGCTTGCACTCCCGCACCCGCACCTCACCCCGGGTGGGGTCGGTGGAGTAGCTGCCCTCGGGCACATTGAAGTTGGTGGGGTCGTAGCCCCAGTTATACTGCCGGGTCAGGGGGCGGCTCTCGTCCACGCTGCCAAAATCGAAGATGGGCATGAGCTGGACATAGCTCACCCCCAGCCGCTTGAGGTAATTCAGGCAGGTGGGATGGATGCCGTCGCTGCTCAGGGTCGTCCCCTGCTGGGTAAAGGCCAGGAATTTGCCCCGCCAGGCTGTGTGCACGCCGCTGGCCGGGTCCTGCGAGAAATCCCGGACGCCGACCTCCCACACGCTGCGGCGGGCCGGCGAGATCACCGGCCGCACATCCCGCTCCCAGCCCTGCGGGTCCACCCGGGCCGGATCAAAGATCATGCTGCGCACCCCGTTCACCCCGGCCGAGCGGGCGTAAGGGTCCGCTGCATTGCAGGTGCCAAACGGGGTGGTAAGGGTGAAATCGTAGTATTTCCCGTGCTGGTCGCCGGGCAGATAGACGCTCCACACACCCTTGTCCTGCTGCTGCAGGGGCAGGGTGCCCACACAGGCCCCGCCGGTGCCCCGGCGGTACAGGTTCACTGCTGCCTGTTTTGCCGTGGGAGCCCACAGGCGCAGGTGTGTCCCGGTGGGGGTATACTCCACCCCCAGCGGGCCGTAGTATTCCGTCTGGCGGGCAAAGGCTTCGCTCTCAAACAGCGTCTTCCATTCAGCAGGTGTTCTTGGCTCCATGGCAATTCATCCTTTCGTTTGACAATAGTGTAACGAACTTTGTCCTTTATTTCAACCCTTTCCTTGCAAAACGTACCAGACTCCACTATACTGAAAGAAAAAACACTGCACGGAGGGAAGTTTTATGGCATATACCGACGATTGGGAAAGTCTGATGAACGGCGTGTTCGGCCCGGGGGGCAGATTCAAGGCTGCCCCCGGCACTTCTGCACCCAAAACAGGCGACAGCGCCGCCCTGCCTGACCTGAACGCGGCGCTTCTGGAGCAGCAGAAACGGCTGGACGAGCTGTTGAAGCAGCAGAACGCCCAGCTCAAAACCCAGAGCGATGCCACCGCCGCCGCGCTGGAAAGCAGCCGCCAGATGCTGCGGGACATGGAGGACGAAGGCCTGCTGGCCAGGGGCACCACCGACGTGAAGCCGGAGCACCTGGGCAGCTTTGAAGGCCTTGCCGCCGAGGTCAAACAGACGGTGCTGGGGCAGGATGCTTTTGTGGACAGCGTGGTGCGGGCCATGCGCCGCCCCTTTGTGCTGGGCACCGAAGCCCCCACCGCCCGCAACGTCATCCTGCTCACAGGCGGGGCAGGCACAGGCAGGCATTTTGCACTGGAAGAAACTGCCCGCTGCATGGCGGCCCGGGGCCTTTTGCAGAGCGACAGGATCGCCACGCTGGATCTGGCCCTTTACCCCAATTCCGGAGCCGAAAAGCTCTTCCTGCAGGACCTCTACGCCGCCCTGCACGCGCCCGGGGAGATCCTTGCCTTTGAGCACTATGAGAGCTGTTATCCCGGCTTTCTGAAGACCCTGTCCGATCTGGCCGTCAAGGGCAGCGCCCCCCTGTCCAGCCGGTATCTCGTAAACAAGGAGGGCATCCTTGTGGATGCAGGCACGGCGCTTGCCCCGGGAGCTGTCAGCCACATCGACCCCTGCGGCAAATACCTCATCTTCTACTCCCACAAGGGCCGGGAGGCACTGGCCGACAAATTCGGCGCGGCGCTGGTGTCGGCGCTGGGGGATGTCTGCGAAACGGCCTCCTACACCCGGGAGGACCTGGCCGCCCTTGCCGCGCAGCAGCTCAACGCGCTGGCCCAGAAGATCCGCACCCGGCTGGGGCTGACCCTTTCCGCCGGGGCCGACGTGCGGGACTATGTCGCAGCCCAGTGCACCGCGCAGAAGGGTGCCGCCGGGCTGGCCGAATGCTGCGACCGCATCTTCCGTGCCCTGAGTGAATACTGCCTGCGCACGGACAAGACCCTGTCCGGCACGGCGGCCCTGACCGCCCGTCCGGAAGGGGTGCTGTTCCGCCTGAACGACGGCGCAGACCAGCCCCTGTTCGACCTGCTGCCGGCGGCCTATACCGGCGCACTGGATGCCATCCGGGCCGAGATCAACGAACTGGTGGGCCTTGCTCCCGTGAAAGAGTATGTGTTCGGTCTGGCCGACAACCTGCAGGTGCAGCAGCGCCGGGCCGCTGCCGGGCTGAAAACGGCCAGCCTGTCCATGCACATGATCTTCACCGGAAACCCCGGCACCGGCAAGACCACCATTGCCCGGCTGGTGGCGAAATACCTGAAAGCCATCGGTGCCCTCAAGGGCGGGCAGCTGGTGGAGGTGACCCGTGCCGACCTGGTGGGCCGCTACACCGGCCACACCGCCCCCCTGACCAACAGCGTCATCGAGAGCGCTCTGGGCGGTGTGCTCTTCATTGACGAGGCATACAGCCTCTACCGGGGTGAACAGGACAGCTTCGGGCTGGAAGCCATCGACACGCTGGTGAAGGGGATGGAGGATCACCGGGACGAGCTTGTGGTCATTCTGGCCGGGTATACCCGGGAGATGGAGATCTTCCTCACCGCCAACAGCGGCCTTGCCAGCCGTTTCCCCAACAAGATCGAGTTCCCGGACTACACCGCCGAGGAGCTGCTGCAGATCACCCACGTTCAGGCAAAGAACAAGGGGTACCGTCTGGCCGAAAGCTGCACCGAGCCCCTGCTGGGCTATTATGCCCGCTGGCAGGCTGCCGATGCCCGCACCGCCGGCAATGGCCGCCTTGCCCGCAACACCCTGGAAAAGGCCATCTTCCACCAGAGCCGCCGCCTTGTCGCCGAGCCTGCCGCCGAACTGGATCTCCTCCTGCCCAGCGATCTGGAACTGAAAGAACCGTAAACATATAAAAAGGGACTGCTTTCGCAGTCCCTTTTCTTGTTATTGATGCTGTTCTGCCAACCGGGCGGCCACCTTCCGCATTCCCTGCCGCACTTCGGGCGGGGCGACCACTTCTATCTTGCCGCCAAAGCCGCAGACCCAGCCGTAGAACTGGTCGCTGACGCAGATGGGAACATCGAAGTGGAAAGACCCATCCTCTTCCGGCAGAAACACGGGCGTAGTGCCGAAGCGCTCCCGCATGGCACCTTCCAGATCCGCGGTGCACCGCAGGGTAACGCGATGCTCCGGCCCGCCGTACATTCCAAAGTGCTTGCGCAGATAGGCAGGCAGGTCAAGATCCGCAAACTGCTCCTGACCGCGCCGGGGCGCATCCAGCACCCGGACCCCGCTCATCTTGTCCACCCGATAATGGCGGATGCCCTTTTCATCGGCAAAGGCAATGAGGTAGTAGCACCCGTTCTCCCAGGCCAGCTGCCACGGGCTGACGGTTCTTTTCTCTTTCTCGCGGCTGTCGGCTTTTCTGTAGAGGAATTCCACCATTTTACCGTTGTTGATGGCCTCGTGCAGGGCATCGATGCTGTACAGCAGGCTCTTGCTGTCGGTCTTGGGGCGGCCCTCCACATAGACCTGACGCTGCAGCTGGCTGCCCTCGTAGTTGGAGCAGAGCTTTTCCAGCTTGTGGATCAGCCGCCTGCTCGTGGTGCCGGATACCACCCGGCTTGCCTGCACGGCATCCACCAGCAGCTTGAGCTCCGCCAGATCAAAGGTGCGGCTGGCAAGGAAATACCCGCCGCCCCGGCCCCGGCGCAGTTTGATGTCATAGCCCAGCGCGCCCAGTGCCTCAATATCGCTGTACACGCTCTTGCGCTCACAGCGGATGCCCTGCGCCTCCAGCAGCTCCACCAGCTGCGGCACGTTCAGCAGGTGGTTTTCATCGGTCTGCTGCTCAAAAATGCGCAATAGCGCCAGCAGCTTGGATTTCTGGCCTTCCTGTTTGGGCATTCGGTACACCTCATTTTTTCGTGTTGTGCCAAACCTCTCAGTCTCGCTTCCAGCTCCCCAGCAGAGGAGCTGAAAAAAAAAAACAGCAGTGCTGTGTGCTGAAAAGGTTACGGCGCTTTCTTATCAAACGCCGCGCGGCGCTGGGTGGACAGGCGGAACATCTCCTCCAGCTTTTCCCGGTCATCGGCCACAAGGGCGTTGCGCATCTCGTTCAGCGCCCCGCTGAACTGGTCGATCTCGGAGATGAGGTTTTCCTTGTTCCAGAGGAACAGCTCCGCCCACATCTTATCGTTGATGCGTGCAATGCGGGTCAGATCCCGGAAGGAATCTCCGGTGTACTCGCACAGCGAGGTATTGTCGTTGGCGCACATCAGGCTGACGGCGATGGCATGGCAGAGCTGGCTGACATAGCCGATCATCCTGTCATGCTCCTGCACGGTCAGGGTGCAGATATGCTTGAAGCCCAGCACCTCAGCCAGCTCCTTGGCCCACTGAACGGCCTCCGGGGTGTTCTTTTCCGTTGGGGTCACAATGAAGTTGGCCGGGGCAAAATTCACCTCGGCGGCGTGCTCCACGCTGGAAGTCTCACGGCCCGCCATGGGGTGGCTGGCAATGAACTCCACGCCCGGCCTGCACATGGCCTGAATGGGCTCCACCAGACCGGTCTTTACGCCCGACACATCGGTAAAGATGCAGCCCTCCTTCAGCAGGTGGCCGTAGGTCCGGAACCACTCGAGCAGGGCCGTGGGGTACAAACCGAAGATGATATGATCGGCCTGACACACCAGATCCTCAAAATCGTGGGTCTTGCCGCTGGCGATATAGCCGTGGTCGAGGGCATACTGCAGATGGCCCTCGCTGCGGTTGATGCCGTCCACATGGAACCCGGCCCTGCTCAGCTCCAAGGCGTACTTGCCGCCCAGCAGGCCCAGGCCCACAATGAGATAACGCTTTGATTTATCCAACATGTTCCACCTCCGCGCCCAAAGGCTTGATGGCTTCCAGAAAATCCGGCCAGCTCTTGGCAATGGCCTCGGCCCCGCTGATGGGCAGGGCCAGCCCGGCGGCCAGCGCCAGCACCGCAAGGCTCATCACCACGCGGTGGTCGTTGTGGCCGGAAAGCGGCTGCTCCGGGGCATGGAGCGCGTCGGCACAGCCATGGATGGTAATGGTGCCGCCCTCGCTCTCCAGCTGCCCGCCGCAGGCCCGCAGCTCGGTCTCCATGGCCTCGATGCGGTCACTCTCCTTGATGCGGAGACGTTCGGCGTTGCGGATGACTGTGGTGCCCTCACACAGCAGGCCCAGCACCATCAGTACAGGGCCAAGGTCGGGGCAGTCGGCAAGGTCGATGTCCGTTCCGTGGAGCGGGGCCTTTTCAAACACCACGCCCTGCCCGGTGCGGGTAAATCTTGCACCGCACCGCCGGAGGATCTCCAGAATGGCCGCATCGCCCTGCAAGGTCTCCTCAGACAGGCCGGTGATGGCCACCCCGCCGGTCACAGCGCCCAGCACGGCAGGAAAAGCCGCCTGGCTGTAATCGCCCTCCACGGTGTAATCACCGGGAAGATAGTGCTGCCCGCCGGGAATTTCCAGCGTGTTTTCATCCAGCCAGCGGCTCTCCACGCCAAAGGCGTGCTGCACCGCGCGGGTCATATCGATGTAGCTCCGGCTCTCCACAGGCGGGATGAGGTGCAGGGTGCTGGTGCCGCCCAGCAGGGGCAGGGCAAACAGCAGCCCGCTGATGAACTGGCTGGACACGTTGCCCGCCAGCTCGTATTCGCCCGGGGTCAGGGCACCTTCCACAGTCAGGCGGTCCGCGCCCTGCTCAAAGCGCAGGCCCTGCTGCTGATACAGCGTTTTGTAGACCGACTGGGGCCGCTCCATCAGCCGCCCACGGCCTGTAAAAGTCACTTCCTGCCCGGTCAGGCTGGCCAGTGGGATGAGGAAGCGCAGGGTGCTGCCGCTCTCACAGCAGTCCACGGGGGCATCAACCGGCAGAAAGCGTCCCAGCCCCTCCACCACCGCGTCGTTTTCACCGGTGGTGACACGGGCGCACAGTCGGCCCGCCGCGCCCAGCGTGGCGGAGATATCCTTGCTGAAAGCAAGAGGATGGAGATGGGAAGTCCCCTTTGCCAGCGCCGCGCAGAGCACCGCCCGGTGGGCCATGCTTTTGCTGGGCGGCGCGGCGATGTTGCCGCCCACCGTCCGGCTTGATTTTATCGTAATGTTCATCGTGTTACTTTACCTGGCTCGCCCTCTCCGTCAGCGCTTTGCGCTGCCACCTCTCCCAAAGGGCGAGGCCTTGGCAGTCCACCGCAAGGTCTGTGGTTTCGCCAGAGGCTCTCCCTTTGGGAGAGCTGGCAAAGCCGTCAGGCTTTGACTGAGAGGGTGAGGCCGTTCATCGTGTTACATATCCCGGCCAATGGCCCATGCGACCTGACGGCACTTTGCCATAGCCTGTGCAAAGGCATCCGGGGTCAGGCACTGTGCGCCATCGCTCCATGCGTGGCGGGGATCATAGTGGACTTCCACCTCCAGACCATCGGCACCGGCGGCCACAGCAGCGATCATCATCGGCTCAACCAGATTGGCCTTGCCGGTGGCGTGGCTGGGGTCCACGATGATGGGCAGATGGGTCTTTTCGTGGATGATAGGCACAGCGGAGAGGTCGAGGGTGTTGCGGGTGTATTTTTCAAAGGTGCGGATGCCCCGCTCGCAGAGAATGACCTGCTCGTTGCCGCCGGCCATAATGTACTCTGCGGACATGATCCACTCCTCGATGGTGTTGCACAGGCCGCGCTTGAGCAGAACAGGCTTGTGCATCTTGCCCACGGCCTTGAGCAGCTGGAAATTCTGCATGTTGCGGGCACCGATCTGCACCACGTCCACATATTCCTCAAACTCGGAGATCCGGTCCTCGCTCATCAGCTCGGAGACGATGGGCATTCCGGTGGCCTCCCGGGCCTTGACCATATCGAGGATGCCCTCAGTCTCCAGACCCTGGAAGGAGTAGGGAGAGGTGCGGGGCTTATAAGCGCCGCCGCGGAACAGGCTTGCACCGCCCGCCTTTACGCCGTTGGCAATGCGCAGTGCCTGCTCCTCGCCCTCGATGCTGCAGGGGCCTGCCATCACGGCGATCTTCTCGCCCCTGCCGATCTTCACGCCGCCGCAGTCGATGACGGAATCGGCAGGGTGGAACAGGCGGTTGGCCCGCTTATAGGGGGCGGACACGCGGGTGACGTTGTCGATCCAGGGGTTGGCCAGCACGTCGCGCTCATCGATCTTGGTGGTATCGCCCACCAGACCGAACACATTGTAATCCTTTCCGGTGATCAGGGTCACATCCAGGCCCTGCTTCTCGAATTTGTCTACGATCTTTTCCAGTTCTTCCTTGGGGGTGCCTTTTTTGGTCGAAATGATCATCTTGTTTCTTTTCCCTTCTGTTTTGTCTCTATGCTTTCCGTTTTGCTGCACAGCCTGCCCTACTTGCCAAGGGCTCCCCCTTCGGGGGAGCTGGCGAGCGAATGCGAGACTGAGAGGGTTGTTACTGCACCAGGTGCGTCTGCGCGCCGCCATCCAGCCGGAGCAGCTGCACAAGGTAGGCGCAGGCATGGAGATATCCGCTGACCCCCTCGCCTGCAAAGCGGCCCTGACAGCCAAAGGAGACCACATCCACGCTGCGGAAGGGCTCCTTGCCGCTGGGGTCGGCCAGCATCACTTCCACGGCGGGCACGCCGCACACCTGCAGCGCTTCCAGAATGGCCACACTGTAATAGGCGTAGCCGCCCGGGTTGAGGATGATGCCATCGACCCGGCCTGCCGCCGACTGGATCTCATCGATGAGGTCACCCTCGTGGTTGGACTGAAAAAAGTCCACCTGAACATCCATCTGGGCACAGCCCGCCTCGATATAATCCAGCAGTGTATTAAAATCGATCTGCCCCTCCATGCCCGGCTCCGTGAACTGGGTCAGGTTGAGGTTTGGACCGTTAATGACTAAAAATTTCATCCAGCGCCTCCATTGCCGCCGTCACGGCATCCGCAGGGGTGGTCTTGTTGGGGATCACAGCATCCGCTGCCGCCAGATAGAGCGGACGGCGCTGGGCTTCCATGGTTTTCAGGGCCTCAGGGCTGGTGGAAAGGGGCCTTCCGCCGCCCACCAGCAGATCTTCCAGCGGCCGGTCGATGAAGAGCACGATGCCGTTGGCGTGGAGCGCCCGGAGGTTTGCCGGGTCTTTGACCACGCCGCCGCCGCAGGAGATGACCTGCCGGTTCTCCCTGGCAAAGCGGGCGGTCTGCGCGGCCTCCAGCTTCCGGAAGCCTGCCTCCCCCTCAGCGGCAAAGATGTCCGGGATGCTCCGGCCGTTGGCCTTGACGATCTCCTCGTCCAGATCCACGAACCGCTTGCCCAGCCGTTCCGCCAGAGCGCGGCCCAGGGTGGATTTGCCCGAGGAGGGCATCCCGATGAGGGCAATGTTCAGCTGTTCCCGCCGCAGCTCGCTGGTCACACGGGCGATCTCGGCACCGGCATCCTCAAACTTGCGGTCGAGGAAAAATTCTGCCGCGTACACTGCCTGCGCCACCAGCATTTCCAGGCCGCCGACGGCAATGGGCACCCCCAGCTCCTCGGCCCGGAGGATGAGCTCGGTCTTATCGGGATTATAGATGACATCGATCACGGCTTCCAGCCCGGGCATGGAGGTGATATCCAGGGCGCTCACGCCCACATTGGGGTACATGCCCACCGGCGTGGTGTTGATGATGATCTGCGCCCCGGTGGTCAGGGCCTGAGCATAAGTCAGCTCTCCCTTTTCGGGGTCGGGATGGCGGCTGACGGTATAGATCTGTTTCGCGCCCCGGTCATGGGCCACGGCCCAGGTGGTGTTGTGGGTGCCGCCGGTGCCCAGAATGAGCACGGTCCTGTCCTTGAACTCCACCCCGTGTGCATCGCACAGGTAGGAGAAGCCGGGGTAATCGGTGTTGTAGCCGTAGAGCAGGCCGTTCCTGTTGACGATGGTGTTCACGGCGTTGATGGCCTTGGCGTGGGGGTCGATGTAGGAGCAGTACTCCATGACCACCAGCTTATAGGGGATGGTAACATTGATGGCCCTGAACTGCCGCCGGGTCATAAAGGCCCGGACTTCCTCTTCCGTGGGCAGAGGGCACAGGTCGTACCGGTAGCCGCAGAGCATCTCGTGGATGACCTTGGAGTAGGAGTGGCCCAGCCGCCCGCCGATGAGTCCGTATTCCATTTACAGCACCTCCTTGCGGTAGCCGGTGGGGTCCTCCATCCAGGCCATGCCGTATCTTGCGGTGAGCAGGTCGCCCACGGCCAGTGCGGCGGCGCAGGTCTGCACAATGGCGGCCCGGGGCACGATGCAGGGGTCGTGGCGGCCCTGAATGGACAGCTCCGCGTCCTTCTTTGCCATATAATCCACCGTGTCCTGCGTTTTGTAGATGCTGGGGGTAGGCTTGACCGCCATGCGGAACACCACGGGCATCCCGTTGGAGATGCCGCCGTTCAGGCCCGCATTGTGGTTGGTGGCGGTGACGATGCGCTCTCCCTGCATCCGGAAGGCATCGTTGGCCTCCGAGCCCTTCTGGTCCGCAAAGCCGAAGCCGGAACCGAACTCGATGCCCTTGACCGCCGGGATGGAGAAGGCCAGGTGAGCGAGCTTGCTCTCCACACTGTCGAAATAGGGTTCGCCCACGCCTGCGGGCAGGCCCAGAATGGCGGTCTCCAGCACGCCGCCCACACTGTCGCCCTCGGCACCGGCGGCACGGATGGCAGCTTTCATGGGTTTCTCCACACTGCCGTCCAGCAGGGCAAAGCCCTCGGACTTGTTCAGCAGTGCCTCGGCCTGCGCCGCCAGCGCGGCGGGATCATCCAGCGCAAAGGGGATATCGCCGATCCCGGCACACCGCCCGATGTGAGTCACGATCTCGATCCCGGCCCGGTTCAGAGCGCCCAGCACCAAAGCGCCGCCCGCCACCAGCGCGGCGGTGACGCGGCCCGAAAAGTGGCCGCCGCCCCGGGCATCCTGATAGCCGTGGTACTTGGCGTAGGCAGTGTAATCCGCGTGGCCGGGCCGCAGCAGGTCAGCTGTTCTGGCATAGTCGCCGCTGCGGGTGTTCTGGTTTTCGATCATCAGGGCAATGGCAGTGCCGGTGGTGCGGCCGTTGACCACGCCGGACAAGAACTGCACCGCATCCCCCTCCACACGGGGGGTGGAAAGGCCGTCGCCCCGGGCACGGCGCTTATCCATGCAGGCAGCAAGAAAGGCTTCCTCCACGGGCACGCCCGCCGCCATGCCGTCCAGCACCGCGCCGATGGCCCTGCCGTGGCTCTCGCCAAAAATGGTCAGCGAAAGGTCGCTGCCAAAGGTGTTTTTCATGGCTTACTCCTCCACACCCAGCAGGGGGCGCAGGCCCTCCACGGGGATGGTCTCGGCCCGCCAGCAGCCCAGACCCGGCACCTTGATCACCGTGATCTGGCCGCCCTGAGCCTTTTTATCGTGCAGCATCTCGGCCAGCACCTTTTCCTTGTTATAGGTGGTGCGGGTGGGCAGGCCAATGCGGCGGTAGACCGCCCGCACCCGCTTCTGCAGCGCCTTGGATTCGATCATGGGCAGCATCCCCAGCGCCACGCACTCGCCGTGGAACAGGCCCACGGTGCGGCGGCCCTTGATGCCCTTGACGGCCTCGATGCCGTGGCCGATGGTGTGGCCGAAGTTCAGGGCCTTGCGCATCCCGCGCTCGGTCTCATCCTGCTCCACGACGTTCTTCTTGAACCGCAGGCTGCGGTAGATGATCTCGCTGATCTGGGTATCGATATCGCCCTTTTCAAAGATGGCGAACAGCTCAGGGTCGGCCAGCAGGCCCGCCTTGACCGCCTCCGCCAGACCGTTGATGTAGTGGCGGCGGGGCAGGGTGGAAAGGGTGGCCGGATCCACGATGACCAGCTTGGGCTGCCAGAACGCGCCCACGATATTTTTGGTATCGCCCAGATCCACAGCAGTCTTGCCGCCGATGGAGGAATCGATCATGGAAAGGGTGGTGGTGGGGCAGTTGATAAAATCGATGCCCCGCATGTAGATGGCAGCGGCAAATCCGGCCAGATCCCCGACCACACCGCCGCCCACGGCCACCACCAGGTCGCCGCGGCCCATGTTGAACTCCAGCATCTGCCGGAGCACCGTTTCCAGGATCTTGAAGCTCTTGCTGGCCTCGCCCTGCGGCACCGTGATGATGGTGGATTCCCGGCACTGGTCGGCCACGCGCTGGGCATATTCGGCAGGCACACCGCTGTCGGTAACAACGGCCACCTTGCGGTCCAGCCGGGCAAACTGGTACAGGTCATCTGGAGCATGCCTTTTCGGTGTGCAATAGATGTTCCGCTTATACCTTCATCTGCATAGATTCCAACAAGTTCCCATCCAGGATGTCCTGTAATGTACTCAGTATAATAATTCTTTTGAAGTTCATAAGAAGATGTCTGTTCGTCATTATCCGTTGAGACCCGAACATAGGCCGCCACACGGCGAATTCCACCGCTCTCCATAAAATCCGCAGTAGGCTTTGCAGGGATTATTTCGATTTCAGACGCATCCGTGCCTTTATATTTATCACGGATTTTCTGCTTACGGTCTTGTCCACTGTTTTCTTTCACGGTTTCACCTTATTCCCTGAGCGTCCAGTACCACTGGCGCATTTTTCTATAGCTTTGTATTCCCAGCACATGTTTTGTCTCAGCTATGGTTCTGCGACTTATTCCAGCTTCTCCAAGCCTTTCATAGATTTCTTTTGATGCCATATCACCTTTTACAAGATACTGCTTCAAAAGAGCGCAAGCCATTTCCGTTTTTGTCTTATACTCCAAAGTCTGCACTTCTTGTTTTTCATCGCAGCTTTCAGATATGGAATCCAGCCATTGGAACCCGTAATCCTCTGTTATCGAGAAACTGATTTTAGACCCATCTGGTCCTAAGCTGTTTTTTATCTGGTGAACGACACGGATATCCATGTTTTCTGCATCGCGCTCAATCTGCAACACACTTCTTGCAGCCGCCACCACGTCAATGCTTCCAAGGCTTCTATACAAGCCTTTTATGCCTTCCTTTTTGTTCAAGTGCCCTATCAGCACAATGGCGCAATCATAGGTAGCCGCCCACATTCCAAGGTGCTGCATCAGCCGCCTTGCTTTTCCAGCAATCTGCAAATCGGAGTCACTGGAGAGGTATGCTTGAATTGGGTCAATCACAACAAGCCTCGGTCGAAACGCAACGATTGCATCCCTAATGCGTTCATCATCGAGTGTCAGCCCACTGTTGACTTCTTCATTGATAAATGCCACTTTGCTGCAGTCTGCGCCCTGTTCTTCCAGACGGGGTTTTATCGTATCCGCAACCCCGTCTTCTGAGCATTGGTAGATAACCCTCTGTGGTTGCTCCAATGGTTTTCCGTCAGGAAAGGCACCTCCTGTGGTTATTTCAGCAATCAGATTCATCATCATTGTAGACTTGCCATCACCGGGGTCTCCCTGTAGCAAGGTTATTTTTCCAATTGCAATATATGGATACCAGAGCCA
>ENA-UPTB01001638-UPTB01001638.1-human-gut-metagenome-genome-assembly--contig:-NODE-1638-length-18424-cov-50.727094_pt1 | contig 18424 bp, 14 predicted proteins | sample MGYA00250046_ERZ773369 | MGnify/ENA primary metagenome ERZ773369 (study PRJEB29103, sample SAMN06111938) | human gut metagenome | biome: human gut; feature: ankylosing spondylitis patient; material...
GCTTTGTCAAAGACTTCAGCAAATCAATTCAGCCAATGAACATCAGCCCCCACCTAACCTCCCCCGTTGGGGAGGGACAGTTACTATTGCTGTTGATAAACGATTGATAATCAGATAACTGCAAATGATAATCAGATAACTATCATGTGGCCAATGGTATCCAGCCAATGAACATCAGCCCCCACCTAGCCTCCCCCGTTGGGGAGGGACAGTTACTATTGCTGATGATAAGCGATTGATAATCTTATAACTACAAACGATAATCAGACAGCTGCAAACGACTGTCATGCAGTCAATGGTATCTGTCCCTCTCCTTCGGGGGAGGTTAGGTGGGGGCTGATGTTCATTGGCTGAATTGATTTGCTGAAATCTGTATGCGAAGTAACTTGTTCCTTCCCTTTGGGAAGGTTAGGATGGGTTTGAGGTTAGGTGGGGGCTGAAATCTGTATGGGAAGTAACTTGTTCCTTCCCTTTGGGAAGGTTAGGATGGGTTTGAGGTTAGGTGGGGGCTGTTGTCGATATGCTGAGTAACTACATATTCCTCTGTGCAGTCCCCCAAAATGCAGTCCTTATATAGTCGCGTTTTGGTAAATTCATGTGCGAAATTTACAAAAACAGGTGATTTTGTAAGAAATTGGCCATTTTTTGTAAATTATATCCTACTGACTTTATCCGGAAATCGCTTACTTTGCAGGCGAAAACAATGCCTTTAGTGGCGAAAACAATGCCTTTAGTGGCATAACAATGCCTTTAGGGGCAAAACAATGCCTTTATTGGCATAACACAAAAACATGTTTAATTATTAAAACCCAACTGATTATGAAAAAACTAAACCGTAACCAACAGTCAGTCATCCCGCGGCTCCTTGAGAGATATCCAAGAGGCGGAGCCTGGATGCGCATGTTCCTCATGCTTGTGATAATGATGATGACGTCAGCGTTCGCGTTGGCGCAAGAGACGTATGGCATCAAGATTGCCGGAGAGGATATTACGGGCTACAACCGTTATGACCTCACCGAAATCAGCGGAGTGAGCGGCAAGGTGTCTTTCGACCCGAACACCAGAACCCTGACGCTCGACAACGCCACTATTGAGGCAAATGACTATAACGCCATCTTGAACGAAACCTGCGACTACCTTTCGATAGAGTTGATCGGCACAAACACCATTTATGTTACTGGCGCGGCTGGCATAAAGTTGAAAGAGGAGACGACAATTTGGAGCAACAGCGGCGGAAAACTCAGCGTAAAGAGCGACGGATGCGCCTTGCTCTTCAGCGGTTGTCCTCTAGAAATCAGCAACTGCTGGTTGGAGGCAGAGGGCGCATGGGGCATATCCGCAAACAACAATGTGGCAGAAGAGGTGCTCACCATCCGCAACTCTCACGTGGAAGCCAAGGGCTCTACGGGCTCCATCTGCGATATCGCTGACCTTGTGCTTGACTACTGTTCCATCAAACAACCCGACGGTGCTTGGTTCAGTACAAAGAATAATGCTGTGGTATTGAATGGTGAGATGGTCACCGACAAGGTGGTGATTGTGCCAAGCTATGGCGTTCAGATTGCCGGCGTGTATGTGACGTCCCTAAACTGCAAGGACCTCAGCGTCATTGACGGTGTGGATGGAAAGATGAGCTACGATCCCGAGACTAACACCCTTACTATGGAGGATGTTACTATTAATGTATCCCATATCAATGGAATTGTGAATAGATCTGTAGAGGGCATGAAGATTAAGTTAGTTGGCAATAACACTATTACGACAAATGAAGCATGCATTACGATATTGCAACCATCAACCATTAGTGGTTCTGGAACTTTAAGATTGAAGAGCAGTGATAATTGTGGATTATATCTGCCCTCTTCGCTCACAGTTGAAGGCGTCACGATATATGCGGAAGGAGAATGGGGGATTGCCGGACAAGAATTTCAGACATCTGGTAATGTGCTCACTATTTGCAACGCATACGTTGAGGCAACTGGCAGCTCAGGCTCAATCTGCGACCTCCAGAACCTCGTGCTTGACGGCTGCTCCATCACCCAGCCAGTGGGTGCTTCCTTCGATGCAAACAGTTACGCTGTGGTGCTCAACGACAAGTTGGTCACCGACAAGGTGGTGATTGAGCCAGACAGCTATGGCTTCAACATTGCCGGCGTGAATGTGACAAAAAAGAACTGCAAGGACCTCAGCGTCATTGACGGTGTGGATGGAAAGATGAGCTACGATCCCGAGACTAAGACCCTTACTATGGAGGATGTTACTATTAATACACCCGACAATGGAATTTGGAATAAATATGTAGAGGGCTTGAAGATTGTGGTAGTCGGCAATAACATTATTACGTCACAGAAAGCATGCATTCCGATTCAAAAAACATCCACCATTAGTGGTTCTGGAACTCTCAGACTGAAGACCCCTTATGATTGTGGATTATATCTGCACACTTCGCTTTCTGTTGAAGGCGTCAAGCTATATGTGGAAGGAAAATATGGTGTAGCAGGAGTTGATGGCAAGGGTGGTGAGATACTGACCTTGCGCAACGCATACGTTGAGGCAACTGGCAGAGAGGGTTCTGTCTGCGACCTTCAAAACCTCATTCTTGACGGATGCACCATCACCCAGCCTGAGGGCGCAGCCTTCGACGGAGCCTTGCACGGCGTTGCTCTCAACGGCGAGGTGGTCACCGACAAAGTGGTGATTGAGCCAGACGCCAGCGGCATTAGCGACATCACAACCGACGTTCCTGCCCACGCAAAGGGTATCTATAGCGTGACGGGTGTGAAGCAGACCCAGCAATGGAACGAACTCCCTGCCGGCATCTACATCGTGGACGGCGTGAAGAGAGTGAAGAGATAGAAAGGTGTGTCATAACTCCATTATTATCAGCCCCCCAACCGGTGATTGTGTCGGTTGGGGGGCGTTACTTTTCTATAACGGGCAACCCATCCTAACCTCAAACCCATCCTAACCTCAAACCCATCCTAGCCTTCCCCAAGGATAACCCATCCTAACCTTCCCCAAGGGAAGGAACAAGTTACTCTGCTTACCGACATCAGCCCCCACCTAACCTCCCCCGTAGGGGAGGGACAGTTACTCTGCTTTGTCAAAGACTTCTTCAGTCAATCATTTCGGCCCCCTCTCGTTCTCAAACCCATCCTAACCTTCCCCAAGGATAACCCATCCTGACCTTCCCCAAGGGAAGGAACAAGTTACTACTACGCCTAATTGGTTTCAGCCCCCACCTAGCCTCCCCCGAAGGGGAGGGAAAGATTCCATTGGCTTTTGATTATTGCCTGTAGCTACTTGATTGCCAATGGTATATCATTAACAATGGTAACCAGCTTCTCCCCTACGGGGGAGAACGAGAGGGGGCTGAGGTGATTGACTGAAATCAGTCGCCAAAGTAACTCCCCCGAAGTGGAGGGACAGTTACTCTGCTTACCGACTTCAGCCCCCACCTAGCCTCCCCCGTAGGGGAGGGACAGATACCATTGGCTACATGATTATCGTTTGTAGTTATCTGATTATCAACCGTTTATCAATAGTAGCAGTAACTGTCCCTCCCCTTCGGGGGAGGCTAGGTGGGGGCTGATATGATTGGCGGAAGTCAGTTGCAGAGTAACTAGTTCCTTCCCTTTGGGAAGGTCAGGATGGGTTATCCTTTGGGAAGGTTAGGATGGGTTATCCCTTTGGGAAGGTCAGGATGGGTTTAAGGTCAGGATGGTTTTGATGTCTGTATGGATTAAACTTAATCTTTGTCTTTTCAACTATTTTGTTTACTTTTGCATTCCGATAATTTTATATACAGTCACACCATATTATATATAAATACAGACGCACTATGCGAAACGATAAACTCCTACCCATGATAGTGACCCTCGTGTCACTCCTGCTCACTATGATGCTTCCGGCAGAGGCACGCACCAACGGTTCGGCAAAGATACCATATCCTGGAGGCAAGCATTATATGTACAGACTCACGCTCACCGACAAGCTGCCATCGATTCACATGATGAGCAATCCACTGTCGTTCCTCTCGGCAAAGGCACTGGAGAGACGCCGCCGACAGGGAATCAGCGTGGATACGCTCGATGTGCCAGTGGCGCAGCAGTATGTGGACGAGGTGGAGAAGCTGCCGGGGATGAAGGTGGTGAGCCGCAGCCGCTGGAGCAACACTATTGTGGTGCGCACCAAGGATGCAGCTGCCACAGGCAGACTCTCACAACTGCCCTTCGTCAGCGATGTAAGGATGGTGTGGGTGTCGCCGGATTCCATCGTGCCTACACCGCCGCGCCCCAAATACCACACCGAGATAGAGCAGCGCGACACCTCGATACACGCTTCCCACGGAGTGGCGCAGCCGCAGCTGGAGATGGTGGGCGGAGTGAAGCTCCATGAGAGGGGATTCCGCGGACAGGGAATGACGATTGCAGTGATGGATGCCGGTTTTCTGAATGCCGACCTCATTCCGGCGTTCAGGGATATAAACCTCGTAGGCTATGCCGACTTTGTGGTGCCACAGTCGCGCAGCATCTTTGCCGAGATGGAGCATGGCGCCAACGTGCTCTCCATCCTGGCGATAAACAAACCGGGGGTGTATGTGGGAGCCGCCCCCGATGCCGCCTATTGGCTGCTGCGCTGCGAAGACCAGCAGTCGGAGCAGCCAGTGGAAGAGGACTACTGGGCTGCGGCGGCAGAGTTTGCCGACAGTGCGGGAGTCGACGTGATAAGCTGTTCGCTCGGTTTCAACATCTACGACAAGCCCTTCACCAACTATTACTCCTACTGGCAGCAGGACGGCAGGACGGCACTCATCTCGCGTATGGCGTCGACGGTGGCGAGCCGCGGCATGGTGCTGGTGAACAGTGCCGGCAACAACGGTCAGGACCCATGGAAGAAGATCGGGTTCCCTGCCGACGCCCGTGATATGCTGTGTGTGGGAGCCGTCACTCCGGAGCGCCGCAACGCCTCGTTCAGCAGCGTGGGACCCTCTGCCGACGGCAGGGTGAAGCCCGACGTGATGGCGCAGGGCAGTCCGACGAAGATTCTCTCGGAGCGCGGCACACTGACGTCGGTGATGGGAACCTCCTTCTCCTGTCCCATCGTGGCAGGTCTCACGGCATGTCTGTGGCAGGAGCACCGCGAGATGACGGCGCTGCAGATAATAGACCTCGTGCGCAGTCTCGGCGACAACTTCAGCCATCCTGACAACGTGTATGGATATGGCGTGCCGGATTTCTCGAAATGAGGTCCCGCTGGAGGTTGGATTCGTCTTGGGTGGTGTCGGGTAGTAGCACTGTTTGCTGATTTATCAATAAACATTTTGTTATTTGGATTTAAAGTCGTAGATTTGCGGTGTTAATAGAGGAGGAAATAGATATGAATACAATTACAATAGACAACAATACCTATGACAGCATAGCAAGATATGCTAAATTGAATAATATCAGTGTTTCAGAAGCTGTTGTTACAGGATTGAATTCTTTTCTGGAGAAATTCAAGGAAAAGGTTTCAACGAAAGACAAATATTACATATCCCCCGAAGTGAAAGCCTTGGAGGTTGGATTCAGATGCCCGCAAGATTTGTCTGAGGATTACAGACAAGAATATAACGATATGCTAACAAACAAGTATTCCAAATAAATCCATAACCCAAATCCAAACATCATTGACTAAAATTAAATCAAAAAAGAAATCCGTGAAAGACTAATCCGTGTAAAGTCCGTGGTATCCGTGTTTTTTTTTGATTTGTGTCCACGCCGAAGGCTGGGGACACAACGACAACACGGAAAAAATATATCAGTGATAATATGGTGTCCATCAGCCTTCGGCGATGTCCACCGGTCTAAAATGAAACACGGATATCACCGATGCACACGGATAAATCATCACGGATCATTTTAGACCTGTATTCTTTGGATTTACTTTGGGATTTAAGTGGATTCGCGAGTGCCGGGGCACTCCCTTTTCCTGTCGATATGGAAAAAATAGAGTGATGACCATATTTAATATATTCGTAAACAAATAATCAAGTAATTTTTAGGATTGTTTAGATTTTTTCATTACATTTGCCGACGCAAGCAAGAACAGGTATCATAACAGGCCATTTGCCTAAAGAGGCTACTATGAGTCGGTCTGCCGACAGACACCTTATCCATTGTGGCATACACAGAAGAGGAGCCATGCGGACAGAGGTAGTAAATAAAATGAAAACTAATTTTAAAAAACAATACTATTTATGAAAAGAACAAGATTCTCTCTTCTCGTCGCACTCATCGCGATGAGTCTTTCTGCTACGGCACAGACCGCTGGCCAAGTACTCCGAAGTCTTACATTCGATGCCCCCAAGGCACTCTATCACCCCAAAGGAAACTCCGCAAACATGAGGCAAACTCCAAGCACCAAAGCAAGGAAAGTGGCAGTGTACAAAAGCTACGACCAGGGTTGGTGGCTGCCCAACGCACAAATCGTTGCCGACGAGGGCGACAACCCTGAATGGGTGAAGGCCAATGTGGAAGGTAAAACCGTTTACATGAGCAAGTCTGTGATGACAAAAGTGGTGCCGGAGCCGTTTATGGTGAACAAATGTCAGAACACGCCATATGTATGGACGACAACCGACGACCCCGACGCCACGGCAGGATGGATGGCACAGGCCATGAGCTGGCGCATAGGTAAGGTGAAAGGACAGTCGGGACTCTACGTTGCCGAGGTTACCGACTACGACGGTGCCACATCGCTGCGCCTGGGAAAGATGGTGGACAACGTGCTTGTGTTCAAATACAAAGTGTTCTTTGCAGGCGGCTCCGATTATGAGCGACTCGAAGGCGTAGGGAAATGGGTGGCAGAGAAGGAAGCCTGCCAGGACTTCCCATACAACGGAGCCAAGGTGTGCTACTTCAGATGGAGCAACGACATGCTCTATAAGGCAGATATTGACTTCGAAGACGGCGGAGGCATGATATATGAGACCCTCGATCTGACAAAGCTCACCGAGCCGATGGTATACACTATCTTCAAAGACGAGATAGATAACGGAAGGATAAACTACTTCTATCTTACATCCTTTAACTTCACCGGCAAATGGGGACGCACATTCATGTAGGCACAGCCAACCGCCGCAACGCCTTAGCCCTGCTCCTCCTTGCCCTCGTTATGCTTTTCAATACGGCAGTGCTCAAAGTGGCACTTCCCGGCACTCAACGGCAAGAAACCCATAGGCTGCAAATAGTGCCACCCGTACAAGGCAGACAGGATTCGCTCTTCTGAAAAGAGAAAATCCAGACGAACGCTGATGACCGATCAGGGATAACCTCAGTCCTCGCCCCCGGCACGATATGACCGGAGGCGGGGATTATTTTTTTTTATTCCGGGCGGATGGAAAGAGAAAAATCTGTAACTTTGCAGAAATACACACATATACCAGATATGCACTACACACTCTTTGAACTCAACAACCTCGTGAGGCAGACCATCGAACAGACCCTCTCGGAGGAATACTGGGTGGAAGCCGAGCTGAGCGAGGCACGCCAGGTGAACGGCCACTGCTATATGGAACTCGTGGAGAAAGACGACCTCCACAACACCCCCGTGGCTAAGGCATCGGCAAAATGCTGGCGCGGCACGTGGAGCAGGATCCTGCCCAAGTTCATGACCGTGACGGGAGCACAGCCAAGGGCAGGCATGAAGGTGCTGATGAAGGTGTATCCGCAGTTTCATGAAGCCTACGGGTTCTCATGGATAGTGACCGACATCGACCCCACATACACCCTCGGCGACATGGCGCGCCGCCGTCAGGAGATAGTGAGGCGGCTGAAAGAAGAAGGGGTGTTCGACCTCAACAAACAGCTCCCTCTGCCGCTCTTCGCCCAGCGCATCGCCGTGGTGTCGAGCCAGACGGCGGCAGGACTCGGCGACTTCTGCCATCAGCTCACACACAACGGATATGGCTTCGCCTTCACCATAGAACTCTTCACTGCCACGATGCAGGGCGAGGGAGTGGAGCAGAGCGTAGTGGCTGCCCTAAACGACATCTACGGCAGGGCAGACCAGTTCGATTGCGTGGTGATAATCCGTGGCGGAGGAGCCACAAGCGACCTCTCCGGCTTCGACTCGCTGATGCTCGCCGAGAATATCGCCAACTTCCCCCTGCCCGTGATAACCGGAATCGGACACGACCGCGACGAGACCGTTGCCGACATGGTGGCACACACCAGGGTGAAGACGCCCACGGCAGCCGCCGCACTGCTCATCGACAATCTGAAAGCCGTTGCCGACCGCATCGACACGGCGGCACGCCGCATCCACGACAACACCCGGCTGCTGATGCAGCGCGAGACGCAGCGGCTCGACCGCATCACGCATCTCATACCCACATATCTCTCGCTCGTCACCACACGGCAGACGTCGCGTCTCGACACCCTCTCCTCGCGCCTCGCCACGGCAGCCACGACGGCAGTGGAGCGGCAGAGCGTGAGGCTGCAGATGGCAGAAGGACGTATCCGGCCGGCAGTAGACCGCCGCATGACGGCGGAGCGCCACAGGATGGAGATGATGAGTCAGCGCCTTGCCGCCCTCGACCCCCAGCTGCTGCTCAGCCGAGGATATTCGATAACGACACTCAACGGCAAGGCGGTGACCGACAGCTGCCAGCTCTCTCCCGGCGACGTGGTGGAGACGAGGCTCGCAAAGGGTAGGGTGGAGGCGAAGACCGTGGCGGTATACCCATCCTAGCCTTCCCCAAGGGAAGGAACAGGTTACTCTGGATACTGCCATCAGCCCCCACCTATCCTCCCCCGTAGGGGAGGGACAGATACCCTTGGCAGTCTGACTGTCATCGGTTGTCATAAAAAGAGTAACCTGCATCTCCCGGTCTTTGACAGAACCTGAGTAATCTGCATCTCCCCTACGGGGGAGAACGAGAGGGGGCTGAAATGATTGACTGAACAAGTCTTTGACAAAGCAGGGTAACTTGTTCCTTCCCTTGGGGAAGGTTAGGATGGGTTTGAGAACGAGAGGGGGCTGAAGTGATTGGCAGAACTCATTGTCAGAGTAACGAACTCGTCTGGAAGCAGCGAGCACCATAGTGCTCCAAATCCTTCAGAATCCAAACAGAATCCAAGATTCATTGGCAAAATAATATCAAAGAAAAATAATCCGTGAAGACCAATCTGTGTAAAGTCTGTGATATCCGTGTTTTTTTTCTTTGATTTGTCCACGCCGAAGGTCGTGGACACCACGTCAAAAAGATTGATATCCATTAGATCATAGTATCCATCAGCCCAACAAAAATAATAGTCATTTATAAATAAAAAAACATCATGTCAGAGAAGAAATTCAACTACGAAGAAGCTGTCACCCAGCTCGAAACAATAGTTCGCAAGATGGAAAGCGGAGAACTCGACATCGACTCCCTCTGCGACCAGCTCAAGACCGCCAAGCAACTGATAGAGAAATGCAAGGCGAAGCTCAAGAAGACCGACGCCGAGATAAAGAAACTGCTCGACGAATGACAGTGGGCGCCGCTCCGTATGTTCAGCCGACAGCCCCCTGTAACCGTTGCAGTCAGTATATCAGATTCGCTTCCATCTGCCTTGACTTTAATCTGCCTACAGTACCCGTCCCGTTGCATTCCACAATCAGCCGACCCTGATGCCCGATATTGATGCAAAACGGCAATTCTGTGCCCTTTGGCGAGGGTGATTTTGCAGAAAAAAAGAAATTCCCTCGATTTTTATTGCAGAGAATGAATATTCTTACTAAATTTGCGGCAGATTAACTTTAAAACGATTACAATATGAAAGATTTGGATTGGTCTAATTTAGGCTTTGGTTACAGAAAGACAGACTATAACGTGCGTTGCTACTATCGCGACGGCAAATGGGGCGAGATTGAAGTCTGCTCCAGCGAATACGTTAATCTGCATATGGCAGCTACCTGTCTGCACTACGGACAGGAGGCATTCGAGGGACTCAAGGCATTCCGCTGCCCGGACGGTAAGGTGCGCGTGTTCCGCATGGACGAGAACGCAGCCCGTCTGCAGTCTACATGTCGCGGCATCATGATGCCTGAGGTATCAACAGAGCTCTTCGAGGAGATGGTGGCAAAGGTGGTACGCCTCAACCAGGAGTACATCCCAACATACGAGAGCGGAGCATCGCTCTATATCCGTCCGCTGCTCATCGGAACAAGTGCCCAGGTAGGTGTTCACCCTGCAACAGAGTATGTGTTCCTCATCTTCGTCACACCGGTAGGTCCATACTTCAAGGGCGGTTTCTCTACCAACCCATACGTCATCGTACGCGAGTACGACCGTTCAGCTCCTCTCGGCACCGGTAAGTACAAGGTGGGTGGAAACTATGCAGCTTCTATGCAGGCCAACCATCTGGCACACGAGAAGGGCTACGCTTGTGAGTTCTATCTCGACGCCAAGGAGAAGAAATACATGGACGAGTGTGGTGCTGCCAACTTCTTCGGTATCAAGAACAACACCTACGTTACTCCTAAGTCAACATCTATCCTCCCTTCAATCACCAACAAGAGCCTCATGCAGCTCGCTGAGGACTTCGGTCTGAAGGTAGAGCGTCGCCCTATCCCGGAAGAGGAGCTGGAGACCTTCGAGGAGGCAGGAGCATGCGGAACAGCAGCCGTTATCAGCCCTATCTCTTATATCGACGACCTCGACACCGGCAAGCGCTACACATTCAGCAAGGATGGCAAGCCAGGTCCTATCTCACACAAGCTCTACACACATCTGCGCAACATCCAGTATGGTATCGAGCCTGACACACACGGATGGACTAAGGTGATTATCGACTAATACGCTGATAGATTCTATTAACAATAAGTGAATAGGTGTTCAGAATTAATTTATCGTCAGTATAATTAATCTTGAACACCTATTTGCGATATATATACTATATGCCGGTATCAGACACCGCAACCACGTACAACATCATAAATGAGTAAAGGAAAACTACAGAAATTCGCAGAGATGGAGACATTCAAGAATGTCTTCCAGTATCCATATTCAGTAATCGAAAACGTGCCCTTCGGGATGAAAGGCAAATGGCGCGAGGAATATTTCCACAACCAGAACCCCATTGTCCTGGAGCTGGGCTGTGGCAAGGGAGAATACACCGTGGGACTGGCGCGCATGTTCCCCGACGTAAATTTCATCGGAGTCGACATCAAGGGAGCGCGCATGCACACCGGAGCAAAGCAGGCTCTGGAGGAAGGACTCCAAAATGCCGCTTTCCTGCGTACCAACATCGAGATAATCGACCGCTTCTTCGCCCCGGGCGAGGTGCAGGAGATATGGCTCACCTTCAGCGACCCGCAGATGAAGAATCCGCGCAAGCGTCTCACCAGCACATATTTTATGGAGAGATACCGCCGCTTCCTCGTAGACGGAGGACTCGTGCATCTGAAGACCGACTCCAACTTCCTTTTCACATACACCAGACTCATGGTGGAGAAAAACGCGCTGCCGGTATTGATGCAGACCGAAGACCTCTACCACGACCAGTCGCTCGACGACGACACCCGTTCTATCCTCTCCATCCACACATATTATGAAAACCAGTGGATAGACCGCGGACTGAACATCAAATACCTCAAATTCCGTCTGCCGGCCGCCGGCACTCTCGAAGAGTCTGACGTGGAAATCCCGCTCGACGAATACCGCAGCTACAAGCGCACGAAGCGTAGCGGAAAGGATTCGGCAAAGTGACCCATCTATATTTTGCAGGATAAATAAAAAACGCTAACTTTGCAGTGACGTCTGTGAGGTTGGCGCTTTTTCGTATGGCGACAGTCCGCGGCGCCTGCCGTTTCGCGGCATTCCCGGCGTGGCATCCCCGTTTAGTGTGGGGCGTGTCAGCGGCGCGGTCAGTCTGCTATGCGGTTATCTTCAATGAAAATAAATTCAAGACAGAAATGACATTATATCCTAAACTCATTACCGATGCGTTGCAGACCGTGACGTATCCAGGCACCAAGAAGAATCTCATCGAGAGCGAGATGCTCGCCGATGACGTGCGTATCGCCGGCAGCAGCGTGTCGTTCACGCTCATCTTCCCCCGCGACACCGACCCGTTCCTGAAATCCACAGTCAAGGCTGCCGAGGCTGCCATCCGTTATGCTGTGAGCCAGCACGAAGGCGACGACTCCGGCAAGGAGATGACCATCGACATCAAACTGGAATATAAGTCCAAGCCGCGCCCTGAAGTGGGCAAGCTGCTCCCGGAGGTGAAAAACGTCATCGCCGTAAGCTCCGGCAAGGGCGGAGTGGGCAAGAGCACCGTGTCGGCAAACCTCGCCATCTCGCTCGCCCGTCTGGGCTACAAGGTGGGACTGCTCGACACCGACATCTTCGGTCCGTCGATGCCAAAGATGTTTGACGTTGAGGACGAGCGTCCGTATGCCGTGCCGGTGGACGGCCGCCAGCTCATCCAACCGATAGAGAAATATGGAGTGAAGCTCCTGAGCATCGGATTCTTCGTGAATCCCGACACCGCAACGCTGTGGCGAGGCGGTATGGCATCCAATGCCCTGAAGCAGCTCATCGCCGACGCCAACTGGGGCGACCTCGACTATTTCATCCTCGACACGCCGCCGGGCACCAGCGACATCCATCTCACTCTGCTCCAGACCCTCGCCATCACGGGAGCCGTGATTGTGAGCACTCCGCAGAGCGTTGCCCTCGCCGACGCCCGCAAGGGTATCGACATGTATCGCAACGACAAGGTGAACGTGCCCATCCTCGGAATGGTGGAGAACATGGCATGGTTTACTCCTGCCGAACTGCCAGAAAACAAATACTACATCTTCGGCAAGGAGGGCTGCAAGAAATTGGCTGAAGAGCTCAATATCCCGCTGCTCGCACAGATTCCTCTCGTGCAGAGCATCTGTGAGGACGGCGACAAGGGAATGCCGGCGGCTTGCCATCCGGAGAGCATCACCGGACAGGCGTTCCTCAATCTCGCACAGGCAGTGGTGACAATGGTAAACCGCCGCAACCGCGAGCAGCCCAAGACCAAGATCGTGCCCGTGAAGGAGTGACGGCTTCCCCACCCGGTATGCCTCGGGGCAGAAGGGAGGGGGAGTGGAATGAGAACTGAAATACTGTGCAGACAGTAATGAAAACCCGATATTCGGTCTGATGACCGTTCTATAATCAAGCAGGGAGGATACGAGATCATGACCCAAAGAAGATATCCCATAGGAATACAGACGTTCAGCAAAATCAGAGAGAACGATATGTTGTATATAGACAAGACGGAGTATATATACAACATGGCACATGCTGCCGGAACGTATTATTTCCTCAGCCGTCCGCGACGCTTCGGCAAGTCGCTTCTCGTATCCACCATGCAGAGCTATTTCGAGGGAAGGCGAGACCTCTTCAGAGGACTGGCGATAGAGAAGCTGGAAAAGGAATGGACGGAATATCCCGTTGTCCTTCTCAGCATGGCAGGGGCCAAACACATGGATGTGGAGGGACTGCAGGAGTATCTGCTATATATACTGAAGGTGAATGAGGAACGCTTCGGAGTGGAATTCCATTCCGCGGCGCCCAATCTCAGGCTGACAAACCTCATCATGGCTGTTTATGAGAAGACCGGGCGACAGGTGGTGGTGCTTATCGACGAATACGACGCCCCGCTCCTCGATGTGGCGCATGAAGAGTCACAACTCGTGGCTATGCGCGACATCATGCGCAATTTCTACAGTCCGCTCAAAGACTGCGACCCATATCTGCGCTTCGTCTTCCTCACCGGCATCACGAAATTCTCGCAGCTCAGCATCTTCAGCGAACTGAACAATATCAGCAACATCTCCATGAAGGATGACTATGCCGGCATCTGCGGCATAACGGAAACGGAACTGTTGGACGACATGCAGGACGGCATCGCTGGTCTGGCTCAGGCCAACGAGCTGACGCCGCGGCAGGTGGTGGCAAAGCTGAAGGAGAATTACGACGGCTACCATTTCTCGGCGCATTCGCCGGGAGTGTTCAATCCCTTCAGCCTGCTCAGCAGCCTCGCCAACAAAGACTTCGATTCCTACTGGTTCGCATCGGGCACACCCACATATCTCGTCAATATGTTGCAGAGATTCAATGTGCAGCCGGCGAGCCTGCAGCGGATGTGTGCCAAGTCGTCGGCTTTCGACTCACCGACGGAAACCATGAAGACCATCACGCCGCTGCTCTATCAGAGCGGCTATATCACCATCAAGGGCTACGACAAGATAAGCCAGCTATACACCCTCGACCTGCCTAACAAGGAGGTGAAGGTGGGGCTCTTCGAGAGTCTGCTGCCCAACTATCTCGACGGCTCGTATGCCGAGCAGGGTGATGTGGCGATAGCCCGGATGTCGGTGCTCATCCGCCAGAACGACATCGACGGTGCCTTGAGGCTGCTGCAGACATTCCTCGCCACGGTGCCATACTGCAACGTGACAAATCATGAGGGGCATTATCAGCAGATGCTTTTCATCATCTTCACGCTGCTCACTCATTATGTGGTGGATGTGGAGGTGCACACGCCAAAGGGCAGGGTGGATATCGTGATGCTGACTGCCGACCGCCTTTACCTGATAGAACTGAAACTCAACAAGGATGCCGATGCTGCCATGAAGCAGATAGACCTGAAGAACTATGCCGAGCGCTTTGCCCTTTCTGGCAAGCTGATTACTAAGGTGGGCATCAATTTCGACTCTTCCGTCGGCAATATCACCGACTGGCGCATAGCCTGACCTGTTGTGCTATTCACTGATTGTCTGATAGCCTGACCTGTTGTTCTATTCGCCGATTGTCGGATAGCCAGGCTTCCATGTTGTTCTATTTTTCCTTAAAACCCTATAATTTTATGTTAGTTAAATATTAAGTAACGTAATTTTTTTCAGTCGTTGCTAAAAAGAAAGTAAATTTGCAAAATGGAAAGACAGGCGACTCCCAGTCTTTGACAAAACGGAGTAACCTGTATCCACCAGTCTTTGACAAATCGGAGTAACCAGCCTCTCCCCTACGGGGGAGAACGAGAGGGGGCTGAAGTTATTGGCAGAAGAAGTCTTTGACAAAACAAAAGTAACCAGCCTCTCCCCTACGGGGGAGAACGAGAGGGGGCTGAAGTTCATTGGCAGGGTAACCTGTTCCTTCCCTTGGGGAAGGCTAGGATGGGTTTGAGAACGAGAGGGACTGAAATGATTGACTGAAATCATAGACATAGTAATTTGTCATGATATATGAACCGCTTTCCGCCATTAGCCCCCACCTATCCTCCCCCGTAGGGGAGGTACAGATACCCTTGGCAGTCTGATTGCTATCGGATATCATAAACATGAGTAACCAGCCTCTCCCCTACGGGGGAGAACGAGAGGGGGCAGAAGTGATTGGCAGAAGTGATTGGCAGAGTATTAATTTAAACATCAGCAATATGAACAAGAAAGTATTGATACCATTGGTAGTAGTGGGAGTGCTGCTCCTCGGCGGAATAGCTTATCTCACGATGAGTCTGCAGAAAGAGAAACAGGCTAACAAGGCAATGCAGGAGCTCGCCGAGATGGACAAGAAAGAGATGGAGAACGAATACCAGCAGTTTGCCGACCAGTATTCGGAGATGAAGACACGCATCAACAACGATTCCATCGTGGCACAGCTCACCCGCGAACAGGAACGCACCGAAGCCCTGCTGCAGGAACTCAAAAACGTGAAGAGCAGTGACGCTCGCGAGATAGCACGCCTCAAGAAAGAGCTTGCCACATGCCGTGCCGTAATCCGCAGCTACGTGCTCGAGATCGACTCCCTCAATCGTCTCAACCAGAACCTCACAGCTGAGAACACCCGTGTGAAGGGACAGTATGAGGAGGCCACCCGACAGATCGAAGGTCTCAACTCCGACAAGGCATCACTCTCTGAGAAGGTGGCAATCGCCGCACAGCTCGACGCCACCGGCATCACCATGGGAGCCAAGAAGAATAACGGAGCCAAGAAGAACGTGAAGAAAATCAAGGACGCCAAGCTCATCACCGTGGGATTCACCATAACACGAAACGTTACAGCCCAGAACGGCAAGCGCCAGCTCTATGTCAGAATCACCACACCGGCTGGTGGAGTGATGGGAGCCAGCGGATCGTTCAAGTATGAAAACCGTTCGCTGCAATACACCATGGCGAAGACCATCGAATATACCGGCAACGAGACTCCGGTGACTATGTACTGGAACGTGAGCGAGACTCTCAACCCCGGCACATACAGTGTGAGCGTATTCGCCGACGGCAACCTCATCGGACAGCGCAACTTCACATTCAAATAATGAGTAGACAAGTAGACACAAGATACGTGTAAACAAGGAGTCCGCACTGCTAATTTCCTCGTCAACTCGTCAACTCGTCAACTTGTCAACTTGCGATAATTATATCATAATGAACAGATTAAAAGCAACGATAGTCCTCTCCCTCCTCGCCGCAGCTGCTGTGGCGCAGGAGACGGACCATCACGAAACACAACACACGATAGAGTGTGAGGCGCGTGTGGCGTCGCCCCAGGTGCAGGCAGCACGCAGGGTGATGGCCGGCGGACCGCTCTCCCTGCAGACCTGCCGCGACATGGCGTTGGGCTACAACAAGACGCTCGCATCTAAACGCGTGCAGCGAGAGATGGCGGCACAGATGAGAAAGTCGGCTCGCACGAAATATCTGCCGAGCCTCGATGTGATGGGCGGTGCGATATTCTCAAGCCGTGAGATTTCAATCCTCAACAACACCCAGAAGTCCGCACTCAAGAACATCGGCACCTCGCTCGGCGGACTGCTCGGCATCAGCGACCCCAAACTGCAGGGAACGCTGAACCATCTGGGACAGGATGTGGTGGACGGCTTCCGCACCAACAACCGCGCCATGTATATGGCTTCGGCAATGGTGACGCAGCCGATATATATGGGTGGAGCCATCACGGCGGCAAACAATATCGCTGACATCAACGAGAAGATGGCTGCCGTAAACGAGGAACTGGCACGCCAGAACACGCTGCAGAACATCGACCAGACTTACTGGACCGTGGTGTCGCTCCGCCATAAGCTCAACCTCGCCAACAGCTTCCTGCAGCTCGTGCAGAAACTCGACGACGATGTGCAGAAGATGATCACGGCGGGAGTGGCTACCAAGGCTGACGGACTCAAGGTCAGCGTGAAGGTGAACGAGGCGGAGATGGCGGTGACGCAGGTGGAAGACGGTCTCTCGCTTGCCAAGATGCTCCTCTGCCAGACCTGCGGAATGCCTGTGGAGTCTGACATCACGCTTGCCGACGAGGCGGCTTCGGCTATCGCCATCGAAGAGGATTCGGTTAACGGTGCCGACACCGTGGCATACTGGTATCGCCCCGAACTGGAACTGCTCTCCAATACCGTGGACATCAGCCGCCAGGCAACGAAACTCGCCAGGGCTACCTATCTGCCGCAGGTGCTCCTCTCGGGAGGATACCTCATGACAAACCCTAATGTGTACGACGGATTCACAAGGAAGTTCGCCGGCGTCTGGAACGTGGGCGTGGTGGTACGCATCCCCGTATGGCACTGGATGGACGGCACTTACAAGGTGCGCGCCGCCAAGGCAGCCACTACGATTGCCGAACTCGAACTCGCCGAGACGCAAGAGAAGGTGGACCTCCAGGTGAGCCAGTGCAGCTTCAAGCTCAAGGAGGCACGTAAGAAATATGCTATGGCGACGAAAAACGTGGACAAGGCGGAGGAGAACCTTCGCTGTGCCAACGTGGGATTCAAGGAGGGTGTGCTCCAGACAACTGATGTGATGGAGGCGCAGACCGCATGGATGCAGGCGCAGTCGCAGAAAATAGACTCCGAGGTGGAGATAAAGATTGCCCAGGTGAACCTCAAGAAGGCTATCGGACAGATGTAGGACTGACCTCAAACCCATCCTTGCCTCAAACCCATCCTTGCCTCAAACCCATCCTAACCTTCCCCAAGGGAAGGGACTGGTTACTACAGCTAATTGTCATCAGCCCCCTCTCGTTCTCCCCCGTAGGGGAGATGCTGGTTACTCCGTTTGCGGATAAGTAACTGATAATAAGGTATCTACAGACAATAGTCTGATAGCCGATGGTATCTGTCCCTCCCCTACGGGGGAGGCTAGGTGGGGGCTGTTGTTGATTTGCTGTAATCAAGATACAGAGTAACTTGTCCCTTCCCTTGGGGAAGGTTAGGATGGGTTTGAGAACGACAGGGGGCTGAATTGATTGGCAGAGAAACTTGTCCCGTCCCTTTAGTGGAGGTTAGGAGAAGCTTCTTTTAACCCGAATCGGTCGTTAGGGCTTGCTTGGATTTTGTTTTTTAGAAGGATGGATTTTGTTTGGCTTTTAATGAGTAATAGCAAGCTATTGCGAATTAAAAACAAGCAAAAGACG
>ENA-UPTB01001653-UPTB01001653.1-human-gut-metagenome-genome-assembly--contig:-NODE-1653-length-18334-cov-13.529824_pt1 | contig 18334 bp, 20 predicted proteins | sample MGYA00250046_ERZ773369 | MGnify/ENA primary metagenome ERZ773369 (study PRJEB29103, sample SAMN06111938) | human gut metagenome | biome: human gut; feature: ankylosing spondylitis patient; material...
GAAATCAGCTGTAATTTTGTTCCCTTTGGATACTGCTTTCGGAGTTGCTCCAGATACGATTTACTCGGAAATTGCATCAGTATCACCAACCTTTCTGAATGCGGAATTGCCTGTGAGATTGCGAAGAATGACTTTTCTTGCTGCCTTGAATTCTGCACCCACCATTCCCAGACGAATCAGGAAACACCGCATGGTGTACTTGGGATTGTCGGAGGTGTCCGGCTTGCGGTTGATGCGGCTCTGGTTCTTGGCAAATTCGCAGAGCATGGAAATGAAGGTGCAGTAGGCATCTGCATCACCGTCCTGTTCGACCGTGAACCATGGAAATTCCACCTTTTCATCAGACGGAATGATGTCCAAACAGTCGGTTTGAAAAGCTGCCTGAAAAAGGGCAACCTTGTTTTCGCAGATCTGCCGGAGATTGCCCAGTGTATGCTCATCGAAAAAATCTGCCGGCATCTGAACTGTCAATTTTGTGGATTCCGGTTCTGTTGTGTCTGGAACATCGTATCCACGCTTTTTCAATTCTTCCATGAGATGTTCTGTCTCCTTGCTGTCAGCAGAATCGCTGATTTCAAGGTTGCCCTCTTTGGTGACGGTATAACATTCCCCGATCTTGTAGGCACAGGTGGGCATATATTGATATTCTGCCGTCGTTCCAATGATCGTGGCTATCGCCCATGCCAGTTTCTTTCGTTCATTTCCAGCCCGTCCAAATGCAATTATCATATGTTTTCCTCCCGATTTTCGGTGATTTACCTTTCGGCAGTACATATGTTAACTCTTTTCCCCACAGATAGCAACTGTGAGATGTGTAGAATTATTCCCTTTCATTTTGTGCATAGTAAGCAATTCCGGCAAGCACAAACCAAGCATTGCAAGCTGCGATACCATTTCCCCACATTTTATAAGCTGCACTGTCTGAATATGGGTTTTTCAGCCATTTTTCAATCTGCTTGTGAGATTTCGGTTTGCAGATCTTACCAACAGCTTTGTTGTATGTTTCAAAAACATTCTGCCACCATGTGACCCGTTCTTCGGTCGGATTTTCAATGCCGATATCATCACACCACCATGTCGGCATACCTTGCAGTAACGCACATTCCTGCGGTGTCAGTCGCCTTACGATGTATTCAATTTCAGGAATGCTGTCATTGACAACCGGAGGGTCTTTGTAGTCCGATGCCACAAGTGTATTTGCTTTTTCCTTTTCAGCAACAGTATGGCGAGAATTTTTACTTGTGGAGTATTTCGGATGAGCGATTCCGCCAGCCCCCGACGCAACAAGTGTCGGAGATTTTTCCTCTTCAATCTGAAAACTGAATTTTGCATTGTATCCCTGATTCATTGCAGGTCTGCCAATTCCATATGACACAGCGTGATTTTCAGTACAATTCAGCGTGTACATTGCTTCCGATTCCTTGTACCCGTCACCATGATGTGAAGGACGTGAGCCGTTGCCCTCAACTACAACCATACCACCTTGATTTTTGCAAGGTGACTGATTGCTGGTATCAATGGTTCTGGAAGTTTCAGCTTCATAGAATCCGCTGTTTGGATTATTGGATAACATGGAATTGCTGTATTTTCCGCAAATACCATATGCCTTGGGAACGAAAAGTGTCTGATCGTTATTGCAGGAAAGCGTTGCGGATTTGTTTTCCTGAATTAAAGCGCCTTTTCCGCCACCCAGACATCCGGAACGAATTTTCAAAGTAGCCGGAACAACGCCTGCACGAAGTGTGGGTGATTTTTCTTCTTCGTAACCGATGCCTCTTGCCTGTGCTGAATGTTCCGTACAGAATCCTGCGGACTCCACCACAAAAGGCTGATTATTTTCACCTGTTCCATATGTTGCAGAAACTGTCTGAACAACATTAAGAAGTCCTGTGTATCTGGTATCCTGAGAATAATTCTCAAATATCAGACCTGAGCCTGTTTCTTCAGAGCAGTTTCCAAAACATCGGGCAGTTTCTTGCCACGCTCTGAAGCTCTCCGCAGAATACCCAGACACGCCTTCTGACTCAAATAATATTTTTGAGGCACATCCGCCTGCAAAATCTGCGACAAGGTAGACACGCATTCTTCTCTGGGGTACACCCCAGTACTGAGCATCGAATGTACGCCAAGCGAGAGAGAAATCATCTCCCATGATATTTCCTGCTTTTGTCCACTTTTCAGGTTTAGGGACAGAAACGTTGGTGTTTTTGATTTTGCAGAGTTCTTCGAGGACGCATCGGAAGTCTTCTCCGCCATTTGAGGAGAAAGCACCTGTGACGTTTTCCCACACTGCGAATCTTGGGTATTTTCCATTGGTTGCACCTCTCATTTCTTTGATGATTCTGATTGCCTGAAAGAAAAGTCCTGAACGCTCTGCATTCAAGCCCTGACGTTTTCCTGCAACCGAAAGGTCGGTACAGGGTGAGCCAAAAGTGATAATATCTACAGGCTTTATTTCTGCACCGTTGATGCTGTTGATGTCACCAAGGTGCTTTACAAAAGGCAGTCGCTTTTCGGTTACAGCGATAGGGAAAGGCTCAATTTCTGATTTCCAGACAGGCACAATGCCTGCCAGCAGTCCGGCAAGCGGAAAACCGCCACTGCCGTCAAAGAGGCTGCCAAGGGTGAGGTTACGCATCTGACACCTCTACTTCCGAATATTCCATTCGCTTCCCATCCCGAATCAAATACACATCATCGGAATTTCCGTCATGGAGTTTTGTGTACCTTTCAACGGCTACATCAACAAACTTCGGTTCCAGTTCCACACCGAAGCACACACGATTTAGCTGCTCACAAGCAACAAGCGTAGATGCACTTCCCAGAAATCCATCCAGCACCATTCCGTTTGTCTGTGTACACTGGGAAATCAGATAGGCGATCAGCGGCACCGGTTTACTGGATGGATGTCCGCAGCCGTCCTCTTTGCTGTTTTTAATGCGGTCAAATTCAAATACCGTTTTCTGTTTCTGGTCACCATACCAGATATGCTTTCCGTCTTTTTTCCAACCCCAGATAATCGGTTCATGGATATACTTCCAGTCAGTTCGGGTGAGAACAAGGCGGTCTTTCTTCCAGACAAGTCCTGCACCGACCTTGAAGCCTGCATCTTCATAAGCATCATGAAATACACGTGCCTTGGAGGTGGCATAAAACACATAAATGCTTGCATCCTTCGCCATGGCATCTTTGAATCTCTCAAATGCAGATTTTAGAAACGCATATCCTTTTTCATCATCAAGGTCATCATTCTTGATTTTGCCTGATGTGCTTTCCAGATTGACAAGATACGGCGGATCTGTGCAAACCAGATTTACTTTTGTGTTTCCAAGAAGTGCTGTATAGGTTTCCGGTAAAGTGGAATCACCGCAGATAACGGTGTGCTTTCCAAGATGCCAGATGTCACCTGTTTTGGATTTGCAGGGCTTTTCCAGTTCTGCATCTACATCAAAATCATCCTGTTTTGCTTCATCGCTGTCAATCGCAAACAGGTCAGCAATTTCAGATTCATCGAAACCAGTCAAACCAAGGTCAAATCCGAGATTCTGTAACTCTTCCATCTCAACAGCAAGCAAATCATCGTCCCAGCCTGCGTCCAATGCCATACGATTGTCGGCAAGAATATATGCCTTTTTCTGTGCCTCTGTGAAATGGTCAACATATACACAAGGAATTTCTGTAATTCCTTCTTCCTTTGCTGCCATGATGCGTCCATGCCCAGCAAGAACGTTGTATTCCTTGTCAATGATGACAGGATTCACAAATCCAAACTCACGGAGGGAAGAACGGAGTTTCAGAATCTGTTCTTTATTGTGTGTACGAGCGTTATTTGCATAAGGCACTAACTTGTTGATGTCAACAAGCTGAAATTCTGTGGTCATTGTCATCTGTAATTCCTCCTCTGCTGAATTCTGAGCATACCTCTTCGGGCGGCATCCATATTGCCTTTGACAGCCTGTCCTTTTATCGTGCGGTATTGCTGTTTGGTCATGTTGTTTCTCTGCTGTTTCAGTTCTCTCCAGAATTGAACATCTGCTTTCATGTATTTCTCACTTTCTGCTTCTCAGTAATTTTTCCATCATATCTTCCTGCGGATTGCCCTGAAATTCCACAGAGCAGTTTTCACGGACTATCTGAAAAATCTGATTCCAGATTTGGTTTGCCTGTTTCATATAGTTCTGCGACATCGCTACATAGGGAGAGGCAATTGCCGCACCAGTTGTAGGGTGTTTGGAAATATATCCGTACTTGGTGACGATCTGCTCGCAGTGAATCCAACGGGAAATGCTCATGGCATACTGTTCTACAAGCTGACGGCTGACAATTTTCTCACAGGAGCGTTCTTTCAGCCATTGATAAGTTTCTGTATACACATCATCTGCAAGGAGTTTTGTGCCGTCACGCTGTAATTCTTTCATGAAATCTCTGACAGGCGGTGTTTCAGCGGATTCTATATCCGCAGGTTGCATCATAACTTCAGTAGTTTTTCCCTCAGCAATCTTTTCAGCGAGTGCCTTTCTTGGTCGTCCTGCACCCGGTCTTGCACCGCCTCGGTTTGTACCGTCTTTCGCCATGATGTCATCACCTCCGAAAAATCAAACAAAACTTAAAATTGGGCATAAAAAATGCCGACTGCAAAAGTCGGCAAAGTTAGCTGTTATCAGTGTTTTTCAGTATTTTTATCTCTGAGGGGTCAATAGGGTGTTTGAATACCCATTTTTGTGCGTGAGAGGGGCCACCGGTCAATGTTTTGCCTATTGTTAGAGGTTTTTATACCCCAGGGGCTTTTCAGTATGTATAAACAGGGTTCTTATCTTCCGTCCATGTCTTTTTATCGTGACAGGGCTTGCATAAGGCTTGCCAGTTGGATTCATCCCACATCAAAGCGAGATTGCCACGATGCGGAATGATATGGTCGACTACCGTTGCAGGAACGTATCGTCCTTGCTGCAAACAACGAACACACATCGGGTGCTTGCGGAGATACTGTTTACTGAGCCTACGCCATTTGCTGTTGTAACCACGCTTTGCAGCTGACGGTCTGTCAGGCTGTTTATGTATCTTGCAGTATCTGCTGTCGGTAAGGTTCGGACAGCCTGGGTAACTGCAAGGGTGCTTACACTTCTTCGGCATTCTCTCACATCCTTTTTTCTGATTATAATGATACCACATTTTCTTAGTGGCTTTCAATGGCTTTTAGTGGCGAGTTTATAATTTTCTGCACTTCATTCAATGCTCTGCCGTGCATACGATAAACCCACCTTAAATCTGTAGACATCAGCAAGGCGATTTGTTCCCATTTCTTAAATTGCAAGTAACGCATCTCCAGAATTGTTCTGTATTCCGCAGGTTCAATTCTGTTTACAACACGCATGATCTCACGTTTCAAATTCACTAAGGCATCAATATCCCTGTCGATTTCATTTTCAAGGTCGATAATTTTTACAACGGTTTCTTCCATTCGGGAAGTGTTTCTGTTTGGACTGTGCGGCATATCGCTGTAGACTGTTGTAGCTTTTGTCGCAAGCTCGTTCAGATTTCTAATTTGTTCAATTTTAGAATTAATCTGCATATCAAGATAACGTGCCTGTTCCATGTATTCTTTTGCTGTCATATTTCCTCCAATTCCGCTCTGACTGCTGTCATCAGGGCTGTCTGTGTTTTATCTTTTTCGGTAAGTGCTTTCAGGATTTTCTCGTCAACCGTACCTCTTGTGATAATATGCTGTATGATGACAGTTTCGGATTTCTGCCCCTGTCGCCATAATCTCGCATTGGTCTGCTGATAAAGTTCCAAACTCCAGGTCAGTCCAAACCAAACAAGAAAATTTCCTCCTGTCTGTAAATTTAATCCGTGACCTGCACTTGCGGGATGTATCAATGCGACCTGCAATTTTCCGCTGTTCCAGTTCTTTATGCTTTGTGCTGATTTGATTTCCTGATGCACAATTCCAAGCTTACCAAGCCTTTCTGTAATTCTCGTTCTGTCATGCTTGAACCAGTATGCCACCAGAACGGGTTTGCCGTTTGCGGATTCAATAATATCCTCCAATGCATCAAGTTTTCGGCTATGTATCGGGATTATCTCTCCACTATCATCATAAATTGCACCGTTTGACATCTGACACAGCTTATTGCTTAAAGCCGCAGCATTCGCCGCTGTGATCTCCGTATCCTGAACCTCAAGAAGCAATTCGTCTTTCAGTTCTTTGTATTTTTCCTTTTCTGCCTCCGACATCTTCACCATGTATTCGTTAGAAATGAGTTCAGGCATTTTCAAATGGTCTATCGCTTTCATGGAAACCGTAATGTCCGATATTTTCTCGTATATCCTTTCTTCTGCATCAGGCAGAGGTTTATAGGAATACACGATATAGCCGTTCTGCTTATCAGGCTTGAAGTATTCGTTTCTGTATTGCCCGATAAATCTTCCCAAGCGTTCTCCCATATCCAGCAGACGGAACTCCGCAAATAAGTCCATAAGTCCGTTGCTTGCAGGAGTGCCTGTCAATCCTACGATTCGTTTCACCATTGGTCTGACCTTCATCAATGCTTTGAATCGTTTGCTCTGATGATTCTTAAACGAACTCAATTCATCAATTACGATCATATCGTAATCGAATGTTGTATTGCTGACAAGCCAGTCCACATTTTCACGATTGATGACGTAGATGTCGGCATCTGCCTTTAAAGCTGCAATGCGTTCTTCTGCTGTTCCAACTGCCACGCTGTATCTCAAGTGCTTCAGATGCTCCCATTTTTGCACTTCTGCCGACCATGTATCTCTTGCTACTCTCAGCGGTGCAATAATCAGAACTTTTCTGACCTCAAACAGATCATAGATCAGATTGTTGATAGCTGTAAGTGTTGTTATGGTTTTGTCAACCTAAGCCCATGTCAAGGAAAAGAGCTGCAATTTTATGTTCCTCTATGAACTTGACTGCATATTCCTGATAATCATGAAGCTTCATTACTCATCACCTCTTTTATGATTTTTTCAATATCCTCCAAGGCATCAAGGACGTAAACCTGAAAGCCTAATCGCCTCAGAAGTTGATGTCTTGAAAGCTGCAATTTTCTCGGCTTTTCTCCAGGTGCTTTTACCTCCACAAAAGCAATGTGTCCTTTCGGCATCAATACAATGCGGTCGGGAACGCCTGCCGTTCCGGGAGACGTAAATTTCCAGCAGACTCCGCCTTTCTGCCTGACTGCTTTTGTGAGCTTTTCTTCAATTATTTTTTCTCGCATGGAAATACATACACGCTTTCGCCGTTCTTCATAGCCTCAGCTATTTCTTCAATTATTCTCCTTACCTGTTCTGCATCAAATATTGCGACAGGGGGTCTTTCTATCATTTGCATAGAAAAAAGGACTTTAGGTCTGAAGCTGTCTTGTAAAACAGCATCGTAATGATTGAGATTGAACATAATATTTTCTTTTTTGATCCACATGGATTTTCCTCCTGTATTTTTAGGGGTGCGGAGGTCTACGGAAGTCATTTACAAACCTTTCTATAGAGAGAAAATTATACTTTTTCTCGCCTGCGTAAAGTCTGTATATGAGTTTCGATGACTTCCGCAATCCCGATATTTAGGGCTTTTTAGGACTTCTGAATCGGAAGTCAAATTTTGCTTTCGGAAGTCGATTTCATACTTTTAGTCAAGAAAATCAGAAATTATACTTAATCCAATGATGAAATTTCCGCTATGCATTTTCTTTCTCTTGTATCCAGCCTGTTCCAAAGCTGCATAAAAATCAGAGGTACTTCTGGTGTATTCTCCGTTCTCGTTGCAGAATTCTCTGTATCGGTTATAGAGGTCGCCAGACTTTGCCTGATAGCTTTTATCTACTTCACAACACTCATTGATGAAGTTTCCAAGCCAGTCATTGCCCTCACGATAAGAGCCGATCGCATCTAAAACGCACTGCGGTCTGTTGATCTGATAGTTTGCTGTGATGACCTTTCTTGCACCTTCGATCAACCAGGAAAGCACCGCACTGCCTGCCTGATCGACCAAATGCTGTGTATAGTTCTTGATGTCCTTAGAACCCTGAATTTTTGCATGAAACGGAATGACGATCAGTCTTCTCCATGTACCGTCATCTGATGCACCGACCTTTGGAAGGTGGTTAGTATACAGCACAAGTGTATGACTGGGTTCAAAGTTGAATGGTGCTTTGAATTTCTTTTCGGCAAAGATCGGGTCTGTGGAACAAAGCTGTTTTACCACACTGGTATTCAGCCGCATTCCTTCCTGCAATTCTGCCGCAATGATCATTCTTTTTCCTTTCAGTTCTGCCATTTCAGGCTTGACATTACGCTTGCAATTGACGGTCAGTGCATCCGCTGAAATGTTACCGCTATAACTGCCTAAAACCTTGTAAATGACATTCCAAAACGTTGATTTTCCGTTTCGTCCGTCACCATATGCAATGATCATCGCTTCCATATACACCTTGCCCACAATGCAAAGCCCGCAGATCATCTGCACATAGTCAATCAGACTCTGGTCACCGCAGAAGAACAACTGCAACGCATCCTCCCACAATTCCTTACCGGCATCACTTGGAACAACCGCTGTCACTTTCGTTAAGAGGTCAGCAGGGTCAGTCGGTTTCCAGCCGTTTAATCCTTCCGGCAAATAATACGTTCCACCTGGTGTATTCAGGAGCATCGGGTCGCTGTCGAGGGCTTCGGGAGTATGAAGAACAAGCGGTTTTGCGGCATTCAGAGCGTTTGTCATATTGCGGATATGACGATATTTCATCACAAATGCCTTAAATGCGGCATAATACTGATATTCCTTATAGGCATCTGCCTGTTTTCCCACAAGACCATCTCGGAACTTTTTCCCGCCGTTGATCGCAAGATCTCTTGGAACACCAAGGCTCTCCAGTTTCAAAAGAGATGCTTCTACCAGCTTTTCTGCCTCTGCCAGCTGAATGTCAGTATGTTCGATCATGGCAAGGGTGACTGCGTGTTCTGATTCCTCCCAGTAGGTTCCGTTGTAACGTAAATAATCTGTTGCAATGGTAAATGCAACCTCATCAGAAAAGCAATCCACAAAGGTTCTTGCCTCTCCGACATCGGAAAAATCATCGGGGATAAGGGACTGTTTGCCGTATTCTTCCGGAGAAATATATCCGTCCTGAGAGGCTACTTTCTTTCCAAATTTGCAGGCACTGTGCCAGATGGTCTGTAATTCTTCATCAGAGAGTGGTGGATCACATTCTGCTGCCTTTTCCAGAAACTTCTGATAACTTTCCTCATTCACACCAAAACGCTTGACAAGCTTTCCTGCGAAACGTGAGAGGGTGCTGTTACGCTGTCCCTGCGGAATGTTGCGGTTCGACTGCATCAGTGTGAGCCAGTCCTCAATGGATAAACTTCCTTCGTGCCAAAATACATCACTTGGAAAACCAAACAGAAAGCGTGAAGCACCAAGAGCACCCGCATCAAAAAAGCTGAGCTCTTTTTGAATTTTTTCCTTAGTGCTTTTATACACCGTTTCATTGTTGCAAGGTGCTGTCGGAAAATATACATGAAAACGTGGTCTTGCGGATTTATTCCCTTTCGCCAGCATATGATGACGGCTGTATGTAACCGCAAATGCAACATCACAAAGGTTATCCGCTAAAAATTCAGGCGTAATCCATTCATCAGGATTTTCGCTGTGGTCATTGTCGCAGTCCATCGGGATAACATCAGATACAATAAAATTTGTATTGCAACGGTGGTTGTTTTTGTACTTTGCACATACATGGTCAGCGGCAATAGATTTCTTGAGGTCTCCCTCACAGGTAATGACCCTCTGGTTTGGATACAGGGTATTTTTTTCATTGCCTGTGCAATTTGCTGTGTAAATGGTAAATTTCATTTCTTTTCCTCCAGTTCTTCAGTAAAATATCGGATCTTCATATGTTTCCTTTCCGCACGTTCAATTTCAGCTTTCATGCCTGCGGAAATCGTATCTCCGAACACCCACAACTCCACACACTTGCTCATCAGCACAAAATTCATAAAGATTGCAGTTTCATGCTCTTCAGAAACCGTGTCGTCCATAAACTGTGTAAAATAGATGTGTGGGGTGATCGGAAGATAATGCTTGTCCACAGCAAAACGGCTGTATTTCCGTGCATTTTCAATATTGGTATTGATACAGCCGTGAGAATACGGCGAGCATATATAGACGATAGGGCGAAAAGCGGCGGACTTCTCCGCCGCACGTTCTTCTCGTTCTACCCTTTTAAGTGCCTCATATTCTGTTGGAGAAAAATATTCCTCAGAATTATATAAGCTTGTCATTATGAATACCTCTTAATATTGAACATTTCTTACAGCAAACTTCGGTAGAATAGAAATCACTTATACCATCAGAAAAAAGTTCTGAAAGATCAACCTGTACTTCTTCACCACAATAAGGGCAAAGATTGTAAATATTTTCGCTATCAAGTTCAACTTTGATTTCAGCATTTTCTCCTAAAGCAACTTTTGTATAAAACATTATTTTTCCTCCAATTTCTGTTTGTACCATTCAAGGTGACGTTTTCTTTGTTCGTATTCAGGAAATGCTACAAGCAATCCAACATCGACCTTTTGCAGAATTTCAAGCATCTGTATCTGTTTTTCGGAAAGATACGGTCTAATGCTTTTTCCTTTGTCAATGCCATTTGCAATTCTAAACTGCTTTGCTGTCATTCCAATAACAATGCGATTTAACATATCACACTCATTGCTGAAATGATATGGCTTAGGACTTTCATGAAGCAACTTAATATTGTCAGTTAACAAGGGAAATTCCTGTCTTGCCATTACAAGAGATTTGATCATACTTTCCATCTCATTGAATCTCTTGATATAGAGTTCCTTGAACTGCATTGCCTTCTGACCTGTATATCCCATAACCAACATCGTAAATCCATCACGAGTGAGATAGTAACAAGGTTGCTTTTTGTTCTGCTGATTACGATACGAGGACGGCGCAAAATTGCGCTGTCTGAATTCTTCACTGAGTCCTGAAAGCGGGTCTGTGATTTTGCGGATGTCACGCAGAACTTCCTTATGATTTTTCTCAAAAAGTTCTGCAACAAATAAACTGTCTACTCTTGCCGTATCATGATTGTCAACGAATACACCAAGATCATCTTTAGGTATCAACTCTTTCATTGATTTTCCTCCTGTTATTATTTTTAGGGTTACCCCTCTACTATGTAGCTGTTAAAGATGTTCAGATTGGACAAGTTTTAAATTATTGGACGATTATTTTCAAACGGAAGTTCATTCCAATGTTCCAGCATATATTTTTTCAGCTTTTTTCTAGCTCTCTGATAACGTTTGTAAACAGTATCTCTTTTCAAATCGTACTGTTTTGCATATTCTTCCGGAGTAACACCATCAATAGCGATTGCAATTGTCATTTCAGCCTCTTCAGATTTCAATGCATTGCGGATAACCTGACACCATGCCTCATAATCTTCCGACTTTTTGCGTTCTTCTTCATCAGAATTATCAGAAATGAAAGTAAATGCATCGATTTCTTCTCCATTAACTTCTTTTGTTGGAACATAGGCAGCATGACGATTCTCTCTGTGCCAGTTATTGTATTCTTCATTTCCCATGAGATCGAACATTTCCTGTACCGTTTCACAGCGTTTTACTTCTGACCTCTTATTTTCAGGTGCTTTTGCAAGACGCTGATGATAGTCGATGTCCAGCATAACTGTGTAGTCACCATCCGGAATTTCAATCGTTACACATTTCTTGTGTCCTTTTTTGATGTCATCTAAAACTTCGATTTTCATGTTTGCCTCCTAACTCGGAGGTCAACCATGACAGGGTATAAAAATAGGTCTGTGTCAGAGATACACATACCCACGAAACGGTAAAAGAGCGCAACGAGGAAAGGGTATCTCTTCACGGCTCAATCACTGTCTTTATCACAGTGAATTGAAACCTATGAGATATCCTGCCAAGATTGCGCACTCCGGCATGATTTACTATTTTTGACTTCTGAGGGATTAGTCTTTACTTTAGTTAAAACCCATATAAGAACACATTCGAAACTGTATAGTTCTACAAAATTTCTGCGTTCGCTGATTTTTCAGACTTGAAAGTGTAGATTTTTTCTTGCTTTTCTGATATAATATATACAGTTTTTATTTCACGGTCTTTTATGACGTGTTTGGAAATAAAGCTATCCCTTATCACTTTTAATTATAAATGGTAGGGTCGGTAGAACTGGGTAGCCGTGGGTAGCGTTGGGTAGGCTTTGATAGGAGGGATTTGTTTTGACATTCCAAGAATTTGCTCACAAGCTAAAATCCGTCATAGGTGGATCAAGTAATACAAAGCAATTTACCAAGACATTATTTGAAACAATGCTACAAGAGGAAGATTTACCAATTATTGAGGGAATCTCGATAGAAACATATAAATCGTATTACAACGGTCATACAAGTATTAGTAACATAGCTTCAACCATACTCAGCCACATAGAACCTGAGCAATTTGTTTCCTACTTAGAGTCATTTAATGATGGCGTAGCTGAAAACTTATGTAAGGCATTTGCTGAAAATATACCGGACATTGACCTAGCAAACTTTTCTGTAAAAATCAAAGAATTATTTGTTGATATTCTTAACGAGGCGGCAAATAAGACAAGAAAAACACCGGCATCCCAAAAAGATACCGGTGCAGAATCACTTGAAATCCCAGAAGAAAATGTGACAGATGAATCACCATATTCATCTGAAGATACACAGCTACTTCATGATTTTACTTTTGATTACGATGAGATAATGGTTACGATGATTGGTGAAAATTACGGTGCTTCACTAGTTGACATGACACTTCCTATAAAAATTGATAACCTATATCAAACGAAGTGGGAGCAGAAGGCAAATAACTTTTCTGACCCTGGTCTTAAATCAAGTGTATTTGCCTTACTTTATGAATTGAATGAGCTAAGTAAGAGTTTTTCTTCAAACGGCAATGAGCCATTTTTTATGAGCCAAACAAGAGTAAAAATACGAAATCTATATGTAAAGCTCCACCCTGAACATTTTGCAGGAGCATTTCCATACGATGTATTTATTGACGATTGGAATGACGGTGAATATTAGCAATAACAGAAAGGATAATAAAGATGCCATCAGTTGATGAAACAATACGCAAAATCGATAATGCTATTTGTAGACATTTAGATAATCTCGATGGTTCAACCCGTGGTGCTATTTCTCAAGATATACTAGAACAGCTATCAAAGTTCATAAACCACATTATGTTTAAGTTCTATTCCAATGGTAGAGATATTCCTTTTAACGAAGAAAATTTTGCTGAAGCATTGGAATACTCACAGGTGACTAGCAGATTATATACGCTATATAAATTTCATAATTTTCTGGAGGTTGTAACAACACAATACACACTTGATGAGGACGGTTCTGAAAGATTGATGCTTAAATACTATAAGTATCTTCTTGAAACCAAGAACCTTATGTGGCAACATTATGGAATTTTAGTACTGCATAATTTAGAAAAATTTCCATTACACCTAGATGATACTCTGCAGGAGTACTATGCGAAAATTTCTGAAAAACTTGAAAAGTATCCTGTGATGCTAAATGCTGTTGAAAACAACAGATACTATATTCAGAAATTAAAGCCACTATTTGTAAATGGGTGTATCTACCATGAGGTAACATTTGCACCCGTAGATGATAGAAAAAATAAAACCAAATCAAACCGTGTTATTGCATTCACAAGGTTGCCGATTATGGGTAACTATGCGTCAAAGTTTCATCTGGTTCAAGAAAGTATAGAGATACTTGGAAAAACAATGCCGATTACGATTATCGATAATTGGGAAGTATCCATACGTAACTGCGAGTTTAAGAATTTTGCTGCAATAATAAGGGGAGATAAAATAAAAGTACCATATGGTGAGCAACGTCTTATCTGTGAATTCATAACAAGAAATGGTTATCCATTAAACGCTCTTATGGACTTTTCAGATAGAGCATACAAAAAATTAACTGATGCTTGGAAGGGAAATCTGAAGTCTTCTAACTTTATCTCGGTTTTAGATCGTTGTAGAGAAATCATTCAGGGTAAGCGTTCAGGACAAAATGTGCTGCGTTATCTTCTTTACAATATGAATAATGTCATTATAAAGAATCAGTATTCGTCTGGTTTCTACAGTACCTACTATGAGGAATGGCGAAATGTTGGTAATAGTTCTCTTTCCTATTTATACTTATCAAGCAAATGCAGACCATTTGACAAGATGCCGTTTAACCAATCTCCGTGCGGTCATAATCCAAAGTTAAGTGCATTGTTCAATTGTATCCCTTGCAGAGATAAGAAACCAGAGTTGTTTGCGAGATATATTCGAAACAACACTGAAGGTAAGGGACAGTTATTTACAGATGTTAATGACATTACCACCTATAAGAACACCGAAGATCTGATTGAAAAATACAACAATAGGCTCTGGGAGGGTCATCGACCAAAAAGTGATTTAATGCTTGAAAATGGGCAGGTTTTTATCAACGAATACAAGATTGATACGTGTGAAATAGTTAAGAAATTGCAAGAGCTATCTTCTTCTGGAATTGATAATTATTATAATGATGTTGAAACCTGGTATATGCTTGATGATTATGTAATCGACTGCCCTGAGAAAAGACAAATCATAAGTAAAATTTTTTCCGAATCAAGGGTAGCTGCCATATATGGTTCCGCCGGTGTAGGAAAATCGACACTCATCAATCACGTATCACATTTTCTTAACGATGAACCTAAGCTGTATTTAACGCAAACCAACCCTGCTAAGGATAATCTGATGCGTAAAATTGACGCTGATAACACAAGTTTTTCAACCATAACAAGTTTCTTAAATCAAGGACGTGATTTTACAAAGTATGAGCTATTAGTTATCGATGAATGCAGCACTGTCAGCAACAATGATATGGTTGCCATACTTAATAATGCCAGTTTTAACAGACTACTGCTTGTAGGAGATACTTATCAAATCGATGCGATTCAATTTGGTAACTGGTTCTCTGTATTAAAATCATTTCTTCCTGAAAGTGCTGTATTTGAGCTTACAAAACCACATCGAACAAAAGATAAATACTTGCTTGAATTGTGGGATAAAGTAAGAAATATGGACGAAGCTGCAAAGGAGTACTTAGAAAAAGAAAGTTACTCTTTGAAGGTTGATTCTTCTCTTCTGTCCTCTCTTAAGGAAGGTGAGGCTATTCTCTGTTTAAATTATGATGGTTTGTATGGCATCAACAACATCAACCGATTTCTGCAGGAAAGCAATTCTAATCCACCTGTTAGATGGGATGTACAATATTACAAAGTTGGTGACCCAATTCTTTTCTTGGAATCCGACGGATTCAGACCTGTCATATACAACAATATGAAAGGCATAATCAGAGGTATTGACATTTTAGATAGCGGCACATATGAAGAACGCATTCAATTTGATGTTGAAGTTCCAAAACAAATAGACGAATCTGAAACTGGAGAATGTGATTTTGAACTTCTGGAAAGTAATGAAGATAAGTCTGTTATACGATTTTGTGTTCATAAAAAAGATAGTGACGATGAAGACAGAGAAGACCAAGGTTCTATGACCATTGTTCCATTTCAAGTTGCTTATGCTGTATCTATTCATAAGGCACAAGGTCTTGAATATGAATCTGTTAAAATAGTAATCACCGATGAGGTTGAGGAGCTTGTAACTCATAGTGTCTTCTACACGGCTATTACAAGGGCTAGAAAAAGTCTGAAAATATACTGGACACCAGAAGTTGAAGAAAAGGTTTTATCGAGAATTAAGCCACGAGATATGAGCAAGGATGTAGAAATCCTGAATTACTACTTAGGGGGAAACACCCAGCAAGCAAGCAAGGAGGTATACCATGAAAATCAGTTATAACAAACTTTGGAAAATGTTAATTGATAAAGAAATGAATAAAAATGATTTAAAAGAAGCTGCTGGAATCAGTGCGACTTCCATTGCCAAACTCGGCAAGGGTGCAAATATCACAACTGATGTTCTTCTCAAAATCTGTGAAGCTATGGACTGTAAGTTAGAAGACATCATGGAAACAATAAAGGATTAAGGAGATGCTATGGAACGCAAGCAAATTGTAGAACTGACCAATCTATGTATGGTCTACGATGACGATGGAAATGTCCTTGTTGAAGAAAAAGTAGGCAAAAATTACCGTGGTCTTATCTTTCCAGGTGGTCACGTTGAACTTGGAGAAGCTTTTAATGATTCTGTAATACGGGAAATCAAAGAAGAAACCGGATTAACCATATCCAACCTTGAGTTCTGTGGAATAAAGGACTGGGTGGAATTTGATGGTTCCAGATATATGGTTTTCTTATATAAGACCAATCAATTTAGTGGCGATATCATTTCTTCAAATGAAGGAAAAGTATTCTGGATGCCACTTGAGGGACTAAGAAAAGCAGAGAACAAACTATGGCACATGGATCAGATGTTGGAACTCTTCTGTGGAGATACCTATTCAGAACTTTATTTCAGCGGGAATGATTCTGCCATCAAACCAATTTTGAAATAACAGGAGGATAAAATTTATGCCAAGACAATCAACAAAAACATTAGGAGACTTTAATGTCTCTATAGACACCCTAAGACAAGGATTCGCTTCACTCGCTGGAAACAAACCGGAGTTAAATGACTTAGAAATTATATTTGAAGTCGGATTAACTGACTTATCCTTATTTCCCAATATTAAGTTAAGCGATTCTGCTACATATATGGATTACCTTGAAAAATGGATAAAGGGATATAATGATGCAACTTCAAATCCACCTAGTAAAAGAAAAGCGTCTCCAAAAGGCAGTTGTTCTGACCCCGCAATTCAGACTATCGTGCAGATTGCAATGAGCACTGATGAGAATTTCGCCACACGTATGGCTGCGTATCATAATCTTTTCATGAGTGCAGAGAATATTCAAGGTAATCTTTTGGAAGAATATATCAGTGTTTCAACTAGACCGTATGGATGGGTTTGGTGTAACGGAAATGTTCTCAGAGCAATTGATTTTTGTTCATCAGACGGTGCTGTACTACTACAAATAAAAAATAAATCCAACACAGAAAATAGTTCATCCAGTGCTATCAGAACGGGGACAACGATTGAAAAATGGTATAGACTTGGTACTAGGACTGTTGCAGGTCAGAAACTCCCTGCATACAAGTGGGATTCCCTCAACGATATTATCAACGCTCATGTAACTACAGGTGTTTCTGCCGATTGCAATATGAATGAAGACTCATACCAGGAATTTCTTCGAAACATCACCTCACAAAATACTGACATCATTTCTGATAAATAACAAAAATTTAGGGCAACTGCAAAATACCTATGCAGTTGCCCATTTATTACTTTTCTGCCTTTTCAAGTTGTTTTTTCATAAATTCCATCCAAGAAATCTCATCTGTATTTTTGTATCTAGAATATGAGAATCCTGTATTTTCATAATGTATACCATTCATATCGTCCAGTATTATCTTTGCAATCGCTTCACCTAATTTTATAGGAACTGCATTACCAATCTGTTTATACTGATCAAGTATAGAACCACATATCTGCCAATCCTGTGGAAACTCCTGGATACAAGCATATTCTTCTACACTTAATGGTCTATCTTCTGTCGGATGTGCCAAATCCGTTGCTGGCATAGTTGGATTTGTAACCAATGTTGGAGATGGCTTTGAGTAAGATAATCGTCTTAAAAATCCTGTTTTACCGCCTCCCAAGTAGAAAGATTTTCCCATTGCCTCCTTTTGCATATCTAAAGGAAGGTCTTTCCAATATTGCCCTTCTTTGAGCATTCTATAATATTTTAATCTCTTCTCTGGAAATTCTATATAATGCTTTTCTACATTATCAGGCAAATTATCAAATGCGTCTTTTAACGTTCTCCACTTCTTTAATCCATCTGTTCCGTTTTCATTATGAGTAGGCTGTAAATAACTTACCTTCTTATCTCCGAGTTTTCCTATTATTACAACACGCTCTCTAATTTGAGGAGCTCCAAAATATGCAGCATTATAAAGATTAAAAGAAACAGTGTAGCCCATCTCCCTTAACCTATCAAGAATAATCATCATTGCACCACCCTTGATAGGCTCCTCTAAATCTCCATATTTGAACGGCGTAGATAAAAGTCCACGAACATTCTCTATTACTACATATGTAGGCTTTATTTCAGATACTATGCTCAAATATTTTAAGAACACATTTCCTCTCTCATCATCAAAAGCCTTTCTATTTCCTGCAGT
>ENA-UPTB01001659-UPTB01001659.1-human-gut-metagenome-genome-assembly--contig:-NODE-1659-length-18306-cov-24.776839_pt1 | contig 18306 bp, 9 predicted proteins | sample MGYA00250046_ERZ773369 | MGnify/ENA primary metagenome ERZ773369 (study PRJEB29103, sample SAMN06111938) | human gut metagenome | biome: human gut; feature: ankylosing spondylitis patient; material...
GTAATTGAGTTTTCCACCCTGCTCAGATACAAATGCATCCCACTCAGCATCGCTGTAGTCGTATGTCATGTACTGAACACCACCGCGGCCGATGCTGTAGTAATACTCATCTGTAGCAAACTGAATCTTCATACTCTTTAATGCAGCTGTACAGTCATCGAACATTGGAATCAGGTCATAATTTCCAAGAACTGCATTCTCCAGTCCAACTAATACCTCAAAACGATCTTCGCTGTTGTCATCTGCAGAACCAGCAGAGAACTCTTTTGTGGTACCATCCTCAGCCTTAATGGTAATAACTTCACCAAGCATAGCCTGAGTCCAATCCCATGCAGTTGCCGTGTAGGTAACGCCATCTGCCAATGTGATATCTATATCAGCAGACTTTGTATCCCATGACGGGTCATACTGATACTCGCTTGATGTATAAGCTTCCATTAAGCTGTACGGATCAAGTGCAGCACCTGTCCAGCCTACACCAAACAGAAGATCTACCTGCTGGCTTCTAAGTGCATCACTAAAGCCATTTCCAAGTGTATCATCTACGCTAAAGGTTAACTTGCCCTCAAGAGAAGTTCCCTTTACTGCCTCAGTGTAGCAGTTTACAAGGAACTCGTTACCCTTGTTGTAGAAGGTGCTCTCGCTGTTTGGAAGACCAATCTTGATCTCAACCACATCATCCTCATCCATAAGACCAGCTGCGATTGCCTCATCATATGCCTCGTTGAATCTCTCCTGAGCCATCTCTAAGTTGTAGCCTGTGATGCTGTCTACTGCCTCATCAACAGTTTCATACATCAATCCCTCACCGATATCATCAGAAAGACCCCAGAAGGTTGCTAAAACATTCTTTGCTTCCTCAGTATCACGGTAAGCAATACCCTCTTCCGGACCAGAGATAATGCTGTTTGAGTAAAGACCAAATGCTGCAGAGCTTAATGGGTTAACTGCTGCATTGAATGCATCACGGTCAAGTGCATAGCAAAGTGCCTCACGGAAAGACTTTAAGCTAAGGATTGTCTTGTTGATGTTATCGCCAGCAGCCTTCTGTGCTGCCTCAAGTCCCTCTACACCTGGATTCATTGCCATGAAGAAGGTGCTCTCACCAGCGGTATAATATGCGTAATCGCTAGAACCGTAGGTCTCGATATCATCCTTTGTCAAGCCATATCTGTCCAGCTCACCGCTTAAGAACATCTCAAGTCTTGTTGATGGCTCTTTTACGCAGCTAACAACGATGCTTGTGGTCTGATACTGACCGTCTACATTGCCAAAGTAATAATCGTTCTCATCAAGAACGTAATCCTTACCCGCCTGATAAGATGTCAGCTTGTAAGGTCCAAAGGAAGCAGTTGTCTCTGCAGAGGTACCATAAGTATTGTTGTAAACACCGTCGCTCTCAGACTCGCAGCTCTTATACAAATCTTCCTTTACTAACCAGGAATCTGTCAGTGAATACTTTAAGTAGAAGCCCTTTAATGGCTTTTCAAGTACTAAAACGAGTTCAGTATCGGATGGAGCAAAGATACCAACTTCGTCGATTGACATCTCTGGATACTCTGTACCCTTATATACCATCTCTTCCCACTCTTTGTATGCATAGTCGCCAGCCTGTGCTGCATAATCCTCAACATCGGTGCAGCCGTGAAGAACTGCTACGATGTGCTGTAATGCCTCAACAACCTCATCAGTTACCGGAACATATCCGTCATCATTTGCATTTGCTGCCAAAACAGTCTCATACAGATCAACGTCGTCTTTCATAAATGCAGACTTATAATCGTCTAATGCATAGTAATCAGACAATCCGTCAGAACCCCAGGTTGCACAGTCATTTAAGCTAACTGCTAAGTCATGTCCGTCTACAACGTAAACGCCGTTCTCATTCTTCTCGAATGCAGATGGATCTACGTACTCATCCTCACCCATCTCAGAAGAGATAAAAGTCTCAGCATATGCATGCTGTCCTGCATAAAGGAAATTCTTTGCATTCTTTAATACAAGATTTCCAGAGTAAAGCATATCTGCGCGGTGATGCTGTGCCTTCGGGTTTAACAAAAGTTCTGCGGACTTTACAAAATCAGAAGCAACGATCGGTGTACCGTCATAAAGTCCGGTCTGGTATCCTCCAGAAATGAAGGAAGACGTGCGGTAGAGCAGGGCGGTGTTGCTGTTGATGGTGACAAGATACCTGATATCTCAGTTACAATCCCAGAAGAGAAGTTTGATGGAGACGGAATCGTTGTAAGACGTGGTAAGAAGAACTTCCGTAAGGTAAGTAAATAAGGTTAAATATAAAATAAGAGAATGATTCTCCCTGTTTTGCAAATACTAGTTCGTATGAATATGTATCTATGAAACAGGGAGATTTTTTATATGAAAGATAAAATATTTGGAATATTACAACGGGTTGGACGGTCGTTTATGCTTCCGATTGCGATCCTGCCGGTGGCAGGACTGCTGCTTGGAATCGGAAGCTCATTTACCAATGAAACCATGCTTGAAACATATGGGCTGATGCGGATCCTTGGGCCGGGGACGATATTTGCTGCTGTATTTGGGGTAATGAGTGAGGCAGGAAATGTGGTATTTGCCAATTTGCCAATCCTGTTTGCCATGGGTGTGGCGATCGGTATGGCAAAAAAGGAGAAGGAAGTTGCTGCGCTATCAGCGGCTATTGCATTCTTTATCATGCATGCATCGATCAATGCGCTGATCACGATAAATGGTGGTACGGAAGCAATGCTTGCAGGAGCGGTTACTTCTGTCTGCGGTATCACATCTTTGCAAATGGGTGTATTTGGCGGTATCCTGGTAGGACTTGGTGTGGCTGCCCTGCATAACCGCTTTTATAAGATTGAACTGCCGCAGGTGTTGTCTTTCTTTGGTGGTTCCAGATTCGTTCCGATCATATCAGCATTGGTATATACCGGAGTTGGTATTTTGATGTTCTTTATCTGGCCGGCAATCCAGAAAGGCATCTATACCATAGGTGATCTGGTTTTAAATTCCGGCTATGCAGGAACCTGGGTATATGGATTTATGGAACGTCTTCTGATACCATTTGGCCTGCATCATGTGTTCTATCTGCCATTCTGGCAGACTGCGGTCGGAGGAACGCTGGAGGTTGGTGGGCGTGTTGTAGAAGGAGCACAGAATATCTTCTTTGCACAGCTTGCAGATCTATCCGTTACAAAGTATGCGGTATCAGCCACCAGATTTATGTCCGGTAAATTCCCGCTTATGATATTTGGTCTGCCGGGAGCTGCTCTTGCTATGTATAAAACAGCAGCACCGGAGAAACGGAAGGCAGCAGGCGGACTGCTTCTTTCCGCAGCCCTTACAGCCATGATCACAGGTATTACAGAGCCGCTGGAATTCACATTTTTATTTGTCGCACCGGCTCTGTATGGAATCCATTGTATTCTGGCAGGCTTTGCCTATATGCTGATGCATGTATTTGAAGTCGGTGTGGGAATGACCTTCTCCGGCGGTCTGATCGATCTTACCCTGTTCGGCATCATGCAGGGAAATGCAAAGACGAACTGGATCTGGATCGTTATTGTCGGTATCGGTTATTTTATCGTATATTATGTATTGTTCTATCATCTGATCCGGCGGTTTGATCTGAAAACACCGGGTAGAGATAACAATGACGAAGTGAAATTATATCGTCGAAGTGATATGGATGCCAGAAAGCATGGAGAAAATGCCGGAGAGCAGGGATCAGACAATGACCGGAATATGGATGTTTTCCGGAATCACAGCCCACAGATGGAGACTTCCAGACTGATCTGTGAAGGACTCGGCGGCAAGGCCAATATATCGGATGTTGACTGCTGCGCAACCAGACTTCGTTGTACGGTATATGATGCAGCTCTTGTAAAAGAAGATGTTCTCCGGGCAAGCGGAGCATCCGGCGTGGTGAAAAAAGGATATGGTGTACAGGTCATCTATGGCCCGAAGGTGTCTGTGATCAAATCCAATCTGGAAGATTATCTGGAAGGGTATGATGAGAAGGTGGTTATTGCAGTATCTATATTGAGTCCGGTTACAGGAGAGGTTTTTGAATTATCAAGTGTGCCAGATGAGGCATTTTCCAGTGGAATGATGGGCGATGGAATCGCTGTATTGCCAACGGATCCTGAAATAACCGCGCCTGTTGCCGGAACGATTGCTTTTGTCTTCGACACGAAGCATGCCATAGGGTTGGTAACGGAACAGGGAATCGGTGTGATGATCCATATTGGAATCGATACGGTAAAGCTAAATGGCAAAGGCTTTGACGTACTGGTTGAGACCGGACAGATAGTGTCTGCCGGACAGCCGGTCATGCGGCTGGATCTTCCTTATCTGAAGAAGCATGCGCCATCCTTAATATCCCCTGTCATTATAACAGAGCTCCCGGATGGCTATAAACTGCGTCCGGTAAAGACCGGAAAGGTGAAGAACGACGAGGAGCTCCTGGTGGTGGAGAAGAGATAAGATAAATAGAAATGACAGAAGGATTTCCACTTGTGGAAATCCTTTTGTGAATATATTATAATAATAAATAGATTAAAGGCAACAAAGGCGGAAGGATAAATGGCAGGAAAAAAACTGGATGAACAGATGGAAAAGACAATACGGAATAATTACAGACGATTGACAGGCTGTCTGATCGACAGGAAAATGACGATCACAACCATGGAAAGTATCACCTGCGGGCAGATTGCTTCCATGATCACAGATACTGAAGGGGCATCTGCAATATTAAAAGGAGCATTTGTAACCTATTCCAACGAAGCAAAGATCATGCAGGGTGTTCCGGAAGCGGTGATAGAAACCTATGGTGTCTATTCAAAAGAAACAGCGCGGGCAATGGCGGAAGCCTGTAAACAGGCATATCGTGCAGACATTGGAATCGGTATTACCGGTACAACGGGAAATATTGATCCAAACAATCAGGATAGTGTACCGGGAGAAGTATATTATGCAGTGGCTGTTTCGGATACGATCATCGATGGATATTTCCAGATGGGAGAACAGGATTCCAGACTGTATTATAAACTTTATGCCGCGGAGAAGGTGGCAGAAACGCTTGGGGATGTGCTTGGGGTTGAAATAGAAGCGGTTCTTGCCTGATGGTGTGACGAATATATTGTTGGAGAAATATATAAGATATGGGGGATGAAGATATGAAAAAGAAATTAATGGGGTTGATTATATGTTTAATAGGATTTGGAATGGGCTTTCTGTCCTTACTGTATTCCAATGAGGCTGTGCAGTCCCTGGAAGAATGTACGCGAAAAGTAGTTAATCCAAGCATAAAAGATAAAAAGGACTGGATATTTTCCTCAATTGGGAATATAGGAATTGTTGGCTTCGATGCAGTTTTATGTGATCAGTGAGATGAATTGGTCAGGAAATCAGGAAGTAGCACAGTGGAAGTATTATTCAAATGGTGACTTTATAGATCTGGATGATACAGAACTCAGAACCAAACTGCTGGTTGCAAAAAATGCTGAAAATATAAACTGGCAGTTATAGGATAAAAAAGTGAGTATGTTTTGGATATTGTTACTGTTGTTAACTTTCTAAAAAATTTCCCCTCAAAATTTTTATTTTTCCTCTTGATTTTTCAAATCAAAAGGAGTATATATATTGTATCAAATAAATAGACGAAATGAACAAAGGTGTTCCAAATCATTGGGGCACCTTTCTTTTTTTGTTTTATCAGAAGAAAGGAAGTACAAAATTATGATGAACAAAATTTCAGCCGTATTCGGTTCACACGTTTTCTCCGATCAGGTTATGAGAGAGCGTCTTCCAAAAGCAGTTTATAAATCCTTGAAGAACACAATCGATAAGGGCGAACCTCTTGATACATCTATTGCAGATTCTGTTGCAGCAGCAATGAAGGAATGGGCAATGGAACTTGGCGCAACACACTATACTCACTGGTTCCAGCCACTGACAGAGACAACAGCCGAGAAGCATGATTCATTCGTAAGTACAGTAGGCGATGGCGGAGTTATTCTTCAGTTCACAGGTAAAGAGCTGATCAAATCCGAGCCGGATGCTTCATCCTTCCCTTCTGGTGGACTTCGTGAGACATGCGCAGCCAGAGGATATACAGCATGGGATTGTACCTCACCGGCATTTGTAAAAACAACAGATGCAGGAACCTGTATCCTTTGCATCCCAGCAGCATTCACATCATATACAGGTGAGTCACTTGACTACAAGACCCCACTTCTTCGTTCCATGGATGCGATCAGCAAGGAAGCTTTAAAGGCACTTGCATTATTTGGAAATACATCAGCAAAGAAGGTTACAGCTTCTGTTGGTCCTGAGCAGGAATACTTCCTGATCGATAAGAAGAAATTCGCCAAGAGAACAGACCTGAAGCTTTGTGGACGTACCTTATTCGGTGCGATGCCTCCAAAAGGACAGGAGCTTGACGATCAGTATTTTGCAGCGATCAAAGATAAGGTTGCATCATACATGACCGAGTTAAATGAAGAATTATGGAAATACGGCATTCTTGCTAAGACACAGCACAACGAAGTTGCTCCTGCTCAGCATGAGTTAGCACCTATTTTCTCAACAACCAATATTGCAACCGATCAGAACCATCTGGTTATGGCTACGATGAAGAAGATCGCAGCAAAGCATGATCTGGAATGTGTTCTTCATGAGAAACCATTTGCAGGTGTCAATGGTTCCGGTAAACATAACAACTGGTCAATTTCAACAGATGAGGGCGAGAACCTGATCGATCCTGGTAAACATCCGGAGACAAACCTTCAGTTCCAGTTCTTCCTTGCAGCCGTTCTTGCAGCCGTTGATAACAATGCAGAGTTGTTAAGACTGTCCGCATCATCCGCAGGAAATGACCACAGACTTGGAGCAAATGAAGCACCTCCAGCAATTATTTCGGCATTCCTTGGTGAACAGCTTGAATCCATTGTTAAGCAGATCATCGAGAAAGGGGAAGCTACAGAATCACCAAAGGGCAAGACTTATGTATCCGGTGCATCCACACTTCCTACATTTACAATGGATGCTACAGATAGAAACAGAACATCACCATTTGCATTTACAGGTAACAAATTCGAGTTCCGTATGGTAGGTTCTACACAGTCCATCGCATTCCCAATGATGGTATTAAATACGATCGTTGCAGATCAGTTAAAGAAGATGACTGACGAACTGGAGGGTGCAGAAGATTTCGAGACAGCATGTAAGGCATTGATCAGAAAGACTCTGACAGAGCATCAGAAGATCATTTTCAACGGAAATGGTTATTCAGATGAATGGATCGCAGAAGCTGAGAAACGTGGACTTCCAAATATCAAATGTATGGTAGATGCAGTTCCATATCTGGCAGCAGATAAGAGCGTTAAGATCTTTGAAGGCCTTGGCGTTATGGATAAAGCAGAGTTATCAGCCAGAGCAGAAGTTATGCTTGAGAATTACGCAAAGAAGATCAACATTGAGGCACTCACAATGATCGAGATGTCAAATGAAGAGATTATCCCGGCAGTTATGGAATATCAGGCAGAGCTTGCAAAGGGCGCTGCTGAGATCAAAGCTCTTGGTATCGAGCCAAGCGTACAGGTATCTCTGTTGAATACAATCTCTGAAAAGCTTACAGAGCTGAAGACAGCAACTGTAAAACTGGAAGAGCTTGTTGCAAAAGCTGCTGATTACGAAGATGATATCGAAGCATGGGCAAAATACTATCACAACGTAGTATTTGCAGCATTTGATTCTGTAAGAACACCTGCTGACGAATTGGAAAAAGAACTTCCAAAGACAGCATGGCCATTTCCTACATACGAGCAGTTATTATTCGAGCAGTAAGATCAAATACAGTAAATGTTTATTACAACCTAAAATAGTCAAAGGGCATCTCGTTTTCTATAATAGAAGGCGGGGTGCTTTTTTACTTTGAGCCATTGTCGTATGGAATCACTGTACGGATATCATAAAAGCTATGGTCGAAACCCCGTTTTTCTGGTATTATAAAAAGATGTGATGTGTAATATTGATCAAATATAAAAGAATCAGGAGTTTGATTTGAAGAATTTATATATAGCAGAAAAACCAAGTGTTGCAAGGCAGTTTGCAGATGTGCTTGGTGTAAAAGGAAATGCCGGAGCGGGCTATCTGGAATCGGAAGATTCTGTTGTGACCTGGTGTGTGGGACATCTGATCACGATGAGCTATCCGGATGCCTATGACGAGAAATTAAGAAAATGGGATCTGGCTACGATTCCTTTTATTCCGACAGAATTCAAATATGAAGTGATACCGGATGTCAGCAAGCAGTTCAAGATCGTAGCAGGGCTGTTGAACCGGGATGATGTAGGCTGTATCTATGTCTGCACCGACTCAGGACGTGAGGGAGAATACATCTATCGTCTGGTGGATCAGATGGCAAAGGTTGGAAATAAAGAGAAGCGGAGAGTCTGGATCGACTCCCAGACAGAGGAAGAGATCCTACGTGGGATCCGGGAAGCCAAGCCGCTTTCAGAATATGATTCGCTTAGTGATGCCGCATATCTTCGTGCAAAAGAAGATTATCTGATGGGTATTAATTTCTCCAGAGCCTTATCGTTAAAATACAGCTATGTGATAAGAAATTATCTGAAACTGGACAAATGTGTGATTGCGGTTGGACGTGTTATGACTTGTGTTCTTGGCATTATCGTGAAGCGGGAACGGGAGATCCGTGAATTTGTAAAGACACCATTTTACCGTGTTGTTGGTACGGTAAATGTTGCCGGGCAGACATTTGAGGCAGAATGGAAAGCAGTAAAGGATACACCGTATTTTAATTCACCGCTTCTGTATAAAGAAAATGGTTTCAAGCAGAAGAAGGATGCAGAAGATCTGGTAAAAAAACTGTCGGCAAATGGAATGGAAGCCACGCTTGTTGCAAGTGAGAAGAAGAAAGAAAAGAAGGCTCCGCCAATGTTGTATAACCTTGCCGAGTTGCAGAATGACTGTTCTTCCCTCTTTAAGATCAGTCCGTCCGACACCTTAAAGATCGTGCAGGAGTTATACGAGAAGAAGCTGGTGACATATCCGAGAACGGATGCCAGAGTGTTGTCAACGGCTGTGGCAAAGGAAATTTATAAGAACATATCCGGCCTGAAACGCTATACGCCGATGGCTGCCTATGCCGATGAGGTTCTTAACATGGGAAGCTATAAGACGATCGCAAAGACCAAGTATGTAAATGATAAACAGATCACAGACCATTATGCGATCATTCCGACCGGACAGGGCATGGGTGCGTTAAGGGGCTTGTCTGAGATCGCGGCAAATGTGTATGAGATTATTTGCAGACGATTCTTAAGCATCTTTTATCCGGCAGCAGAATATCAGAAGCTTTCAATGACACTGGCAAAGCAGGATGAATTCTTATTTGCCAATTTCAAATATATGTTAAAAGAAGGTTACCTGAATGTTGCCACGAACCGCTTTACAAGGAAAAAGGATGATACAAAGTACAGCCCGGAATTCATCGAGACGATCGGACATTTGAAAAAGGGAGATATTCTTTCACTTGACAAATTCGAGATCAAAGAGGGTGAGACATCACCTCCGAAACGCTACAATTCCGGTACGCTTATCCTGACGATGGAAAATGCCGGACAGTTTATCGAGGACGAGGAGCTTCGTGAGCAGATCAAGGGCGCAGGTATCGGAACCAGTGCGACCAGAGATGGAATCATCACCAAGCTTGTAAATAACAAATATATTGCGCTGAATAAGAAAACGCAGATTGTAACACCGACATTTCTCGGCGAGATCATTTATGATGTTGTTTATTATTCGATCAATGGACTGCTTCGGGCGGATCTGACAGCAAGCTGGGAAAAAGGCTTGTGTGGTGTCGCTGATGGTTCGATCACGAAAGAAGAATATACAGACAAGATGAACACCTTTGTGATCAAATATACAAATCTGGTAAAGGGAATCAGCAATCAGAACCAGATTACAACAGTATTTGACAGAACAAGGGTATATTATAAAAAATAACCTTGAACATAGTTGCTTAATAGAAAGAATTATCCTTTGTGGATAGATGATTGCTTTTTAGAAAAGAATTATTCTTTGTGGATAAATGATTGTTTTTTAGATAAAAATTGTCCTTTGCGGGCGAATGATTGTTTTCTATTAAATTCTGAAAAAGATAGTGAGGTATAAGAAAATGAATAATGAAACAGTAAAACAGGTAACGATCAAAGAATTATATGATCTGACAGAGACAGCAGCAAAGCCATTGCTTGAAAGCGTTACATATCCGTGGGAAGCGCTTCCGAAGATCAAGGACTTTATCATTGAACTTGGAAACAGCTTAGATCCGGAAGAGTATGAGAAACGTGGTGAAAATATCTGGATTCATAAATCAGCAACTGTATTTGATTCTGCTTATATTGCAGGCCCATGTATTATTGGAAAAGATACAGAGGTCAGACAGTGTGCATTTATCCGTGGAAGTGCTTTAGTGGGAGATAACTGCGTTGTTGGTAACTCCACAGAGTTAAAGAATGTCATTATCTTTAATAATGTGCAGGTTCCACATTATAACTATGTAGGTGATTCGATCCTTGGCTTCCATTCTCATATGGGAGCAGGCAGCATTACCTCTAATGTCAAGTCAGACAAAACACTGGTGCATGTCAAAGGTGCGGACTTCGATATTGCAACCGGCATGAAGAAATTTGGCGCAATGCTCGGCGATTATGTAGAGGTTGGTTGTAACAGCGTTTTAAATCCGGGAACCGTGATCGGCTCACATTCAAACATCTACCCATTGTCCCGTGTCAGAGGTTATGTGCCATCAAACAGCATCTACAAAGACCGGAACGACATCGTAACCAAACATTAGTCGCTAGCCTTTACGTTATGGTATAAGGACGAGAATGTGATGTAGATATCTTTTATTTTCCGGGCGTTTTCACTCTATTCTCACGTAGCGGTTCTAAACTCATCGCTTATGCGATTCGTTAAGTACCGACGTGAGAAAAGACCGTCAAATAAAAATATCTACACACATTCTCTGTCTTTGATATCAAAGCTGCGTACCGGCTACACCTATCATCCTTCTATATTGTGGTAAGCATACAAAGAAATATTTGGCTATGCGATTTATGATTGAAAGGCAGCGCAGCCAAGGCTGGGACAATAGTGTGCTAGTGTACAAAAAACTGACATACAGAAATGTTATATAACGCATCTTGGTATAGAAGCACAAATCACCTGAGTAGAATGTCCTTATGTAGCAGACCTGTCCGAGCGTCGGTACTTGGACAGCGTAGTTTGCTGTCCTATGTACCGTTACGCCGAGGATAGAGCGAGAGCGTTCTGCGAAATAAGGAGCATACTATTCAGGTGATTGTACGGTAACAAGGCATATATCGTTCGATTTCATTGAACCACAGCCTTGGCAAGCGCCTCTTTGATGGCGTTGATCAGCAGCATTGAGGTATACTTGGTATCGCCGGAAACGGTGAGGTCGTCAACGGATGACACATACTGCAGGTCGGTGTTGATCGCCTCTAAAGAAGACGACAGGAGCGGATACATGGTGGTGACACTTTCGTCCAGGTTGGAGAGCGCAACATCCCGGATAGAATGTTCATCAACCGTAACCATAACAGACAGAGTAGATTCGCCAAGCGTGATAGTAGAATCATATGTACCGGGGTTATAAGAAGGCTCCGTTGTTTCGGAAGCGGTATTCGAAGAAGCAGTTTCTGAAACGGTGGCAGGTTTTTTGAACATGATCGTCAGTATGATGATAAACAGGGCGACAAGTCCGAGAAAAATAACCGTGTATATGATTTCTTTAGATTTTAAAACGATAAGCTTTGTGGATGCCATATAAATATTCCCCTCATTTATTATTACTATATTGTATTCACGGAGAAAACAAAATATAACCAAAGAACAGATGGTTAGTAAAACAATATTGAAGTAAATATGGCTTAGCAAAGAGAGAGTCAGAAAAAGAGTATTGCTTGACAGATGAGTGAAAGGAGACCGTTATGTCAGTTCGATTCTTACTTGGAGCATCCGGATCAGGAAAATCCAGACAGATTTACAATGAAATCATTCAGGCATCGATAAAAGAACCGGAGCGGAATTTTTATCTGATCGTGCCGGAACAGTATACGATGGAAGCACAGAGAGAACTGGTCACAATGCATCCGGCCGGAGGCATGATGAACATTGATGCGATCGGCATGAACCGGCTGGCATATCGTGTATTTGATGAACTGGGGATCAGCACCGGACAGGTGCTGGAAGACTTTGGAAAAAGTATGCTGATCAAGAAGATCTTATGTGAACAGCAGGACACCTTACAGGTATATGGAAGCTATTACGACAAGCTTGGATTTGTGGATGAGATGAAATCCATGATGTCGGAGATCTTTCAGTATAATATCAAGCAGGATACGATCGATGAGATCATGGAGCAGATTCCGGAGGATAGCGTTGTTGCAGGTAAAATGCAGGATATCAGACACATTTACGAAGAATTTGAAGCATTTGCAGGTGAACGCTATATTGTGGCAGAACAGTTGGTGGAACTGTTGACCAGACATGTTGGCCAGTCTAAACTTGTGTGTGGCAGTTCGCTGTATTTTGATGGGTTTACCGGATTTACGCCGGTACAGCTTGAACTTGTTGAGAAGTTGATGACCTGTGCGGATGATCTGACCTTTTCCTTTACATTAGATGACAGAGATCAGAAATATGAGCATATAAAAGACTACGAATTATTCTATCTGACAAAGACTACGATAAAGAAATTAACAGAAGCGGCAGCAGCCGCTGGTGTGGAGATCGAGTCTCCGGTCGTTCTGCCTGGAACAATCAACTATCGTCTGGGGGAGAACCGGGAACTGTTTTTTCTGGAGCGGAATTTGTTCCGTAGTCCGTATCAGAAATGGAAGCAGCCATTAGAGCGGATCCATCTGACAGCGACAGGAGATGCGCAGGACGAGATCGTATTTGTCGCATCTACGATAAGGAGGCTCGTGCGGGAGAAAGGATACCGTTATAAGGATATCGCGATCGTAGCGGGAGATCTGGAACAGGCATCCCACATCTATGAACGGGTGATGGATGAATATGAGATCCCTGTATTTATCGATGCAAATGCCTGCCTGAAAGCAAATCCATGTGCGGAAACGATCCGAAGTGTACTGGCGGTTCTGGCAGATGATTTCTCCTATGACAGTGTGTTCCGGTTCTTAAAAGCGGGTATGACAGATCTGTCCTTTGAGGATATAGAGCTTCTGGAAAATTATGCATTAAAGCGTGGTGTCCGTGGCTACAGCAGATGGAACCGGGCAGTATCTGAAAACTATGAGAAGACCTCTCCGGTAAATATAGAAGAGATCCGTCAGGCATTTATGAAGATGTTTGGGGATATCCGTAAGGTCTTTGCAGATAAAAAGGCAGTCACAAAAGATTATGTGGAAGCCCTTTATGACTTTCTGCTTCAGATTCATATGTATGAGAAGTTAGAAGCCAGAAAGAATGAATTATATGAAGAAAACCGGATCAATGAAGGAGATGCTTATGGTCAGATCTTTGAGAAAACGGTCCGGTTATTTGATAAGATAGCGGAACTCTTAGGCGATACAAAGATGAGCGTGAAAGAGTTTTATGAGATCGTGGATACCGGACTTTCAGATATTGAAGTCGGTGTTGTACCGCCTACGGTTGATCGGGTGTTGATCGGAGATATCACAAGGTCAAGATTAAATCACATAAAGGTGTTATTCTTTACATCGGTCAATGATGGAATCGTGCCAAAAGCACCGAAAAAGGGAAGAATCCTAAGTGACAGAGACCGGGATATTTTGTCAGACTGCGGCCTGGAGCTTGCTCCATCCGACAAACAGAACAGCTATATCGAGCAGTTTTATATTTATACGATACTGACGAAACCATCCGATCATCTGTATATATCGTATCATAAATTAAGCGCATCACTTGAAAGCATGCGTCCGTCTTATCTGCTTGGAAGGATCAGCAATATTTTTCCATCCCTTCAGGCAGAGGAGTATGATGCTGCTTCCTGTATGCCGGATACCGTCAACCGTTCATTAAGACGGATTCTCCGTGCAGAGGATAGCGAAGATGCAGAGAGCCGGATACTGACAAGAATCTTGACAGAAAAGGGATTTGCCGGAGAATTGACAGCCATTTATAAAGGCAGAACATACAGAAACGTGGCAGAACAGCTTCCACCGGAGACGATCGCCCTGTTATATGGCAGATATCTGCATGCATCAGTATCGAAGCTTGAATTATATGCCAGATGCGGATTTGCATATTTCTTAAAATATGGTCTGCGTTTAAAAGAGCGGGAAATGTATCAGGTCGATGTCAGAAATGTCGGAGTTATCCTTCACAGTGTAATGGAAGGACTGTTTAAGCAGGTAAGAGACACCAGAAATAATGACTGGGAGAATTTTCCGGAAGATGAGAGAATGCTGATGGTCACGGAGCTTGTAAATCGTGCAGCAGAGGAATCGGCAGGAGATTTCTTTGAAGATAATGCAAGAAATGCCTACATGCTTCAGATGATCGAACGTATGGCACAGACATCCGCCGGTATGTTACAGAAGCATATAAGACTTGGCAGCATGAAGCCTGGAATGCTGGAAAAGACCTTTGATTCCGCAAAGGATGAAGTCGGTTCTTATCTGTTTGAGCTTCCAAATCAGATCCAGATGAGTATCAATGGTAAGATCGACCGTGTAGATGTGGAAGAAGAGGATGGAACGGTTTATATCAAGGTGATCGACTACAAATCATCCACCAGAAAACTCAGTCTGGAGGAAGTCCTGAATGGAGAACAGCTTCAGCTTGTGACCTATTCTGCGATCGCATATGAGATTGAAAAAATGATCTATCCCGATAAGAATATTCAGATCGCCGGTTTATTATATTACAGCTTTGATGATCCGGTGATTGAGATTGAATCTTCGGAGATTGATACCGGTACAGAGCAGCCGGAATTCTCGGATCAGGAGAAATTAGACGCTGAGAGAATGGAGAAAATGAAGCTGCAGGGATTTGTCAATGAATCACCTGCCGTGATACAGAAGATGGATCATACCTGCAATCAGTCACTTCCGGTAAAACTTGATAAAAATGGTGACATCAAGAAAAGTGAGAATGTGGTATCGGCAGACCAGATCCGGACGATCATGGAATTGACGAGAGAGAATATAGAAGAACTTGGAAGTCAGATCGCAGAGGGAAAGATCGCGATCGAGCCATATAAGAATAAGAGCAATACAGGCTGTGATTATTGTGAGTTTAAGAATATCTGTCATTTTGATGTTAAGAATGGCGGAAATCAATATCGCAGACCGGATAACGAGAAGCTTAAGCGGTACAGGGAGGAGTAGCAGAGATGGGTATTTCATGGACAGATGAACAGAAATCAGTCATTAATTCCAGACATGGTAATCTTCTGGTATCTGCTGCGGCAGGCTCCGGTAAGACGGCTGTCCTTGTAGAACGGATTCTTGAGATGGTCATGGGAGTTGATGCGGATGGCAATAAGGCAGAGGAGAAAATCGATATTGATGAGGTCCTGGTTGTAACATTTACCAGAGCTGCGGCTGCCCAGATGAAAGAGAAGATTGCCGATAAGCTTGAGCAGGCAGCCGAAGAACATCCGGAGGATGAGCATATCGTTAAGCAGTTATCCCTGCTGCCACGGGCAGATATTATGACGATCGACAGCTTCTGCCTTGGAATCGTAAAAGACTATTTTCAGATGCTCGGGATCGATTCTTCTTTTGATATAGCAGATAATGCAGAGATGGATCTGATCAAGAATGATATATTGGATGAAGTATTAGAACAGAAATATCAGGAAGCATCCGATGAATTTATCGGACTGGTAGACAGCTTTGCGAGAAAAGAATCGGATGAGAAGATCCGGGAGCTGGTCTATCAGATCTACCGGGTTGCTTCCGGTTATCCGAAGCCGGAACGTTGGATAAATGAAGCAGAGACAGCACTTGAAGTATCAACAAAGGAAGAACTGTATACCTTAAAATGGTATCGGGATTATATGCAGATCGTAGCAGACACGCTTGATTCAGCGATCGGTCAGGCAGAACAGTGCTTAGAGATCGCAGGCGAAGCAGATGGCCCTGCAGGTTATGATCCTATTATACGCTTGGATCTGGAATTACTGCGGAATCTGAGACAGGCCGAGGATATGGATGAGGCATATAAACGGGTTTCCAAATTTTCCAATCTGAAGCGTATCGCAGCCTGTGATCCGGAGAAACAGCAGTATGTAAAGACGACTATGCAGACCTATCGTGGAAGCGTAAAGGACATGATGGCATTGTTCCGTCCGACAGGTGTCATACTTGCAGAATGTGCGATGATGAAAGGACCATTGTCAGCTTTATTATCCCTGACACGTTCCTATATGGAGCGGTTAAAGGAAGAAAAGCTCGACAGGAATTTGTATGAATTCCGTGATATTTCAGAATTTGCCTATGACATCCTGTGTGCAGGAACGGATGAGAATGGCTGTGTGATTCCATCGGAAGCAGGAAAGACGGTTGCCAGACGGTATCGTGAGATCCTGATCGATGAATATCAGGACAGCAACTTTTTACAGGAAGATATCTTAAATTGTGTGACAGGTCACGGAGAAGATCGGAAGAATATGTTTATGGTGGGGGATATCAAGCAGAGTATCTACCGTTTTCGTATGGCAAGACCGGATCTGTTCCTGAATAAATATAATACATATTCTGACCGGGAAGATGCAGAAGATCAGAAGATCCTGCTTTCGAATAATTTCCGAAGTGCAGGAAAGGTGATTGATACGATCAACCAGATCTTTGAACCGTTGATGTCAGAGAATCTGGGCGGGATCGATTATGATGAATCGGCAAAGCTGCATATCGGAAGACAGGACAAGAATAATATGGGGTATGGATCCGAGATCCTGATCGTAAGGAATGATTGCGCAGATTCGGAGAAATCCCAGCCGGAAGAGATACGGTCGTTAACAAATGTGGATATAGAGGCACGGATGATCGCAGATGAGATCTATGAGTTAGTGAAGGGTGATAAACCACTTTATATTCCGGATGGAGATAACGGAGAGACCAGAAGGGTTTCTTACCGGGATATTGCGGTATTGATGCGAAGTGTGAAGAAGAATGCAAAAGCCTTTGAGGAAGCATTTGCGGAGCGTGGGATTCCATTATTTGTAGAGAGCGAGAGTGGATATTTTGATGCGATCGAGATCAGTACCCTGCTTGATATGCTAGCGGTGATCGATAATTCCCATCAGGATTATGCACTTGCAGCAGTCCTTCGTTCACCGCTTGCAGGTGTAAAGGAACAGGAGCTTGCAGAGATTGTAGGTATCTATGATCGGGACTTCAAGGATCATGAGAAGAATCTGGCGCGGACGGCAAGTTTTTATCAGAAGGTCTGTTATTATGCAGAAAAGCCGGACTCAGAAGCTTCAGAGGAGCTTCGACAGTTTCTTCGTATGCTGGATAGCTGGAAGGCAGATAAAAACTATATGAGTATCAGTGAACTGCTTCATTCGATATTGGAGCAGACCGGATATTATTGGTTTGTTGGCGCGATGCAGTCGGGAAAACGAAGACAGGCAAATATCGATATGCTGATCCAGAAAGCGGATACCTATGAGGACAGCAGTTTTCGTGGACTGTTTAATTTCCTGCGTTACATGGACCGGCTGAAGACGAATGATCTGGATTTTGCAGAAGCGTCGGTGCTTGGAGATGATGACGATTCTGTTGTGATGATGACGATGCATAAGAGCAAGGGACTGGAATTTCCGGTTGTATTTGTCAGTGGACTGGCAAATCGTTTTTCGAATCTGGATGCCTTATCTCCGGTGACGGTAAATGCAGACAGCTATCTGGCAGGTTATGCGATCGACCGGAAGAACCGTGCGAAGAAGAAAACATTTGCAAGAGCGGCCATGCTCAGTGTCATGAATGCAGAGAAGCTGGCGGAGGAGATCCGTATCTTATATGTTGCCCTGTCAAGAGCAAAAGAGAAGTTATATATGACAGCGGCGGTAAAAGACCCCGGAGCGGAAAAGGCAGTCTTTGATTATCCGCTGCAGACTGATTTTCTTATTGAAGCGTCCGGACAGATGCGGATGGAGCTTCCATATATCACCAGAATGGAAGCCGGCTGTTTTATGGACTGGATCTTATCGGCGTTATCTATGCATATCGTATCAGAAGATATTGTATGCAG
>ENA-UPTB01001667-UPTB01001667.1-human-gut-metagenome-genome-assembly--contig:-NODE-1667-length-18126-cov-51.088204_pt1 | contig 18126 bp, 16 predicted proteins | sample MGYA00250046_ERZ773369 | MGnify/ENA primary metagenome ERZ773369 (study PRJEB29103, sample SAMN06111938) | human gut metagenome | biome: human gut; feature: ankylosing spondylitis patient; material...
TGACTTAAAAGCTCTCGGCTTTCCGCAGGGATGGGAAACGGAACCATTATGGAGGTAATAACATGTGGAATGGCTACAGATCATTCACTCCCTTACATGGTATTCTTTGTATCCGTTTTATCATATTACGGGGTCGGTTCAAACGCCCACATCCAATCCATATCTATGTAATTTTGATGTAGCTGAAAGTTAAATACGTTAAATCTTCACCTTTTCGTATCTGTGTCGAATTCATATTGTCACTTTTCTACCGTTTAGAGCGTATAATACTGATAATCAACTAATAATAGATCCTACAATTGTATTTTTGAAAATTTGTGAGGGAGCATAACCCGCTATGCTCCCTCACAAATTCCAGAACCAACAAAAATACAGGTCAAAATTGCTCAACTTATTCTTTCACCATTACTTAATTTTGCCACATCTCTTATGGGTGGTTCCTTTCTGACTGCAATCGGAATGAGATATTGTCACGTTCAAATTGCGCACAGGTCGAAAGCGTGGCTATCATTATCGGAGCATAGAAGGACGGTTATCCTTCTTCGTCCCCGATAATGTTAGCTGTTCCTTTTGTATGTAGAGGTTGTTTGTCAAACAATTATGCCCCCGTTTTGCAAAGTTTGCACCGCGATACTTGTGTATAATATGGGCAACTGCTAACTTTGCAATACACAAACATTGCCCAAAAGGCGGCAGGCTGACACCACGCGGCTGCGTCATAAGGCCTCCACACACATAACAACACCCGATTATGGCATTCTCAAACATAGAGAGACACTATAACAAGCACCCCGAGGACCTGCGTTTGCAACGCAGACACGGCATGGTTGAATTTGCCACCACCATGCACCACCTGCACCGCTTTCTGCACCCCGACACATCGTTGCTCGACATAGGAGCCGGCACAGGCCGCTACACATCGGCACTAATGGCCGAAGGCTATCGCGTCAAAGCCGTCGAACTCGTACAACGCAACATCGACGTGTTTCTGAAACGTGAACCAACGGCCGATGTCGTACGGGGCGATGCAAGGCACATGCCGTTCATACCAACAGCATCGGCAGACGTCACATTGCTGCTCGGCCCGCTATATCACCTCATTGGCGATGAAGAGAAACTGCGGGCTCTTAACGAAGCCAAACGCGTGACAAAGCCTGGCGGACTGATTTTTGTGGCATATCTGATGAACGAATACAGCATTCTGTCATACTGCTTTGACGAGGAAAGAATTGGCGGACTCATGGCCAAAGGCGTGGTTGATAACAACTACCACATACAAGCACAAGCCGACGAATTATACGACTATGTACGAATTGAAGACATTGACCGCCTCAACCAAAAAGCCGGATTGCAACGTGTGACCATATTCTCGCCCGATGGTGCAGCAGACTATATGCGCACCCGCCTCAACCGTATGAGCGAAGAAACTTTTGCCCACTTCATAGCCTATCAAAAGCGAATTTCAGAACGTCCCGACCTTATTGGCGCAGGCAGCCACGTAGTTGATGTGGTAAAGGTGCCACTGCCATAAGTGTTTATATTGCTACAAACCGACTCCTATTACATCATTCAAGCCATGTGCTGCAACACACCCGCTGCACACACATTGCCTCCTACGGTCTGATAACACTTATTCAGCTTCTTCCCTAAAATGCAACCATACTGCACTTATTGATTAAGATATATGCATTACACAATCGATAATATTACCGCCTTGATTGGCGCACGCCGCTTTGGCTCAGCCGAAGCGTGCATTGACTGGCTGCTGACCGACAGCCGCTCATTGGCCTTTGCAGAGACCACGTTGTTCTTTGCCATTCGTACAAAATTAGGCGACGGACACCACTACATACCCGAATTATACCGCCGCGGCGTACGCAACTTTGTTGTAGGCAATGTGCCAGCCAATTATGAAACGGACTACCCCGATGCCAACTTCCTGTTGGTAGTAAGCCCGCTCAAAGCTTTGCAGCGCCTGGCCGAACGCCACCGCGAGGAATACGACCTGCCCATAATTGGCGTAACCGGCTCTAATGGCAAAACTGTGGTAAAAGAGTGGCTCTACCAATTATTGTCACCCTCCATGCATGTCACACGCTCACCACGCTCTTACAACTCGCAAGTGGGCGTACCACTCAGCGTATGGCTGCTCAACGAGCACACACAGGTCGGAGTATTTGAAGCCGGCATATCACAGCCTGGCGAGATGGCAGCACTCAAGGCCATCATACAACCCACCATTGGTGTAATGACCAACATCGGGCCTGCCCATCAAGAGAACTTTGCCACTATACAAGAGAAGTGCCTTGAAAAGATTTCGCTCTTCAAAGACGCTGATGTGATTGTTTACTGCGCCGACGATGCCGTCATCAGCGAGTGCATGGCGGTGTCACTCTACACAGGCGACACCATAGCATGGTCTACCAGCAATACCGATGCCACGCTCTACATACGCAGCATCACCAAGAAGGCCGACCACACGGATATCGTTTACCGGTTTTTGGGTGTTGAAAACAGCATGAGCATTCCCTTTACCGACGATGCCTCTGTACAAGACAGCATTCACTGCCTTGCCGTATGCCTTTACCTGCACCTGCAGCCCGCCGACATAGCACAGCGCATGGCGCAACTCGAACCCGTGGCCATGCGTCTCGAAGTGATGCAAGGCGTGAGAGGCTGCACCCTCATCAACGACACTTACAACTCCGACGTCACCTCGCTCGACATTGCGCTCGACTTCATGAACCGCCGTCCGGAACAAGGCAACAAGCCTAAAACGCTCATCTTGTCTGACATTCTGCAAACCGGACTGCCCACCACCGAACTCTACACCCAGGTGGCCGACATGATAGAGCGCCGCGGCATAGACCGCTTGATAGGCGTTGGCCCCGAAATATCTGCTGCACACGCTCTGTTTAATGTCAAAAAGGTGTTCTTCCCCACAAGTGACGCTTTAACCGAGAGCGGACTGCTCGACACCATGAGCAATGAAATGGTGCTGATAAAGGGCTCGCGCAAATTCGGCTTTGAACAAATTACGGCAGCATTGTCATTGCGTGTGCACGAAACCACACTCGATGTCAATCTCGAAGCCATAGCCGAAAACCTCAACTTCTACCGTTCGTTCATGAAACCCGAGACAAAAATCACCTGCATGGTCAAAGCCTCGGCATACGGAGCGGGTTCGGTTGAAATAGCCAAAACTTTGCAAGACCGCGGCGTAGACTACCTTGCCGTAGCCGTGGCCGACGAAGGAGCCGACTTGCGACGCGCCGGCATCACAACAGGCATTATTGTAATGAATCCTGAAATGACGGCATTCAACACGCTTTTCCAATACGACCTTGAGCCCGAAGTATACAGTTTCAAACTGCTCGACGCCCTGGTACACGCAGCCGAGAAGCAAGGCATACAGGGTTTCCCCGTACACATCAAGCTTGACACCGGCATGCACCGTCTTGGCTTCAACCCGCTCAAGGACGTGCCACAAATCATTGAGCGTCTCAAACACCAGTCGGCCATTGTACCCCGCTCAGTATTCTCTCATTTCGTAGGTTCTGACTCTCCCGACTTTGACGAGTTCTCGGCACGTCAGTTCCAACTTTTTGACGAGGCTTCGCAACAGTTGCAACGCGCCTTCCCCAACAAAATATTGCGTCACATTTGCAACAGTGCCGGCATCGAGCGCTTTCCCGAGCGCCACCTCGACATGGTACGCCTCGGCCTCGGCCTTTATGGCATCGACCCCATTGACAACCGCCGCCTGCACAACGTCACCTCACTGCGCACCACCATCTTGCAAATACGTAATGTGCCCAAGGGCGACAGCATCGGCTATTCGCGCCGTTCATTTGTCGAACGCGATTCGCGCATTGCCGCCATACCCATTGGCTATGCCGATGGTTTGAACCGTCACCTTGGCAACCGTAACGGCTACTGCCTGGTTAACGGGCAGAAAGCTCCATACATTGGCAACATCTGCATGGACGTGTGCATGATCGACGTGACGGGCATTGACTGCAAGGAAGGTGATACGGTTGAAATCTTTGGCGACAACCTGCCTGTAACCGTACTGTCTGACAAACTTGACACCATACCCTACGAGGTGCTTACCTCTGTGAGCAACCGCGTCAAGAGGGTCTACTTTCAGTAATTGACATACTATATATATGTATGCAGCGCAAAGCGAAACAATGTTTTTTGCTTTGCGCTGCATTTGCTTTTATTGCAGTATGGGTAAAGCGTCTCAAGCAGCAAACGCTACCTCTAATGGGGGCGACGCGTCCCGCGTCGGGCATAAAGACAAAGGCTCACAGACAGCACTAATCACACTTCTATCTGTGATTTCCCACACAAGACGGGGCTGCTGAAAAATGCCCCGACGCGGGACGCGTCGCCCCCATTAGAGGTAGCGTTTGCTGCTTGAGTACGTTCTTGCGTTTATGTTTTACCTGACAGCAATAATGTTATTTTGTGTTTTACTGGACTGCAATAAATTGCTTTGCACTAATTTTGTTGCGAACATGTTGCGCCTTGCACACTTTCACTTTGCGCAAGTTTGGCGGCGGCTCGGCAATAAAAACGAAAGTTTTGAGATTTTCCCGTTTGTATTAATTCGTATTGCGCTCGCCTTGCACACTTTCACTTTGCGCAAGTTTAGCGGCGGCTCGGCAATAAAAACGAAAGTTTTAAGTTTTTCGTTTTGTATTGCGCTCGCCTTGCACTAACTTTGCCCCTTGATTACAAAACAATATATGAATTTAATAGTAGACATTGGCAATTCCTCTGCCAAAGCCGCCGTGTTCGATGGCGACAATATGGTGATGCGTAAAAGGCTGGGCGACGACCTGGCCAACAACATTGCCATGATAGCAGACGAATATAAAATAGATGCCTGCGCCTTTTCGTCGGTGGGACGCCCCAGGCCCGAAGTGGCCGACGCCATACGCCAACTGGTGCCTTTCACGGTACAAGTTACGGGTTGCACCCCCACCCCACTTGTGTGCGACTACGCCTCGCCCGAAACACTCGGTGCCGACAGGCTGGCTGCTGCAGTGGGAGCGGCATACTGCTGCAAAGGGCACGACCTGTTGATTGTCGATGCCGGCACCTGCATTACATACGACTATGTCAGCGCCGAAGGCCACTATCTGGGCGGGAACATCTCACCCGGATTGGGCATGCGCCTTCGTGCACTGCACGAGCAAACAGCGCGCCTGCCACTTGTCAATGCCGACGGCGAAATAGAACGCATTGGCAGCAACACCATCAATGCCATACGCGCCGGGGTGCTGCAAGGCATGGATTACGAAATAACGGGATACATACGCACCATGATGCGCCGCAAACCCGATGCACGCATTTTTCTGACAGGAGGCAACGGCTATCGCTTTGCACAAGAAACTGAAGTCGAACGCAATGACGCCCTGGTCGAAATAGGGCTGAATTGTATTTTACAATATCAACAAAGATGACAACACTCCACAAATACCTGGCTGCCGCAGCCCTGGCGGTGATGCCGCTCGGCGCATTGGCACAAACCAATGGCAGCAACTCACCCTACTCGCGTTATGGCTTCGGCTTGTTGGGCGACGGAGGCAATGCCTTCAACAAGGGTATGGCCGGAACCGCATACGGTATGCGCAACGGCACCGAACTCAACACCAAGAACCCTGCCTCGTATGCTGCTATCGACTCGCTGTCATTCCTTTTCGACGTGGGAGTGTCATTACAAAACGGCAATTTCTCACAAAATGGCACAAAGACCAATGCCAAAAACACCTCTGTTGATTACATCACAACCGGATTCCGCATGGCGCCACGTCTTGGCATGTCTATCGGCCTTGTGCCATTCAGCACCATTGGCTACGAAATAACAAGCACCAAGTCAAGTCTTTCACAAGACGGCTATTCACAAATTGAACAGACCAACACCTTTTCGGGTGACGGTGGCTTGCACGAGGTATATGCCGGCATCGGTTGGGCACCAATAAGACCACTTTCCCTGGGTGTCAACCTGGGATACTTGTGGGGCGACATAGAGCACAAATCGGTAATGAACGTGTCGGGCACCACCAACAGCTCGACGCCAAGCACACGCCAGACCTACTCGGCCGACATTCGCACCTACAAGGTTGATTTTGGTTTGCAATACGAGCAGCGCATCAATAGCAAGAACAAACTCACACTGGGTGTGACCTATGGCTTAGGACACGATGTCAACCGCAGCGCCGCGTTCTACAACCAACGCATACAATCAAGCACAGTTATCAGCGGCGACACACTCAACTGCCGCAACGCATTTCAATTGCCCCACACATTCGGCGTGGGTTTGACCTGGGCACACAACAACTCCCTGCGTGTGGGAGCCGACTACACCTTTCAAAAGTGGAGCAACGTAAAATTCCCCGACGTGGTGACACTCGCCGACAATTCACTAAAGTATGTCACACAAAAGAGCTTCTTTGCCGACATGCACAAGGTTAGCGTAGGCGCAGAGTACATACCTAACCCCGAGGGAATGCGCTGGCGCCAGCGCGTGCGCTACCGCGCTGGTTTGTCATACGCCACCTCGTATGCAAAAATCAACGGCAATGATGGGCCGCACGACTTTTTGGCAGCCCTTGGCGTGGCACTGCCCATCATGAATGCCTACAACAGCCGCAGCCTCATAAACTTCTCTGTGCAATACGAGCACGTCAAGCCCAAAACGGCCGGCATGATTACCGAAAACTACATTCGCTTCAGCATCGGACTGACCTTCAACGAGCGTTGGTTCATGAAGTGGAAGGTTGACTAACCGCCCGCTGGCTCACAACACCTATGTACAAAGCATTTATCACATTATTGCACAAGTGGCACGTCGCAGCATTATTAACCATGCTGGCCGTGCCACTGTCGTGCACCAACGATGCGCCCCCCATGGGCAACACCGTAACAGGACGCGACTCACTGCCGGTAATGACCACCTATGGTGTGTCGAAACTCATTACCGACTCGGGCGTGGTGCGCTACAAAATCATAACCGAGGAATGGCGCATTTACGACAAAACTACACCACCGCGCTGGGAGTTTCCCAAAGGACTCTTCCTCGAGCGCTACGACAACAAGTTCAAGGTCGACCTGCGCTTCGCCGCCGACAGTGCCTGGCTTTATAACCAAAACGTGTGGAAACTGCGCGGCAACGTTGTAATCGACGACAAAACATCGCAAAGCCACCTGCGCACCCAAGAGCTATATTGGAACATGCAGACGGGCGAAATGGCATCGAACGTGCACACCATACTCAAACAGCCACAACAGGAAATTGAAGGCACATGGTTCCGCGCCACCATGCAGAACGGGCACCCCACACAATACCACATACGTCAATCGCGCGGCTTCATGCCAATGGGCGATGTTGCAGGGCCACAACAGCCACAACCTAACGCCTCCGACAACGGTGGCCAGACACAGGCCGACAGCACGCAACAACCCAAGCGCGACGCACCCGTGAGCCACCCCAAAACACGACGCGAATAACTATAACTAAGCAACTGCAAGATACTTAATACACAATATTAACACAAACCTTGCACACACTTATAGGCAAACAACTCAAAATTAAAGGCACTTACCCCTCCGTAAGTGCTTTTTTTTACCTAACTTTGCCCGAAATTATGTATACTGCAAATAATAATAAAACAATATAATAACTAACAACTTAAATGGCAGCATTACAATCAATCAGAAGCAAAGGTGCACTGCTTGTAGGCGCATTGGGCCTGGCCCTCTTTGCCTTCATTGCCGAAGAATTCTTCCGCTCGTTGGAAACTACCTCCAACATGGACAGAAACATTGTAGGCGAGGTGTACGGCGAAAAGCTCAACATTCAAGATTTCCAGCAAATGGTGGATGAGCAAAGCGAAGTAGCCAAAATGCAAATGCGTATGCAGGGGCAGGACGGCACCCTCAACGACCAGCAAACAGAACAAATCCGCGAGCAGGTTTGGCAGCAGTTTGTACAAAAAAGCATGATAGAGCACGAGTGCGACAAGCTCGGCCTCTTCGTAACCGATGGCGAAGTGCAGGAAGCACTGCGCCAAGGCGATGCACAAAGCCTGCAAATGATGACCATGTTCTTCCGCAACCAGCAGACAGGCAGATTCGACCTTCAGAGCCTGCAGGACTTCATGAAGAACTACAACAAGACCATCGCACAGGCTCAACAAGCACAAAACGCTGAAGCTGTAGAGCAAATACAAATGGTTAAGAAGCTTTGGGATTACACCGAAAAACAGCTCCGCGACGAATTGCTCTCTAACAAATTCAGCATGCTCTTTGCAATGGGCTTCGTTTCTAACCCCATTGCCGCTAAAGAGAACTTTGACGAGCGCAACATTCAAAAGAATGTCGAAATTGCAGCACTCCCCTATTCTGCTATCGACGACAAGGGCATTCAAGTTTCAGACGACGATTTGAAGAAAGCCTATGACGAGTTCAAGGACAACTTCTACTCACCCGTCGAGACTCGCGACATCAAGTTGATCGATGTCAATCTAGTGGCAAGTGCCTCAGACCGTGCCGAACTCACCAAGAAGGTACAAGGTTTCCAGCAGCAGTTGCAAAATGGCGGTGACGTAGCCAACATCGTACGCTCATCAAACTCTGCCGCACAATACTCTAACCTTGCACTCAGCAAACAGGCCTTCCAAAGCATGCCCGATGTGGTTGCCGCCCTCGACTCTATGGCAGTTGGCAGCGTTAAGCCCACATATTACAATGCACAGGACAACACCATCAACACCATCAAACTCATTGGCAAGGAAGAAGCACCCGACTCTATTCTCTACCGTCAGATAGCATCAACCAAAGCCGACCCCGCTGAGCGTAAGGCACAGGCCGACTCTATACTGAAAGCTCTGAACGCTGGTGCCTCATTTGCCGAATTGGCCAAGAAATACGGTCAGCCCTCTGACTCTGTTTGGATTTCTTCTAACCAGTACGAATCATTCGGCATGCAGGAAGAGAGCACCTCTTACTTGAGCCAGCTCTACAAGATTGGTGCACACAGCGCACAAGTTATCTCTAACGACCAGGGCGCAGCCGTTGTACAGGTGCTCGACCGCAAAAAGATGGTTACCAAGTACAACGTAGCTATCGTTAAGTGCCCCCTCAACTTCTCAAAGAAGACTTACGAGGACGAACTTAGCCGCTTCAACCGCTTCTTGGCTCAGAACAAGGACGTTGCCTCTATCGAGAAGAATGCTGCCAAGAGCGGCTACATGGTAACCGACCTGCCCGGCTACTCACCCCTTCAAAACGTCATTGCCTCACGCATTGGCGGTAGCGGTGCAAAGGATTGCGCACGTTGGATTTTCGACGATGCCAAGGCCGGAGAGGTTTCAAAGCTCTACGAGTGCGGCCGCAACGGCGACCACCTTATTGTAGCCTGCGTTACAGCCACCAACGACAAGGGCTACTTGCCTTGGGACAACAAGCAGGTTAAGGACTTCCTCACACAGGTTGTCAAGCAACAAAAGAAGGCTGAAAAGGCTATGGCTATGGCCAAGAATGTTAAGACTGTGTCTGACATGCAGAAGCTCAAAGGCAATGTGATTGCCACACTTACCAACCAGACAATGGCCGGCTACCCCACCGTAAATGGTGTAAACGTGCCCGAGCCCAAGCTCGCAGGTGCCATTGCCAAGACTGCCGTAAACAAGTTCTCTGGCCTTGTACAGGGTGCAGGTGCAGTTTACGTGCTCAAGGTTACTGCCCAGAGCAAGACTGCCGACAAGTTCAACGCTCAGGCCGAAATGGCTCAGATAGCTCAGATGAACGGTCAGCGTGCTTACCAGGCTACATTCAACTATCTGTTGCTCCACAACTCTAATATGAAGGACCGTCGCTACGAGTTCTAATAATCACAACGTAATGACGTAAGTCTTACAAGCCCCTATATTAAGCGGGAGGAAAACCATATCAGACGTTTTCCTCCCGCTTATTTTGTTTGCGAATTATTGCTGTACGGTGAAACCAATCTGATATTATAGGCTCACGGATCGCACCGATTGCACGGATTCTGTCACTCATGCAACGTGCTTTAGCACCACGGAAATGACGGATTTGACGGATTTTGTGAGCATTGCATGCTCACTTCGCTATTGGCCCGTAACGTACCCGTGGCGAAATATGTTAGCACAGATTATGTAGTAATGGACCTGGTCGCAGCAACGAGCTAATGGCGAAGTGAGCATGCAATGCTCACAAAATCCGTCAAATCCGTCATCTCCGTGGTGCTAAAGCACGTTGCGTGAGCGAAAGTATCCGTGCAATCGGTGCGATCCGTGAGCATAGTAATATATTGCTTTTTGGTAAAACTCCAAAGCATAAACAGCTTGTCACCAAAATAGGCATCAAGAACGAGACCGTTTTGAGGGCATTTTACGTTGTCTGAAACGCGCTGCAAAAAAACGCTACCTCTAATGGGGGCGACGCGTCTCGCGTCGGGATAGAGAAAGGAAGGAAATACGAACTCTGCTAAATAAAAGTTGCATATTTTCCCGACGCGGGACGCGTCGCCCCCATTAGAGGTAGCGCTTAGTGCAAGCGTTTAGTGCTAGCGCTTGGTGCTTGAGTCCGTTCGCATGTTTACGTTTTACCTACTAGCAATAGCATTCAAAGGAACACAAGTCCGCCACAATCGGTGCTTGCAAATGTGCACATCTGCGAGCAGAACGAGCGTCTAACGCATCTCGTACAGATATTTATACAGCGGTGCCAGCATCAGTGCCTGAAATATGCGCCCGTCATGCATCATCTCCACCACCTCATCGCGTGTGGCAGTAAACACAGCCAAGTCTTCGGTAGCATCAAGGTGCTGCGTGCCAGTAGGCTCAACCCCCGTAGCCAAAAAACAATGCTGCATGTTCGACATCGAACCAGGATTAGGTGCAGCCTCCATCAGCAACTGCCATTCGCCGCCAGTATACCCCGTCTCTTCAAGCAACTCGCGTTTCGCTGCCTCAAGCGGTGTCTCGCCCTTTTCCATCACCCCGCAGGGCAACTCGTAGCTCATGCGTTGCATACCGTGGCGGTACTGCTTCTCCATAATAAAGCGTCCAGCCTTGTCAATAGCTATCACATTCACCCAATCGGGGTATTCGAGCACATAATATTCGGGAATCTCGCGGCCGTCGGGCAGTTCCACCACATCGCGTCGTGCAGTGAGCCAGGGGCGCTTGAAGAGATATTCCGAGCGCTTAATCTTCCAAGGTTTAATATCTTCAGGTTTCATTGCGCTTTATTCTTATCAAACACATGTTTGCCATAGTTCACACCAGCCGCCTTGTAAAATGCCGGTTCGGCCTGCAAACGCTGTTCAAAGTTGGTGTAGCTGCGCTCCGATTGCGGTGTCCAGCCAGCTTCGGCCACGGCAGCCAAACGTGGGAACGTGAGATACTGCACTGTGCTGGCGTCCTCCACCCATTCTGTCCAAAAGTTAGCCTGCACACCCAAGTATTTTGACTGTAAAGCGTCGGGCACATCCTTCATGGGCACATAGTTGTAAACAGCCTCCACCGTTTCGGTGCCCCAACCCTGTGAGCGCGGTTCCCACACATCTTTGCTCTGTCGGCGGTTGATGTAGTAGGGTATTTGTGGCGACAGAATAGTGTTCATGCCACGCTTAGCCGCATCTTGTGCCGCAGCGTCAGCACCAATCCATGCCATGATGGTAATGTCCTTGCCGAGCGGAGCCGTGTTGCCATGCAGTACCTCGTTCCAAAATATGAGTTTGCGCTGCTCGTGCTGCGGCTTCTGGGCCATGTGTTGCTGCAACTGGTGGTAGAAGTTAATTTGCAAATCACGATAGTTGTCCGACCCCAATTCCTTCAGTTGTTTCTGACAGTCGGCGTTGTTCTGCCACTTGTAAACGGGGCACTCGTCACCCCCCAGGTGGATATAGCTAAAGGGGAAGATGCTTGTGAGTTCGTCAATCACATCGTTGGCAAACTGCACGGCGCGAGGGTTCGACACATTTATCACATCGGCCGACACGCCTTGGTACAGCCACACCTGGTGTGGGTTCTGCGGGTCGCAGGCTAAAAATTCGGGGTACGATGCCACCGCAGCCTGTGAGTGGCCGGGTATGTCCACTTCGGGCACAATCTCGATAAAACGGTCGCGTGCGTATTTCACAATTTCGCGTGCGTCAGCCTGGGTGTAATAGCCGCCATAGCGTTCGCCATCGGGCACCGTCTCGCCTGTGGCAGGAGGGACATACTGCTCACGCAACAGCTGAGGAAGCGGAGCAGCGCACCATCCAGATGCTGAACATCTATGCAGACTTCTGCGAGGAAGTTCTTGCGATTCCGGTCATCAAAGGCCAGAAGACAGATAAAGAGAAATTTGCAGGTGCCGAGGCTACTTACACCATCGAATCTCTGATGCACGACGGTAAGGCTCTCCAGTCCGGTACAAGCCATAACTTCGGAGATGGCTTTGCCAAAGCATTTGGAATCCAGTACACAGATAAAGATAACACACTGAAATATGTTCACCAGACATCCTGGGGAATGACAACCCGTATGATTGGTGCTATCATCATGGTTCACGGTGATAACAGCGGACTTGTTCTTCCTCCGAGGATCGCTCCGGTACAGACTGTGATCATCCCGATCCAGCAGCGTAAAGAGGGCGTTATGGAGAAGGCTGACGAGCTTCTTGCAGCACTGAAGGCAGCAGGTATCCGTGCAAAGGTTGATGCGACAGACAAGAGCCCGGGATTCAAGTTTGCTGAGCAGGAGATGCGTGGTATCCCGCTTCGTGTGGAATGTGGACCGAAGGATATCGAGAACGGCCAGGCAGTTCTCTGCAGAAGAGATACTCGTGAGAAATACACAGTATCCTTCGAGGAGCTTGCAGATAAGGTAAAAGAGCTTCTGGATACCATTCAGCATGATATGCTGGAGCGCGCACGTGCACACAGAGAGGCGCATACTTATGTAGCAAAGAATTATGAAGAGTTTGGCGAGATCATCAACAGCAAGCCTGGCTTTATCAAAGCTATGTGGTGCGGAGATCGTGCGTGTGAGGACAAGATCAAGGAAGATTTCCAGGCAACATCCAGATGTATGCCGTTTGAGCAGGAGCAGTTAAGCGACGTTTGCGTATGCTGTGGAAAACCGGCTAAGAAGATGGTTTACTGGGGACGCGCATACTAAAAAATACAGCAGGCCACTTCAAAAAAGTGGGACGATTATATTGTAGAAACAACGGCGGGGCAAAATATGCTCCGCTGTTTTTATGAATCTATGTTATAATAGCGTTGAGGAAAACATATCAGAATATTATTCGGCTGCTGACATGGAGATAATACAGCGAAATGTAAACGTGTTTTGAACGCAGATCGCGAAGCGACTGCGTTCATGAGCAAGTAGCGAAGCGGATTGCGAATGTCCGCTTTACCGGACAGCAGCGATCATCAAGAGGAGTTATTATGACGATTAACATACCACAAAAGGCAGAACAGATCCTGCGTACGCTCAATGAAGCCGGCTATGAGGCATATGTTGTTGGCGGCTGTGTCCGGGATTCCATCCTGAACCGGGTGCCTGGGGACTGGGATATCACTACCTCCGCACTTCCGGAGCAGGTGAAGGCGCTTTTTCACAGAACTGTAGATACGGGGATTCAGCATGGAACAGTAACTGTAATGATGGGCAAAGAGGGCTTTGAGGTGACAACCTACCGTGTAGACGGAGAATATCATGACGGCCGCCACCCGGATGCCGTGACCTTTACCAGAAGTCTTGAGGAAGATCTGAAACGAAGAGATTTTACCATTAATGCCATGGCTTATCATCCGGAGCATGGACTGGTGGATCTGTTTGGCGGAATGGAGGATATCAATAGGAAGATCATCCGTTGTGTCGGGGATCCGGTGGAACGTTTTACAGAGGATGCTCTTCGGATGCTCCGTGCAGTGCGTTTTTCCGCACAGCTTGGTTTTACTGTGGAAGAGAATACGAAAGCGGCACTGGCACGGATGTCGGGGAACCTGGAGCATGTCAGTGCAGAGCGTATCCAGACAGAGCTTGTAAAGCTTCTGGTCTCCGATCATCCGGAAAAGATCCTGGATGCATATGAGCTTGGGATCACAAAGGTGATCCTCCCGGAATTCGATGCAATGATGGAAACAACACAGGAAACTCCGCATCACTGTTATAATGTAGGTGAGCATACGATCCATGCGCTGATGAATATTCCGGCAGATAAAGTGCTGCGTCTTACAATGCTGTTTCACGATACGGGGAAACCGGCACGAAAGACGGTCGATCCGGATGGGACGGCACATTTTAAAGGGCATGCATACGTCAGCGAAGAACTCACAAAGTCGATCATGCATCGCTTGAAATTCGATAATGATACGCTGCGTAAGGTGTCAAAGCTGGTGCTGTATCATGATGACCGGATGCCTGCAACGATGAAGCATGTACGCCGCGCAATGAACCGGATCAGTGCGGAACTGTTCCCGTATTATATGAAGGTACGGATGGCTGATACGTTGGCACAGAGTGATTATCAGCGTGATAAGAAGCTGGAAAATCTGGCTGGTATCGAGAAGTGCTACCAGGAGATTCTGGAGAAAAAGCAATGTGTTTCTTTAAAAGAACTAAAAGTAAACGGTCAGGATCTGATCGCGGCAGGTATTGAAAAAGGACCGAAAATTGGTCAGACACTCCAGACACTTTTACAGGAAGTGATCGAGGAACCGGAGAAAAATACACGGGAATATTTACTTGCCAGAATAAAAGAACTGGAATAATCAAAAATCATGCATGACTTAAGTCTCCCCCTGCATACATTAGAAAGACCGGTAAAACAAAGCGGCAGGGGGAAGCCATGAAAGATTATGGAATCAGTGTATTGACACAATATCAGATGGAAGTATTCGGCACCCACAAAGTAAGGGGTGCTATTTTATGCGATACAGATAAGGGGCTGCTCCTCTTGAAGGAGACGCGCATGGAGGAGAGCCGGATCTGCGCGCTTGCAAAAATATATGAGCAGTTAAATGCGAATGGATTTGAATGGGTAGATACGCCTCTGCTTAATAAAGAGGATGCTTATGTCAGTAAAGCCGAGGATGGAACAGGCTATATCTTAAAGAAATGGTTTCAGGGACGTGAGTGTGATGTCAGACGTGAAAATGAACTGATCGCCGGTGCGGAAAATCTTGCCCGGATCCATCTATGCATGCGTCTGGCTGGGGAAGAAAACGGATTTGCAGGAAGAGAAGAAAATCCGGTGATCAAGGAGTACGCAAGGCATAACAGAGAACTCAGAAAGGTTCGGGAATTTGTCTGCAGAAGAAGTGTGAAAAGCCCGTTTGAGATCGCATTTTTAAAGGGATATGACCAGATGTATTTTTGGGCAGACAGAGTGCTGAAAATACTGGAAAATATGGATCTGGACAGTGTTTTTAAAGAAGCGGAGGCAGAAAATCATATGGTCCATGGAGACTATAATTATCATAATCTTCTGGTCTGTCAGGAAGGCATGGCGGTGACTGGATTTGAACATGCACACCGGGATGTTCAGATGGAAGATCTGTATTATTTCCTGCGCAAATGTATGGAAAAGCATCATTATGATGAACGGCTTGGATATCGGATGATGAGAGCGTATGATTCGGTGAATAATCTTGGGAAAAAAGAACGGGATTACCTTGCAATCCGTCTTGCTTATCCGGAAAAATTCTGGAAGATCACCAATTCGTATTACCACTCAGGAAAGGCATGGATTCCTGCAAAAAATGTCGAAAAACTTTCACTTTCTGTCGCACAGACAGAAGAAAAAAAGCGGTTTTTGCGGAATCTGTTTGCGTTTCAGGTATAGCGTTCGGTTTTCTTAGATTTTAAGGGTTTAGACTTGACAAAGAAGGTAAAAACTTATATAACATATGTAGGGTAAGGGGCGTGTCAGACCGCATGGATACGCAGAATAAACCTAGCAAAAAGACAAAATGCCGGGGTGTTCCGGGAGTATATTTTACAGGAGGACGTAAGTCATGAACAAGACAGAATTAGTAGCTGCAGTTGCAGAACAGGCAGATATTTCAAAGAAAGATGCAGAAAAAGCATTAAAAGCATTTGTTGATGTTGTTACAGAAGAAATGAAAAAAGGTGAAAAAGTTCAGTTAGTAGGATTCGGAACTTTCGAAGTAAGCGAAAGAGCTGCAAGAGAAGGAAGAAATCCACAGACTGGAAAAACTATGAAGATCGAAGCTTGCAAGGCTCCGAAATTCAAAGCAGGAAAAGCTTTAAAAGATGCTGTTAATGCATAATTTGTAAAACATTTTTGAAAAATGGCGCAGTCTGAAAAGGGCTGCGCTTTATTCGTATTACGGGAAGGAAAAATCAAAATGAGACTTGATAAATTTTTAAAGGTGTCCCGCCTGATCAAACGGCGCACCGTTGCAAATGAAGCCTGTGATGCAGGAAGAGTCCTGATCAACGGGGCGGTGGCGAAGGCTTCCACGAAAGTAAAAAAAGGTGATATCATTGAGATCCAGTTTGGAACCAAGACTGTAAAGGCAGAGGTTCTGGATCTGCGAGATACGACTAAAAAAGAAGAGGCGGCAGATTTATTCCGTTATCTTTAAAACTCCGGAACATCAGAAAAGATGTGGTTTGAGATCATTCTGGCAGCGGATCCGAGGCATATTTACCAGATGTTATTCATACAATAACTAGAAAGACAGTATAGGAAAGGTTGGGATTTGTATGGAAGAGAGACAGCTGGTAAAACCTCAGAATCACAGGCTGGTTATCAATAACCGGAAGACAGGTACAGTAACGGGAGTGCTGGACGTTCTTTCTTTTGATTTAAATGAGATCCTGCTTGAGACAGAGCAGGGAATGCTGATGGTAAAAGGTACGGACATGCATGTAAACCGGCTGAATCTTGAAAAAGGGGAGGTCGACCTGGCAGGCAATATTGACAATATTTCTTATTCGGATATCCATTCTGGAGTAAAAGCCGGAGAAAATCTGTTGTCAAAACTGTTTCGGTAGGAGGAGAAAAAATGTCTGGTATCGGAACAGAGATCAGGGTTTTCTGTTATGCAATCCTGACCGGTGTCCTGATTGTGGCAGTCTATCTGTGGATCAGGGTTTTGCGCAGACTGGTTGCTCACAGACTGTGGCTGATCAATCTGGAGGATGCCTGTTACTGGGCGGGAATTTCCGTTTATACTTTTGTGCAGATCTATCATACGAGTGATGGTGTTCTGCGGTGGTATATCGGACTGGGGATTGCGTTCGGATCAATCGGGATGGCGCTGCTTTCAGCTGTCTTTGTAAGAGCTTACAAAAAGATTTCTACACGAATTTGTGAAAAAAGAGTAAAAAGAGTTGATAAATCTGATTAAAAACGGTACACTGTAGAAGACTAAATGGGTTTGGTAGTAAGAAGCTATACAAGATCAACTGATAGCGAAAGGTGAATAGATTAGATGGGAAGCTTAAAGAAGAACCGGAAAAAGCGTCCGGGGAGCGGGCTTCAGAAGCACAAAAGAAGTATTGTTGCGATTACCGCAGTTATTATATTATTATGCGGCATGGTTATTGTACATGGGATGGCGCTCAAAAAGAGCAATGATGCATATAAGGTGCAGGAAGAAGAACTGCAGACACAGATCGATGCGGAAAAAGAACGCTCAGAAGAAATTAATAAACTGAAAAAATATGTAGGAACAGATGAATACATCGAGGAAGTCGCCAGAGAGAAGCTGGGACTTGTAAAGGAGAATGAGATTCTGTTCCGTGCACAGCAGTAACGTAAGAAAAGCTTTGGGAAGAAAATATCCCGAAGCTTTTCTCATTCATAGAAATTTAGAGGGTGGTGGCAAATGGAGGTTAAATACAGAGAGGAGCAAGTGATCACAAGTCCATATGTAACGCAGGCAGATAAGATGGCAGTGTCGCTTCGGCATCTGGCAGACAGGTTTCTGAAAATGGAGCCGAAAAAGCAGTGTTTTACACCCGAAGAAATGACAGAAATGTATGATCGGATTACGGAAAAGGTGTGCAGAGGATGCAGCAGGAAATCGGAGTGTCTGGAGATGAAGAAGGCAAAACA
>ENA-UPTB01001687-UPTB01001687.1-human-gut-metagenome-genome-assembly--contig:-NODE-1687-length-17960-cov-11.278924_pt1 | contig 17960 bp, 17 predicted proteins | sample MGYA00250046_ERZ773369 | MGnify/ENA primary metagenome ERZ773369 (study PRJEB29103, sample SAMN06111938) | human gut metagenome | biome: human gut; feature: ankylosing spondylitis patient; material...
GACATAACCGTGGTAACGACGGTATTGGTCAGCAGCTTGCCACGCTCCTTCATGTAGCAGCCGTAGATGTACAGGATGTGGTCGCCAGTGATGACATTACCCTTTTCATCCACACATAGGCAACGATCAGCATCGCCGTCATAGGCAAAACCGATGTCCAGCCCCTTCTCTACCACGAACCTCTGCAAGCCCTCAATGTGGGTGGAGCCGGCATTGTTGTTGATGTTCAGACCGTTAGGCTGTGCATTGATGACGTAGGTATCGGCTCCCAGAGCATCGAACACAGACTTAGCGATATTCCAGCTGGAGCCATTGGCACAGTCCAGACCAACCTTGACACCCTTGAAAGAGTAGATGCCCAGAGAAATCAGGTAGCCCATATAACGGTTGCGGCCTGCAACGTAGTCCACAGTGCAGCCGATATGCTCACGATGGGCAAAGGGCAGCTCAGGCCAATCCTTATCAAAGACGTGAAGTTTGCCGTCGATGTAGTCCTCCACCAACAGCAAAATCTCCTCCGGCATCTTCTCGCCATAGCAGTCGATCAGCTTGATGCCGTTATCGTAGTAAGGATTATGACTTGCGGAAATCATGATGCCGCAATCAAAATCATCCACACGGGCGATGTAGGCGACACTGGGCGTGGTGGTAACGTGCAGCAGGTAGGCATCTGCGCCGGAGGCAGTCAGGCCAGCCACCAGACTGTACTCGAACATATAGGAGCTGCGACGAGTGTCTTTGCCGATTACAATGCGTGCAGGCTCGTTGTTGCCGTTACGCTCACGCAAAGCGTTGTAATACCAGCCCAGAAAACGCCCGACCTTGTAGGCATGGTCAGCGGTCAAAGTGATTCCGGCTTCGCCACGGAAGCCATCAGTCCCAAAATACTTTCCCATAATTAATCTCCTCGTCTTTCTAATTGTTTTAAGCGAAATCATATCTAGCATCTTTACAGATATATGTTTTCAGCAATAATGACTTTGGGTTAAGTACTCTTGCCTGCCTTCTGTTGATAAAGCAGAATAAATAGCCCTGCCTTCGAAGCAATAGACCTTAAGGGACACTAATTAGTATATATTTGCATTTGAATGCATTTGTCCACAAAAGGCTTTAAAAAAGAAAAGTTCTATTCGTCCCCAAAGGTTCCTTGACAAGAGATGTTTCGATTGCTCAAGCTAACGACCGAATTGTAACGTTCGCATGCTCTCTGTATTTTTTGCATGATGGATAAGTGATAAATTATATCAAGGATATTTTTCATCAACAGCTTATCTATAACAAGTGAAGTCAAAAAAATGATGATTGGAATCACTAAAACTGTAACTATATACCAACCAAATCCACAGTGTTCTAAATATAGTAAAAGTTGAGAATTCCATATCAATTTTCGAACTAATGGATTTTCATGCAGAAGGTATACAGAAAACACTGATGGTGTACACCACTGAATTGCCTTTTGAAATGTTAATTTGGATATGTTGATTCCATTAAAAAGATAAAACAAAGCTATCGCATTGATTAAGACAAACACGGAATTGTTGTGATATAAAAGGCCAGTTCCAAAATGTAGATTCTTATATTCAGTAATAGCTTGTAAAACTAGCTTTGACATGAGAATGGCGGATGAACTTCCTAGCAGGATTATTATGCAATACTTCCGCGGAATGCACTTCTTTTGTCTTAAGTAAGCTCCAATCACATATAATGTTACAAAAGCTATTATACTAAATCCTTCAGATTGATCATATTGGTAAAATACGACGGAAAAGAGCGGCTCTATATAGAAAAAGCACACTATGATTACGATTAGAAGGCTCATTTTTCGAGTCGACATATTTCTTAAACTCTCATTAAGAAAAGGAATTAGTAGATAAAGGAGAAGATACATTGTAAAAAACCAATATTCATTTCGTAGAATAGGAAAAAACGCATCTAGTCCCCCCCCGGACAATGGGGCATAGCCAATTAACACTAGCATAATAAAAATTATCACTGAATATACAAATACCTTGATCCAAAGTTTAACGCCTTTCCAAAGATTGTATATCTCCGATGACATATAATATCCGGTGATTATTACAAAGCAGTCAACGGCACTGACGGTTACGGCTTGTAACGCCCATGTAAACCACCATTTGTTTGACATGAATGTGACCTGCCTTCGTATATCTGTGTGCGCAAATAAATGACCTATAACGATAAATATCATTAAAGTGATTCTAAGTAAATCAATTCCATAATTGCGATTGTATTTCATAATGCGTTTATCAATCTTCTCCATTGAGTTTTACAATAATCTTTTTTAAGATAGTGCCTGTGTTTGATAGCAAAAATTCATCGTGCATCACAAACAATGCCACAAAATAGATTGTTGCTCCAAGTATCACCAGTATAAATGTATGAATAAATGATGCCTCAAAATTATTGCGAATTGCTAGAAGCGTGACAAACATTATGCCTCCGGCAATAAAGTAATGCGTGCTGCACTTCAATATTTCAAATGGCGACAACTCTTTACGAACAATATAAATTTGAGTGATAGCAATCGTTAACTCCGCTACTACAGATGCAACAGAAGCTCCTATTGACTGAAATGACTTTATTAAGATCATATTTAGCATGAAATTTGTCGCTGCACCGGCAATTACTGTCGCTGTATAAATATTTTCTCGTTTTGTTGGTATTAAATATTGCATACCGGTTACATTATTTATACCGATTGCTAAAATCAAAAAAGAGAGAATTCCTAAAAGTGGAATCACTTTATCATATCCATATCCAAAAAACCATGGAACAAAATTTTTGGATATGGCAATCAATCCAAATGTCAATGGTATGCCGCAAAACCAAACAAATCTATATGAACGATACATATATTTTTTTATGCTTTCAGTGTCGCCTCTCCCATAATGATATCCAATTCTTGGAATCATCACAAGGCTCAGTGAAGTTACAATAGTAAGTACCAGTTTTGAAATTTTTAATGTTTGTTCATAGTAGCCAACTTCGAAAGGATTTTGGGTTATTATGCCAATCATTGTTTTGTCTAAAACAGTATAAACTTGTATTGCTATTGTTGGAACAAAGAGAGAAACGACTGCTTTGACATGTCTTGCTGGGTGCAAATCTTTTAAAACGGGCATATCTATATACTTGTCAATAGCAATCCAATAGCTGATATTATAAATTAGGGAAAAGAAGGACATTCCAAACAAGTACACTATAACATCGTTTTTGGTTTTAACAAAAGCAAAAATATAGATGATATTAACAAATTTGAATAAAATATCTCTAAATACAATTTTTCCGAACTCTTCCATTCCTTGAAAAAACCAAGAAATATTAAAGACAACAGACAGCAAATTAAGGACGAGAACCAAATACATGTTTCTGTTGACTTGCATAAATGAAAAGACTACATAAATTGCAATACATAATGTGGATGCAATCAACTCAATAATATTTGTCTCCCAAAAAATTATTGATCTTGCTTTTCGATTCTCTTGTACATATGATATTTCTCGTTGCCCGAAAGTTGTCAATCCCAAAGTGGCGAACAGCACGAAATATGATGAGATTGATTCTACATAACTATATGTTCCTATACCATCCGCGCCAAACACTCTAGACAGATATGGTGTTGTGACCAAAGGAGTAATTAATGTAAGTATTTGGTAAGACAAATTATAGATATAATTTTTTTTAATACTTTTTTGTAGCACTTAACCTATCAGCTCCATCCTTTTTAAGCGTTGCGACGAACAACAAACATTAACTGAAATATAAAACATTCGAGCATTCCCCTCGTGCTATTTTGCATTTAGAAGTTACTCGCGATTGAAAATTCGCTTGTGATTCCAAAACGCTCATCTCCATTCCGTCTTTATGTATACTATAAATAAAAAACGGTGTTGGCCAGTGAATTATTTGAAAGTTATTTTACTATTCAGCGTACCTCATCCTTAGTCTCTCGATGATTTCCGCGTCAACATTTATGTCAAACTTTCTTGCGATAAGTTTCTCCGCCTTTTTTAGTTCTTCGTAATCTATAGTCGTTAATGTCTTGGGGCTACTCTTTCCTTTTTCCCACTTGATATAATGCAAGTACGGTTTTGTTGTATTTGCAAACGGCGAATTCATAACCAGAGTCTGAAAAAAGCATTCATCCGGACACAGTGAATGTTTAAATAATTTTATATACTCCGGATAATTCTCCAGAAAGTTATATATCCATTTCACCATTGCATCATTTAAGCACCACCATTGCGACCCAAAATAATACTGAACATTAGCCGGTTTTAATCTTTTGATTATTGAAAACGTTTGATTCCATCCACCTGTACTATATACCAGAATACCTTTCAAAATCTTCTGCCATATTCTTCTTCCGATAACCATTCTAGGGAAATAAATATCATTCCTTTTTTCAAATCGTTTTATCAATGCGCAGTCAATGAAATTCTCATCTTTACGCTCATTAAGAAACCTCACAATTTTCCCAATTGATTTAAGCGGAAAGTCTTGACCGCTGATTAAGAAGTAATGGCTGTACCCCCCCCCCTTAGAAATGGCAACATTTAGCAAATTCAATGTTGCTTTTACTTCGCTAAACTGTGCCCACTGAACATCTACGCAGTCTTTCTTTGGAAGAAGATAAACGCCATCGCTCTTCTCAATGTCTTCTCTAATGTTTTCGTTCTTGGAATCCACATGAATAAAAACGTCAATCTGTGGATGCTTTAAAGCTTTCAGCAGAAGATTAATCTGCTTTGGATTTTTGTGGCACAGCATTAAAAAGGCAACCTTCATCATCAATCCCTCAACACCCTCTCAAACATAAGCTTCCGCAGCCAATTTGGAGCTAATGACGATCCGCTGCGGATTACACAGCTCTTTATGTACTGTGCATTGCCGATAAAATTCTCATCTTTCATGAACTTGAACAGCTTCGCCTGAGTCTTGGCATATTTCCAACCGGCTCTTCTTAAATACATATCCGAGCCTGCCCGCATATGGAGCAACGACTCTTGAATGTTATAGCCCTGATCCCCTGCCATCAGCATCCTTAGCCAAAGGTCCACCTAGTTTTCGATAAAGCAGTAACCCTCCCGAAGATATTAGGACATGCCATTATTGATGACTTCAATTGGATACTGTTTTAAATACGATTCTCGAGCCAATCCTGCCAACCATTCAGACGGCGTAACAATTGTCATATTTTTCACGCCTGTGAACCACTTCTTTTTGAGTTGCCACATTCTCTTTGTATTATCATACAAGGAAGACGGATATGCTTTATACTGCGGGCAACCATAGCAACCCGTCTTCCATTTGTCGCACTTTACCATGGTAAAGTGCGGACATTGCCCGGTAAATGACCAGCAATCATGCAGAGTCCATACAACCGGAATTTCATGCTTCTTTGAATACATGTATTTGTGCGACAATTCATGCTTCAACTTCCTGCTATATGATTATCCTATTTCTTTCATTATGTTTTTATAGTACGATTCAATTTGGCCGAATTTACCCAATGCATATTCTCTGCAATTCTTTTTTGCGGAGATATACGCATCTCTATTATTTATATAATGCAGAATAGCACCTGCTATGTTATCGACAAAATGCTCATTATATTCCACTACTAATCCAACGTCATTTGAAACAACTTCAGGTAATCCGCCTCGATTAGATGCAATTACCGGCGTTGAACAAAGCAACGATTCAAGTGCTGTCATCCCAAAAGCTTCATCAATAATGCTTGGAACGGTGGTAATATCTACTGCATTATAGAGTTCATAAATTTTATGGTTTTCGACATATCCTGTAAAATCAATCCAATGGATACCCTCAACTGCTTCTTTTAATATCTGCGCATACTTGCTTTCTGTTCTCGAATTAAACCAGTTTTTTCCTGCAATCAAAAGGTGAACTTTTTTATTATAGTTTAAGTTCAATTTCTTCAAAGCTAATATCAATTCAAGTATACCCTTTTCAGGCGTCATCCTGCCGCCATACAAGACTACAAACTCATCATCCTGAATTCCATACTGGTACCGTATTTTTTTTCGTTCTTCTGAAGAAACAGGTCTAAAAACGTCACTGTCGGCACAATTATATACTGTTTTAATTCTCGATGGTTGATATTCATCCATTTGCTTATGTATATAATCGCTAACTGTAATTATCCCTTTAGCCGAATTGGCAATCTCGTGTGACAAACGCGGGGGCTTTCCCGGATCGTTTTCTATGCTATTATGCAGATGAAAAAAAAGGGCGTATTTACTCAGGTACTTTTTTTGAAAAAGATGGTAAATATGCATATTATTTTCAAAAAGAACCGCATCATACTCCTTCTCTAAAAAAGAATCAACAATACTCCAATCGTTTATTCCATAAGCAAAGGGAAGATGTAGCATGGAGCATATCTTGTTAAATACACGAATTGAAAACGCTATGATAGGGCTGGTTCTTTTTGCTTGAATTATTATTGTATTGTCATACTTTAAAGTGTCTAATTTAGGGTTAGAAACTGTGTATACATCAAATTGTGCCCACTTGTACTTCTCGTTAGCGTTTATCAGTTGTGTAGTAAGCGTTTCAACTGCTCCACCATCAACTGCAGGTACTGGCGCAAATCCAGCTGTCAAAATTGCCACACGTTTCATTTCGCCACCCCCCTCAATCGGCCTGATTGCTTAATGCGAATAGTATTTTTATATAACCACTCGCTAGTTCTCCAAAGTCTGATTTTTAAAGAAAGACTCTTAGAAGAAGTCGTCTTTTGACACATCAAAGCATTTTCTTTTAAAAAACGATGTGCCTGCAATATATAATCTTCATGACTATCCGAGATAGCAAGCACTTGTAATGCAACATAACACATAAAGTTGTTTGCTGAATTTGATAGCGACGGATACATAGCTTTTACATAACTCGTCATTTCAATTGCAGCTTCATAGTAATCTCTGCATTTTACTGAATTCATTGTGGCAACAATAGAATTTACTGATTTACGGTAGTACAGAAGCTTCTGATCAACAAATGTGATAGCTGTTGATGCGCAAATATACTTGTAAACTGTAGCCAAATCTTCAAAATACTTACCCACTGGGAATAAGTTCTTCTCTGCGACTTCCTTATTAACCAAAACTCCCCACGCATACGTGTTTTTGCGTAATTCCAATACTTCATCAAGATAATCTTTGACTGTATATTGCAACGATTTGCCCAGCAATTCTTCCGTCCTTGGACATTCTTCAATATTATTAAACTCAAGATAATCACAAATCACAAGGTTTCTGTTATCAGTCGCATTATCGACCAGGGTCCTAATTGCACTGGGATGAAGCAAGTCATCTGCATCCAAAAAAAATAAATACTCTCCCTGTGCATACCTAATTCCGCTATTCCTAGCCGCAGACAGCCCCAAGTTTTTTTGATTCAATACTGTAACATTGCGGTGTGCTTCTGCATAACTTTTGCACAGTTCATCGCTACCATCCGTTGAACCATCGTTTACTACGACTATTTCCAAGTTATTATAACTTTGGTTTTCCACCGAATTTAGGCAATGCAAAATATACTTTTCTGCATTGTATACCGGAATAATTATTGAAACTAATGGATTCATACCAATCCTCCAGCACAGTACTCAACTCTACTCCAATTCAAGCAAATCGCTTTTTGGTACCATAAATTAATGACAATCGCGCATATTAGCAAGGCAAGGAATAGCTGTCATGCAAATTTTAAGGCGCAGAGATTTCCTCTAGTACACGCAATCATAAGGCACACAACACTTCCAAGCAACAAAAAATTGTGAATTGATGCGCTCTTTGCCTTTTCATCTTTATATGATCCAAATATGCAAGCAATTAAAGGTAATGATAGCATAGACAAAAAGACTGAAAACCTTTGGAAAGTCGAATACTCTCTGCAACAAATTATTATTAGTATAAGGAAAACTTTCCAAAAATTATAGAACCGAACATATCCACTTGAGATGATGCATCTTTTATTCTTAAAAACAACATATACAATTAGAAAAAGATGGACTGCTGTCAAAAGATATTCCCAGAAATAGCTATAAGAATTGTTTGTTAAGTATCCTGTCGCCGCATCCGCAGCACTTTGAAGATAAGTTTGTCCGTATTTTAAGCCGAATGCGATAACTACCACACCTGCAATAATCTGTAAAAATCTATGTTTACTCGCGGCTACTGATGAGAATAGCTCGTACAAAACTCTAATTGATAAAGTAACAACCCCTACAACATGCATTAGTGCAAAAACTATATAAATAATTATATTTTTAAAAAACGGTTTATCTTCAAAAAACTCATTATATATGCATCTAGCAAAGAAAGAAAATACCAGCATAGATCTAATTCCCGAAATAACTTGAATATACTGGCCAAAGGACATCTCAAAAAACACAAGCAAGGCTATTTGCACATAAGATAGCTGGAATTTTGACGCACTCTTATAAATGATATAAAAGATATTCCAATAAAATAATGCCGCAGTTATTGCGGGCAAAAGTTCTTTAACTCCAAATGCATATATAATGCGGCAGTATACTAAAAAAGTGGGAGTGTTTGTACTTGTTACAATTTTCGCAAAATCGCTTGCCTTTAATGAGCCGAAGTAGTCAAGCTGATCATATAAGCGATACAAATCTGCTGTAATATATGGCTTATAGTTAAAAGCCATTATTGCCAAAGCCAAAACATATACAAATAAAACTGTTCTAGTATTTTTTACTTTTCGAAGCAATATATAAGCAATAATCGCTGCTATGGCGTATACCGATACTCCTATTAATCTAGCGGCAAAAAACATTTCAAATCCTCATCAGCGAAGAATACTTCGCGACCGCTTTTTGTGCGATAGCTTCTTCATCATAATTGTTTTTCATGAATTCAATTGCATTTTTCGACATTGCTTTAAAAGCATCCTGTTCATCCACAGCATGGAGAATGGCTTTAGCTATACTTGTGGCGTTACACTCACATGCAATTCCCATGTTATTGTCTGTAACTTCCTTCGAGAAAGTAGTTCCCGGCGTAACTATCACGGGCATACCATTGGATAATGCCTCCATCACACCAAGAGGTTGACCTTCAGATCTTGATGTTTGAATAAAGCAATCAAAGGAGCGATACTGGGAAATCTTTGCATCGCCAAAAATTGGTCCGTTCAGCTTTACAATATCAGCAAGATGGCCTTGCTGAATACGTTCTTTTAGTATTTTCTCATCTTGGGGCTTTCCGGTTCCAAATAGTGTTAATGAAATATTTCTCTTTCGCATATCAGAGCTAATCATCGTGATTGCATCTAGCAGGATATCTAGCCCTTTAAAATAAATATCGTAACGCCCTATGAATAGCATTCGTAAACCAAGATTTGTTCTAAATAGATGTGGCTGATTTGATACTGAAACGCCATTTCCGCATACAAATGACTTTTCCTTAATAATAGATGCATTGCACTCACTATCCGATAAATACTGGATTGATGCCGCATTCCGGAAGAAATTACGAAAAATCAAAAGATTTGCAGGGATTTTTTTATAAGCTTTAATTCTCTGTGCGCGCTCTGTAAGCCCACCATGTGGAATTATAATGTAAGGAATATTTGCGCGCATACACTCACGGCTTAGCTTTATAAAAGGTTTTCGATATATCTCATGAAATATTACAATAGTGGGCTTATTAAACGGTGAAGGTAGACTTTGAATACATGCATATTGCAAATAAGAAACGGACAGTTCATCCGAGTATTCATTTGACAAATTTAGAAGTAATGTGTTCGCATATTTGTGCTGCGCATGAACCATTTTAGGTATAGCGACATTTACACCAGATGCCTTGTTACTATCAACATATCCTATATGTAAAATCACAATATTTTTCATAAGAGAACCAAACTTATCCTTGCTTTAGAATATTACGATCAATTTTGTCTGAGCTGATGTTGATACAAATAGCCCCGTAACATGTTTGGCATATTAGCAACACTGAGTCTTATCACAATATTTTTTATCATATCACTTTTGCGTGTAATGCCAAGTTTGTGGATTCGACGCTGAAACTCAATGATTGCATTGTTATAAGTACTACCGCCACGCCGCTTATACATATCCTCACCTGTCCGAACGTTTACTAAAACATCATTCAAGTTATGGAACACGCAGCCATTTTTGAGCATACGACACCACAAATAGTAGTCCTCAAAGTATAAGCAGGTTATATAATTTCCAGCCTCTAAAACCGCTGATTTCCGGTACATAACAGTAACATGATTCATTGGATTTCGTGAACAGATACGCTTTTTGATATCGTTCATTTCTAATGGGACTGCTCTTATCGCAATTTTGTTTTTTAATTCTTTGTCATATTCCGCAATTTGTCCTCCGATGACATCTGTATCAGGATGAGCCTGTAAATATTTCACTTGTTTTTCAAACCGCTGTGGTATAGAGTAATCATCAGAATCCATGCGTGCAATATATTCGCAATTACAGTACTGAATACCAATTTTTAAAGCATTTCCAAGACCTCCGTTTTCTTGAAGGCGAACAATAATAAATTTTGAATTCAAAGAATAACTATTTAATAACTCATCAAGCGCTTGTGGAACAGGTCCATCTACTACTATTACGATTTCCGTAGGTGAGAATGTTTGATTTAACACGCTACAAATTGCATTATCCACCTCATTAGGAATATCGTTTTTATACACGGCCATGAGAACTGAAAATTCCATTATATCACCTCAAAAAGTGTTTATATTTTTAATCATTGTCCAAGTTGATCGTCTGAGCTGATTTCTGAGACGATGTATCGTCATAGTCTATTTGCGTTTTACTCCAATCCATTGTTTGTCATGGCGGTAGTCTGTCCTTCGTCAATCCCCTCGGTGCTTTCCGGCATAAACAGGATCTTCACCGTAGCCAGCATGATCTTCAGGTCCTCGACCAGGCTGGGGTGGGCAATATACATCAGATCCATTTGCAGCTTATCATACGGTGTAGTGTTATATTTTCCGTACACCTGTGCGTAACCAGTGAGGCCAGCCTTCGCCTGCAGACGCAGAGCAAACTCCGGCATCTCTTCACAGTACTGTGCTGCGATCTCCGGACGCTCCGGGCGGGGGCCAACGATGGACAGGTCACCCTTGAGGATATTCAGCAGCTGGGGCAGCTCATCCAGGCGACAGGCACGGATGATATGACCGACCTTGGTGATACGGTCATCCTTGTCACCGGTGGAAAGGCGAGCCACACCGTCCTTTTCAGCATCCACACGCATCGAACGGAACTTCAGAATCTCGAAGGGCTTACCATCCTTGGTCAGACGCACCTGCTTATAGAAGGCGGGGCCACCATCCGACTTGACTGCAATGGCGGTAATCAGGAACAACGGGCTGAGAACAATCAGTGCAATCAGCGAAAGCACGATATCCATTGCCCGCTTAACGAACAGATACTCCGGCTTTGCCATGTATCGACCGACTCGCAGCACCGGAAGGTGAAGCATATGCATCGGCCAGGCACCGCTCATCAGAACATCGCCCACACGAGGGATGATGAAGGTATTGATGTCGTTCATCACGCAATACTTCAGAATGATGTTACGTTCATGGCTGTGGACGCCGCTGAGGAATACGGTCTTCATACCATCCAAAACACTCAGATCTTCCAGGCACTCCTCTACGCTCAGAACTTTTTTCACCTCGTACTTGCTGTCCAGACCGTAGTCCTGAATCAGCTTTTCCATACCACGGCGCACATCATAGACCACGGTGGTAGGCTGCGGAGGGAATGCTTTGTAATACCAGCGATGTGCAACCACAGACCAGATGCCAGCCATCACAAACTGTCCTGCAATGGCAGCGATTCCCGGCAGAAGATTGCACAGCTTCGTGGCCATCAGGCAGATCACAATGTAAAAGATCCCGTCCGTCGCCATCGCCGCCAGGACCTGACCGTACATCAGCTCGGAAACTCGCTGCATGGACATCCAGAATGCATCATAGGTCTTGCCCAGCAGAATAAACAGCACCGCATATAGGCCCAAAATAACTGCATGGCCCTGCCAAATTCCATCCAACGGTGTTTTTGCCGCATAGTACCAGACCCAGCAAGCCGCAAACGGAAGTGTGATCATCACCACATCCAATACCTTTACGAGTCTCAACATTACATCGTGCCGAATTTTTGTCATAATTCCCTAACTACTCCTTTGTTCTCGATTCAACGCTTCCGGCTCTTTTTACAGCCATTTTGAGGACCATGAAGCCGCTTGCCCCGACATTTTCGTCGTTATCCACTTCCAGGCAAATAAAAACCCCGGGCGACAGATTCGTCCAGGGTCATTTCAAATGCGATGCGGCCACACTGTTTTAGCAGGTTTCATCTTCCTGTGTCATTAGAGGTCCCGTGGGGCACTTTCTTGCGCTGCTCAGGCTGCAAGCCAGCCCTCCCGAGCCAAAATCAGGAAGTTATTGTACCATCACGTTCAATCAGGCGGTTTCTTGCTGGTTATGTACAATCGCAGAGACCGTCGGGTTATCCCCAGCCGCAACTCCGGGGGCACCTTTCATCCCCGTGGGAAAAGATGCCATGACTCCTTGGATCTTTTTCTCATCACAACCATTATTCTACCATAAATCCCATTATGTTACAAGATTTTGCGGTAGGTTTGTGGTTCAGACGCCTCCAAAAAAGGGTCCGTAAAATCAGGTTTTTTCCATATTGTATCCAAGATTCTCCAATATCGTCTTTCCACCTGCAAAAAAGCCGGCTCTACGCCTTAATTTTCTGGTTCTACCCTCTCCTCTGTAAAGGGCACCTGTCTATTTTTGACCTGTGCTGGGGAGATTTTACAACTCCCCCTTCCTACTATATTGGACGCTTATTTCAGATTTTTAACCACCCCCGGGGTCCGTAGAGGGAAAAACGCCTTTTCTCCACCCCATATAGGAGTTATTGCTCTCTCCTCCGCCGGGAGCCGGGTAGCGATCACAGGGGGCACCCTATTCCATGGACAGGGAAGCAGGCAATCAAGGCACCACCACCCCAGAGCCCCACAAGATTTTCCATAACCCCTCTTATAAGCACCAGCAATTGGACACATATTTTTATAACCATCTATCAAAAAAGCAGCTCCACCATACCCGGCGGAACTGCTCCTTAGCACCCGATCTTCTATTCTTTTACAAGTTCATCAAAGGGCTGGTCTGGGTGCCCCGGTCCACGATGTCCTTATCCTTGATGCCCAACAGATACCGCTGGGTGATCATGATATTGACGTGCCCCATCAGGCGAGAGACACTGTACAGGTCCAGTCCATTCTTCAGCTGCATCTGTGCAAAGGTATCTCGCTCTTCCAAATAGCCCTCCTCCACCAGATAATTGAACCAGGTACGCCAGACCTTCAGCAGATCGTTGATGTACCGGGGCGTGTTGCCTGCATCCTGCTTTTCCTTCATCAGGTCCCGAAGGTGCCGTGGGCGCACATTCTCCAGTTCTGTGATCTGCTTCCGTTCCAGAAATTCCAGCAAGAACCGGGTAGATGCCCGATAATTCCGCAGAGACCCCTTTGCCAGGTGGCGGCATTCACAGTCATACAAAAATTCGTCCCGAAGCTCTTTCAAACACATAAAAAAACACCCTTCCTTTTGCGGCGGACCACAAAAAGAAGGGCGAAAAATTCCTAGATATGGTTGTCGTACCTCGTCAGGCTTGTTCGTAGTTGAGCAAGACAAACTCCGGCAGACAAATCAGGCGATTTTTAACGACGGAACGTCATTAGCAGTTCTCAGCGAAGTACTTGATGGTACGGACCATCTGAGAGGTGTAGGAGTTCTCGTTGTCGTACCAAGACACGACCTGAACCTGGTAGGTGTCGTCGTAGCTACGCTGGTTTTTCGCACACTTTTTGTAGTCGTTCCTAATTTTGAAACAACAGTTACAGTACCACAGCGCACAGTTGTCGTACTAAACCCGGCTTGTTCGTACCACTATTATACCACGTTTCAGCGTTGTTTTCAAGTTTTCCCCGTTTCTTTTTTCGCCGGTATATTTATGCGAGCGATAACGTATATTCTCATTTGCCAGTCTTCGGAGAACCTGGGGCCCGGGGGCCTCCGCCGGGGCGTTTGCCCTGCCCAGGTACTCTCCTCAGTCCGTGATCTTGCGGCTTTGAGGGGTGATCTTGGGGTGGATTTTATGGGGGTGAGCAGATACCAGACCGCTGTGTAGCAGGTTGTTCGTGTCCCTTCCTGCGCTTTCCCGGCGGTTTTTTGATTGAAATTTCACCGGACGTGTTTTTGAAGGATATGGTGGGAGATGAGGGATTTTTGTTTGATATGGAACAATCAACAATAAAAGACGTCACCCATCCTTAGAATGTCACATCTGCCGACCAGCTCTTTTCACCTTCCCATTCACTTTATCCGGCATATCAATGAGTCCGAATCGGTAGAACATTCCATAAATATAAGTCACGCCTCGGATGTCGCCCAGAGCTTTTGGCCTGTCCACCACCGCTCCCACCTCTTTTATATTGTTCAGTGCCAGCAATACCGAACTCCATGCCAGGCTCTTACTATTCTCCCGGCGGTCGATCCAAAGCTCTTTTGTGTATTGCCCATTCCGGCCTTTTCGTATTTCATAGATAAAGGGTAAGCCGGAATAGGTTTTGAACCGCACTCCAGAATAAAGCAGAACCACTTCCCACAGATGCTCCTCTGTCGGCTCGGTTCGCAGTTTTCTTACTGCTCTGTATCTCCGTTGCCGCTCTGCTCCCACGCTGATTTTTTCCACGGGTGCCTCCTTTGGAAAGTACACGCCCTTTTCGTATGGCAGGTACGAGGTGACGGAGGCTCTGGACAGCTTAAGGGATGATGCGGTGGAGAGAACTGCATCCTTGTAACTCTGTGTCTCTTTGTAATTATTAAAGGTACACTGCACCATCTTCGCTATGTCTGATTCATAGATCCCGGCTGTGATGAGCAGCTTCCGGACCTTGATGGGGTTGAGGGACAGGGCGTCTGCAATGGCTTGGAGCGTCATACCGTCCTTATAGCGTATTACTGCAGCGTCCATCTGCTCTTTCAAATTTTTCCCGGCATTATACTCAGGCTTCAACTTCTTTCGACCGCCGCCCGGATTTCTGGCTTTATATGGTATTTTCTCGTCCATGATTATTCATGCAACTCCAGCGGCAGGCCATCCGGGTCGTGGAAGAAAGTCATCTTTTTGCCGGTATAACTATCCACACGGATCGGCTCGCATTCAATCCCGACCTCTGCCAGCTCATTCACCGTCTGTTCCACACTATCAACGCAGAACGCAAGATGACGTAGGCCACAGGCCTCCGGGCGGTTCACACGCTTCGGCGGATTTTCTTCTGCAAAAATCTCCAGCTCTGTGTGTTCGTTAACACGCAGATCTAGCTTCCAATCTTTACGCTCCGGGCGGTAGTTTTCTCTGATAACAGAGAATCCCAGCTTGTTTACATAGAAATCCTTAGCTGCTTCGTAGTCAGATACGATGATAGCAATATGATGTATTTTTGATAAATTCATTTTTCTCACACTCCATTTCTTTAAATTTTGTTCTTCTTTTATTTTCGTTATAAACTATACAGCAACCTTCAAAAAAAGCCGTATGAACTTCTGGAGTTCAGTTTGTCCACACGGCCGATCTTATTTCAGTTTTTCGAGGATTTCATCCGCACTCATGCCGCTGGCCAGCAGCTTCTTCAGCACAGTCTCTGCTTCAGCCTTTTTAGCTTCTTCTGCAGCCTTAGCATCTGCCTTTGCCTTCTTTGCTTCCAGAGTGGCCACTTCTTTTTCGGCTTTCTTCAAAGCAGTCTTCTTCTCTTTCAATATGTTCTTCTGCTCCTCAATAGCTTTCTGGATGGATGCGATCTCAGCAGTCAGAGAGGCAATAGCTTCCTGCTTCTCTGCGATTTGAGATGCGTAGTCTTTGGTGATATTGGTTTTGGGACGGTTTTTGCTGCCTTTTGTTCTGGGCATGATGATAACCTCTTTTCTTTTTAATCAAAATTGTTCTAAAAATCCGGGATAACCACATTCAATCTTAATCGAACTATACTCTTTCTTCATATCGTATTCTTGAATATATTCATTTCTCATCGAATCAATATATTGAATTCCAAAATGAAGTCCTTCTTTTAGTTCATCTTCGTCAACCATGAAAAACAAGTCGATAGATTCTCCCACCGCAATAACATTATTAAATGCTAATCCGCCAAAATTGGCACCCGTATGAACTACTAATGTATTTGCAAAACCATTTCCTATGTTTTTTATGTTTACATTAACTTGCAACTGTTTCTTCTTGTCCTCTTTACTTTTACCTAAAGAAAAGCTGCGGGTTGCTTTTCCACCAGACGCCATTGTAACATTTAGGAACGGCTGAATTGCTGCCTTTTCCTTCTGCTCATCCGACTCCTTATAATAGCGAATAGTATAAAACACACCAATAAAGGCAAGTGTTCCGGAAATCATTCCACCAATAATCCCGCCCCAATATGAAGCTAAAGATCCAATCCACGTTGAGTCTATCGTGTCATTTATAGCTAGTTTTGCAATGGATATCCGTATCAGTGCTTCTACCACCAACGTTAGTAGGACTGAAATGGCAATAAATGCGATTAAAAACCACACAATGTGTCTAATAATTTTATTTTTATTTTTCTTGTCTTTTTGAGGATTATATGGTAAACCAAAGCGTTTAAATGTTACCATCACAATATACCCTCCATTCAAATACCGTTCTCACACTTAGCCGCTATTTCAGCGTTGCCTACTGCTCACCACGGAGAGGTGTGCAAAGTTCCGAGCGGCAAAGCTGTGAGAGATCTCCCACAGCTCAAGTTATTACTTTTATCAGTTTTTTCAAAAAAGATTCTTGCTTGCAATCCATGCCCCTACCACTGCTCCAAGTGTATTGAATAGCACATCATTCACATCTGCCATGCCTCTACCTGTAAAATACTGTAGTTCTTCACAACACACTGAGAGTAGAAAAGCCGCAGCGATTATTCTCTTTCTGTTCATTTTCCATCTCTGACCTGTCCAGCCGAACGGAACATATAGGATCAGATTCAACAGATTGCCCGCCCACACACCGGCATTGGACCATAATTTCAGGTGCAGTCGGATGTTCTCATTATATCCCGGCGCACGGCGCAGCAATGTGATATAGAAAATCAAAAATACACTATAGGTAGTAGGAAACCACTTCTTGTCTCTTCGGTTGAGCCACGCCAGTAAACCCAAAAATATTAAAATAACACCCTCGCCTACTGTCAGGTTCGCACTCGTGCTGCAATGGATCTGGTGGACAAACTCCCTCAAACTCCGTAGCCTCTGCTCTTAATGGTTTCCACAACCTGAGACACATACTTCTGGCAGGTATCGTGGTCGGGAGCTTCCACCATCACACGCACAACCGGTTCCGTGCCGGACTCGCGCACCAGAATGCGGCCGGTATCGCCCAGCGCCTCGGCTACGGCCTTGACTGCTGCCTGCACTGCTTCGTCATCCTGTGCTGCTTTCTTGTCAGTCACACGGACATTCTCCAGCACCTGCGGATAGATCTTCAAAGGCTCAGCCAGCTTGCTCATAGGCAGCTTCTTCGCCAGCATGACCTCCATCATTTTCAGGCTGGTCAGGATACCATCACCCGTGCTGGCGTACTTAGAGAAGATAATGTGGCCACTCTGCTCACCGCCGATACGGCAGCCGTTTTTAGCCATGTACTCATAGACATACTTGTCGCCCACAGCGGTCTTGGCGTAGCCGATGCCCTTCTCATCAAAAGCCTTATACAGGCCAAAGTTGGACATAACCGTGGTAACGACGGTATTGGTCAGCAGCTTGCCACGCTCCTTCATGTAGCAGCCGTAGATGTACAGGAT
>ENA-UPTB01001694-UPTB01001694.1-human-gut-metagenome-genome-assembly--contig:-NODE-1694-length-17916-cov-41.830932_pt1 | contig 17916 bp, 20 predicted proteins | sample MGYA00250046_ERZ773369 | MGnify/ENA primary metagenome ERZ773369 (study PRJEB29103, sample SAMN06111938) | human gut metagenome | biome: human gut; feature: ankylosing spondylitis patient; material...
TGCCGACTCCGGACCATTCATCGACTTTATGCTTGGGGAAATACAGAAAGCTATCGAAGCGCACAAGCGAGAACCGATAAAGAAAGTTCCTGATAAAATTCCTGATAAACTGTTACAGGCTTTCCCCGAAATGCAGAGTATGGCATGGAGCGTATACCTGCAGATAGCAGCCAACGGACATCATACACCGAATTGGCTGAAGCCTTAGGCATCAGCAACCGTATGGTGAGAAAACACATCAATACGCTAAAGGCAAAAGGATTGATAACCTGCATCGGAAGCAACAAGACTGGGCATTGTTTCCAAATCGGGAAACGATCTGATACCGCCAGACTCTTTGAAAACCATGGATATAAAAATAAAAAGCAGTCAAGTGGGTATTTCTTCTAATAAAATAGTTACTTTTGCATAGTAAACTATAAAAACATATTTATGAAACATTTATTAATACTCTTTATTTCTTTGTTATCTTTGGTTTCTTGTTCAAAAGATGACTCAAATAGCCCTGTAGAACCAGGAAATTCTACACAAAACAACAATGTGTACTACGTAAAATACGAAGTCAATATGTTTGTTCCATCACGTTTTAAACAGGTAATTAATTATACAACGGAAAAGGGAGAAAAAACGACGTCAACGACTTCTAGTACATGGGAAGGTACGTATGGTCCTTTTAAAAAAGGACAAACTGTCAGTCTAACTGCAACGCCTACAGCAACTTCAAGTTTAGTAAGCACTAACTATGTAAGAATCTATGTCAGCTGTAACAATTCTCCTTTTGGAATAAAAAGTGAAAACACATCTGACAAAAATGATGGATTGTCAACAAAATACACTTTACAATAAAAGATTTTGTCTTTTCCCCCACCCAAATGCTTCCCTACTTTCGCAGTATGGAAGCATTTTTCAATTTATCTCCCTCAAATAAGACTTCTACGAAGGCTGTGGAAGCCTCAGTCTGTCTTATTTAAAAAGACATAAGACGAATGAAGCCACTGGACTCTAACGAACAGCAGCTTCGTGACGTGTGTATATTTGAGGTGAATGGGATTGAGGTGTATATGTAGAGTAGCGAATTTGGCTAAAATTGTCAAATTCCTAAAAAAACAGTCTTCCTTTTAAAAGAAAAGTATTACCTTTGTTCCGAAAAAGTGGAACATGTACCACTTTTTCGGAATGGATGATAGTTAACAGAAGCACTTATATCGACCAATTGATTCGTTCTAAAGGCAACGGATTGATTAAAATTATAACAGGATTAAGACGTTCTGGAAAGTCTTTCTTGCTAAAGAAGCTTTTCCGACAGCACCTGTTGAATGATGGTGTTAAGGAAGACCATATCATAATTATTGATATGGAGAGTCGAAAGAACAAGCCATTCAAAGACCCTGACTATTTACTTGATTGGATAGAAAAGGAAATGAAAGACGATGAAACATACTACATCATTATTGACGAGGTACAGGAAGTGAATGATTTTGTTGAGGTTCTTTCCACTCTCTCGGTAACTGAAGGCACTGATGTTTATGTTACAGGCTCTAATTCACGCTTCCTTTCATCTGATGTGGTGACAGAGTTCCGTGGGCGTGGTGATGAAATCCATGTTTGGCCTTTGTCATTCAAGGAATTTATGTCTGTTTTTCCTGGTTCAAAGGAAGATGCGTGGTCTGAATACATTATGTTTGGTGGACTTCCACAACTCTTAACTCAAATTGGCGATGACAAGAAATCCGATTTCTTGCGTAGGCTATACCGTACCGTGTATCTCCGTGACATATATGAGCGTAATGACATTACCTTAAAACCTGAATTTGAAGAGCTTTCAAAGACTGTGGCTTCAAGCATAGGCGCACCTGTCAATGCTCTTAATATTGCCAACACTTTCAAGTCTGTAAGCAACGTTCAGAATATCACGGACAAGACGGTTTCCGTATATCTTGGATATATGCAAGATGCTTTCCTTATTGAGAAGTCTGAGCGATATGACATTAAAGGACGCAAGTACATCGGCTCGCTATCAAAATACTATTATCAAGATATCGGTTTGCGCAACTCTATCATTTCTTTCCGACAAACAGAGCCAACCCACATCATGGAGAATGTCATCTATAATGAAATGCGTATGCGTGGTTGGCTCGTTGATGTTGGCAACGTTGCTCAAAGGGTTAGAAACGATAAGGGACAAAATATCCGTGTCACACTTGAAGTTGATTTCGTCTGCAATAAAGGTAGCCAACGCATTTACATACAATCGGCTTGGAGAATGCCAGATGCCGACAAAATGGAGCAGGAGAAACGTTCCTTGCGCTTAGTGAGTGATTCTTTCCGTAAACTCCTTATCGTTGGTGAGCATACAAAATCGTGGAGCGATGATGATGGAATTCAGATTATCAGCATCTATGATTTCTTGCTTGATTTGTCTTCGACAGATTAATATTGACTTTCACAATACAAACTTTAGGCTTATGGGAGATTATGAAAAATTTGTAGAGGCTTTTGATGCTGTAACTATTCAGCCTACCTTATTTAAAAATACATAAGACGAATGTGCCACTGGACTCCAACAAGATCCGGCAGCTCCGAGACGTGTGTATATTTGAGGTGAATGGAATTGAGATGTATATGTAATAAATGTATTACTTTTATTTGGTAGTATGTAACAAATTGATTAACTTTGCAGCATGGAAGAGAAATTGATAAGGCACATTATCTACTCGGACGAGTTCGAAGAATACTACGCAAGTATGAACGAACAATTAAAGAAGAAATATGACTATGCTTTACAGATTGTAAAATCACAATATGTCGTCAGTTCAAAAATAGTAAAGAGCTTAGAGAATACGGACTTCTACGAACTCCGAATTTCCATCAGTTCCAACGAATACAGAACTATCCTGCTCGCTGTTGACCACGACAATTTCATACAAAGCAAAAATGTACTTCTTCTGAACTCGTTCTTGAAGAAAGATACAAAACAGTACAAGGCTGAAATCAAAAAAGCCCAAAACATTGTTAAACGTTATTTGGAGGATTGAATATGTTGAAACTTGACAAAAACAAACTTGCTGGTCTCAAAACATTTGACGACCATCTGCAAGAAAGATATGGTGACGAAAATAGTCCCGAGCGTAAGGAGTTTGAAGCTAAGGCTAAAGCTTGGTACTATGCTGAACTTCTTAAGGATGAGCGCAAGCGCCAAAATGTAACACAAAAAGTGTTGGCTGAAAAAATCGGTAAGAAACGTGAATATATCTCGGCACTTGAAAAGGGACAGACGGATATGCAACTCTCTACGTTCTTGCGTATTGCCGATGCTCTTGGTCTACGCTTTTCTTTGGTATTGGGATAGATTACCTTTCTGATATAACCCAAAAACTAAAGTTATGCAGTATAATAAAGATTCACATATCAACAATGTTGATGATGTAATAAAGTTCTTCCGTTACATCGTCGATGAACGCAATGTGAATTTCAATCCTGATGATATGTTTGAGGATTACATGTCAGCAGATGGAACTAATGCTTTCACACCTGAAGAGTGCGAAATCTACAACCGTCTCGTGGAAGAAGCTTTTAAAATTTGTGACAAAGAGAATGTTGGTATCTATGAAATTCCCCGATGACGGAAGTAATACCATTGACGCACCTCGCGACTTGATGAAAGAACTCAGAAACGCTTTGACGGAGGTAAAGGAAGCCATTGCTGGAAAACGTAAACTTCAATCTGCTGATAGTTTGCTCGATGAGTTGTAATATTACAGTATCGGTTACTGACGACTTCGCAAAAGAAGCAAAACGTCTCGCTAAAAAATATCCAAGTTTTAAACAAGACTACAAGGAGTTTCTTGAAAGCATTAAGAACAATCCTTTGCAAGGCGATGAGATTACAAAAACATACGCAAAATCCGTATGGCTATCAAAGCTAAAGGCAAAGGTAAATCTGGTGGAGCAAGGGTCATTACTTTCAATGTCTTTACAGATGTGGAAAACGGTCATGTGGATTTCCTTCTTCTCTATGATAAAGAGGATGCTTCAACCGTCAAAGTCAATGTTGTCAAGCAACTTGTGCGAGACATGGGATTTGATATTGAATGAAACAATAAAGGGATGCATAGTCTTCCTCATTTATTTCTTTTGCCCATCCCAAGATATTTTGGGAATATCAGTTAATCACCTATATAAACGACTTAATCCCCAAACTGCCTGATAGGCGTTTGGGGATTAAACCATATACTGACTGAATTGGCGGCAGGACTCTTGCGACATGGAGGCTTGACGCCAAAAATGTTCTGATCGGGGGCAGACTTCTTATTCCGTCTCCCAGATGTTGCTGCCGAAGTCTTTTGCACAGGCTTCGTCGGCATCCACCCCCTGTTCCGATATCACATCGGGCACCTTTATTTTTATACCGTTCGCCGAGAGCGGTGTCAAGCCTTCTCCCTCCAATGGTATTACCTTCATATCTGGTTTTACGTAAATTCTGCGACTCATATTTCTTTCTCCTTCTGCGTTATTTTATCTGTTCGTTGTGATGAATTTCTTTCCGTCTATAATCATTATCCCGCCGTTTGCAGTCTTGCAACCAGCATTCAGCTTCATTCCCGACAGCGAGTAGGCGGTTGTAGCACTTGTTGGTGCCGCATACTCAGCGGTCTTTATGGCGTTCGTCTCCCCGTAGATGGTCACAGAGGGCAGCTGGGCACTCCCGTTCACCGTTCCGGCAGCCTTTTTCAGATAACATCTGAAGCCTCTCATCTTCTGCGAACCAACCTTCGGCTTAGCCAGCGTACCGTCTGCCGTCAGAAACAGTTGCGTGCCATCTGCCGCCAACTCGTACGATCCAAAAGTACCGCAGAGATCCCATTCGCCGCCACCTACAGTCTGTGCGGTGGTGCTCCCAACTGTGACGCCCGCAAACGTTGGCTGCTCCACATAATATTCGGACCGCATCAGAAACGGCATGCCGGCATTCAACACACTCTCTTTCACAGTAGAGAACGACAGTTCTCCGCTCTGATATCCGTCATACGAATATACCTGCGTTTTGTTGCCGAAAATCTCCGTTATCATATCCTTGCTCAGGTCGAAGGGCAGACACATGGTATACAACTGAGAGGGGTTGAATGTGCGATTCAGAGCCAACGTCTTGTTCGCACCAGCGATTCCACTAATTGTGCTCTCTACATTCTCGCCTTTCTCGTCAAGCGTAGCGTCAAGCTTGGGACGGGTGTAGGTGAGGGTGATGGAGGTGATATAAGAGCTAAGTGATTCTCCTGTCTTTTTCGATTCTGTTAATGTTATATTATTACTATTTATAGACTCTACGATTGGTTTTTTTTCTGTTGCAGATAAAAAATTATTATTATATTTAATGAAAATACCTTTTTTGTGGTTCTCATCGTAATTGAATCTATTACAATAGGTTTGGGCACAGAAATTTGCAGTTGCCCCGGATAATTAGCGTCATAATCTAACCTCAGATATTTGTTTGTTCCTATATAATGACATGTATACCCCGTTAATGAGACGGATAAATCTTGAACTTTAAAAGTAATATCGGTTAGTACACTTTGGCTAGTATTATTTTTCAATCCAAATGCTCCTTTTTCTGAAAAGTCCAATGTCACCGTAACTTTCTCATTCTCTTTCTGTTCCTGACCGTATGCCAAATCACAGCCTAAGGTCAAAAATAGAACGACGAATGTGAATAACATAACGCCGTGTTTTTTCATTTTTCCTTTATATCAATAGTTTGTTGAAATTCAAGATAAATGCCTTACTGCTTCACGCTGCCGACCAAAGAGTTCTTTTATAGCTATCACAAATAGTGAACTCTGATTCAAGAGCCAACATTCCTGCTGTCTGCTGAACGTAAAGCATTTGCAATGCAAAGGTAGCATTTTCCTTCAAGATAAACGCCCATTTTAAGAAAAAAGTATTTCTTAAACCCTAAATATTCCGTAACAATTCTATTTTCCACCTTTCTCCTCACCGAACTTTTTAATCTCATTGGTAAGGACTTCCTCTAATTCTTTCTTTGGCACTATCAGTTGATAGTCAGCCACGCCTATCGGTTTGCCCATGTCTTCGAGAGCAAGCTCCACTTCCACACGATCTTTCTCTGCACAGAGGATGATGCCGATTGAGCGGTTTTCACCTTCGCCCCTTTCAAGACGGTCGAGCAACGAAAGGTAATAGTTCATCTTTCCTGCATACTCAGGTTTGAAAGCACCTATCTTCAAATCGACAGCCACAAGGCAGCGCAAGCCACGGTGGAAGAAAAGCATATCCACCTTGCTCTCTTTGCCGTTGTACTCCAACACGTGTTGGTTGCCGATGAACGTGAAGCCATTGCCGAGCTCCATAAGGAAACGTGTGATAGCCTTCACAAGACGGTCTTCGAGTTCAAGCTCCAGTATGGGGTTTGTCACTCCAAGGAAGCCAAGGTTATAACTGCTACTGAACACCTCATTGGCATATCGAGCTTGCTCCATTGGAAGCGTGCGACTGAAATTGTTGTCAACCTTTGTCGCCAACTGCGACTCGTACATATTCAGTTTGATAGCATTGAGTAGTAAGTCGCGGTTCCAGCCTTTTTCGATAGTTTCTTGTGCATAATATAATGTAGCAGAATCATCCAAATTCTTTCCAAGTAGATATACATTATGCGACCACGGCAAAAGTGCAACGGAGCGTTGCACTTTTATATCGCTTCCACAATAGCGCAAATAAAAACGCTTCATATACCATAGATTTCGAGGTGAAAGTCCCATCTTCGGATAGCGTTCTTTCAAGTCTACGGACAACTGGCGTACCACGCCATCTCCATGTCCGCTCTCTACCTTTCGCTCATGAAGCATCTTGCCAATCTCCCAATATGCGGAAGCAATATTGCCGTTAATATGCTTAGCTATTTCCAGTCGTGCATGTCCAATCACTGCAACGGCGTGTTGCAGCATAGACTCGTAGTCTTCACGTTTTATTGGAAGTTGTTTATTATCAGTGTTCATTTTTGATGTTTCTCTTTTTCTGTTACTGACAAGTTTTTCTCCAGTCTTTTTTCGTTTCGTGTAGTGGACAAAAATACACTAAAGTACTTTAAAGAACAATACCCTACAAAGATACAAAAAAAACAATGACGTTTTGGCGCTTTCAATATTAAACTTTCCTAACGTAACTATTCAGCGGTAGGTGCATGACGAATCGTCAAACAATTCGTACATATCTAATACGTATACATACACCTTTTTATGTCCAAATCCTATATTTATCTCTAATCCTTTAATATTAAACGCTTTACAACGCAACTACTTGACTATCAGACACAAAAAAGGGAGGCTTCTAAACCTCCCCAAGTGATTCCGTTGGGATTCGAACCCAAGACCCACGCCTTAGAAGGGCGTTGCTCTAATCCAACTGAGCTACGGAACCGACCGTTTTCGGAGTGCAAAGGTAGTACTTTTATTGTAAACTGCAAAATTTCATAGAGAAAAGTTGCAAGAAAATTGATTTTTCCTTTGATTATCAGATTTTTTCCCACTCCTTTTGCATATTTTTTCGTTCTTTTCTCACTTTCAGCCGAAAAATAACGTATGCTTCTTCAACCCAAAGCGAGAAAAGAACTCAGATAAATCTGTCATTTTTTCAAGAAAGTGACGGTGGCAACAGGACGGAGATTACGTCCTGCTTTACCAGAACTGGGAGGAAACGAGCTCTTTACCTCATTCATACACATTATCTTATTGTCAGTATTCAGGAAATAATAAATTCCATTCATATCTTTATATATTATCTCCAAACCCAATGTCTTGAGATTATTATTAATATCGGCTCTGTTGTCCATTATATACTCCATCTCCCCTTTTGTCGGCAGTCTCCATCCATTCACTCCTTCTACGGCAAGCTCTGCAATGCCGGCATCAACGGCCTTCTTGACATCGGCCTGATCATCTGCATTGAATATAAGTGAACATTTCGATTTCGGCGCCAAAAGGGTCACAATGGTGATATTGCCAGACACCGCAGATTGCTCCGACTTCAGCACATAGCAACCTTTATATACCTTGCCCTGCTCTGGAGCTGTCTCGTCCACTTTCACATCACCGCCCGTATTGTCGCCCATCTCATTCTCCTTCACATCGATTGTCCAGGTCTGTTCTCCGGCCCACGACACACCATTGATCAAGCACTTCAGCAACGGTTCTGCCACTCTCTGATAATTCACGGTCATATCCACCTTGTAGTTTGCCGCCAGCGGTTTGTCGCTGACATATCTGAAGGCCTTCACCTTGCCGTCGGTCGTCGTGAAATTGAAAGTCACTACAGGATTCCCCACGCTCTCCATCAGGAATGCGTCACACTGCTTCGTCCATTTGCCATCAGTCCCCTTCTCCAGCACCACGCTATAGGCGCCATTCTCTCCGCAATACTCTCCAGCCACGTTGATTCCCTCATACAGAGGACTGACATTCGCCGTTATCGCAGCCACATTCTCCGGCACATCGCTTATCGTCACGTTGCGGAGCATAAACACCTTGCGGCTCATCGTCAGCGTGACGTCCGTTTCCTCGCCGTCCGTCAGCACCACCTCACTATTTGCCGCCATTATGTCGCCATGTGCCATTCCTTCTTTCAGCGCCACCACAGACTGAGGAGTAGCCTCCTCCTTTGTCGGCAACGAATAGCTTGCCGCATCAGCTCCCGCCACGGAATACACCCGATACGCTCCGGCGGCAAGCTTGAAGTTTGCCACATCCTTTTCCGAAGCCACCGATTTATACGCCACACATTGTCCTGCCGTATCAAATACATACAGGTTTATCGGTGTCGCCACGGTCATTTCCGACGCAGCCCCACTCTGTCCACGGGCCTTTATCCTGAGTGTCACACCACCCAAGGCGTCATCGCCATCAGCCAAATCTTTTGAACACGATACGAACATTGCCAATACAAGCAGAAAGGCAAAAGAAAAAAGCATTTTATCCTTCATAGAATTAATATTTTATGGGTTTGCGCTAAATTCATCCCGAATCGGTATAATGCCGTTTTGGGGGTAAGTTCCAACAAAAGTAATATTTTTCTACAAAAGCGACAAGAAACACTTCAATTTATTTCTACAAGAAACACCTACATTTATTTCAAATTATCCATCGAATTTCTTAAAGTCCCTATTTTTCCCAATTTTTCTGTACAAAAACCCTTGCCAATTTTGCAATATTAGTTAACAATAAAAGAAATCCAATTAACACTTACAAACAATTTCAATTTGTTTTCATAATACAATAAGTATTTAAATATGCAAACGCCAAATAAGAAAAAGATATAAAAAACCCATCCAGATCTCTCGAAAAGGATGGGCTGAAAATATCAACTAAGATTTTTTGTCAAACCGAATAATGCATCCGGTGCGATCATCAGGCCTCCAACTGACCGATGATTTCAGTCACCGATTTGCATCCATGCTTGTCAAGCCATTCATTGATGCCGTTCTTCACCTTCACCGTCACCTGGGGATCCAGGAAGTTCGCCGTACCGATTTCTATTGCGGAAGCTCCGGCAAGCATAAACTCAATGGCATCGTTGGCATTGCAGATGCCGCCGAGTCCCACAACGGGAATTCCGACAGCCTTTGCCACCTGCCACACCATGCGCAGAGCAACAGGCTTCACCGCCGGTCCGCTCAGTCCACCGGTATTGATGCTCAGCATCGGCTTGCGCTTCTCTATGTCTATCGCCATTCCCATCAGGGTGTTGATGAGCGACACGCTGTCGGCACCCTCTGCCTCAACGGCACGTGCAATCTCCGTAATGTCGGTGACGTTCGGCGACAGCTTGACTATCAGCGTCTTATGATAACTCTTGCGCACGGCTCTCACCACACTGGCAGCTCCCTCGCATGTCACTCCAAACGCCATTCCGCCGTCTTTCACGTTAGGGCAGGAGATATTCAGTTCTATCGCCGGAATCTTGTCGAGAGCGTCTATCCTTGCCGCACATTCTGCATAATCCTCTGGCGAAGAACCACTTACGTTCACTATCATATTGGTGTCGATATCCTTTATCTCCGGATATATGTGCTCACAGAAATAGTCAACGCCCTTGTTCTGCAATCCCACACAGTTGAGCATTCCCGATGCCGTCTCTGCCATTCGCGGATAGTCGTTGCCTTGTCTCGGATGCAGGGTGGTACCCTTCACGATAATGCCGCCTATCTCACTAAGTTCCACGAAATCAGCATATTCCGGACCATATCCGAATGTGCCTGAAGCTGTCATCACTGGATTCTTCAGCTCCAGATTTTCTATTTTTACCCTTAAATCTGCCATGACAAATCATTTACGTTAAACACTGGACCATCCTTACAAACACACAGGTTGCCGCTCTTCGTGCCTTCCACGCAACACAGACAGGCTCCCACGCCACATGCCATCTTGTTTTCGAGCGACGCCTCACAGCATATACCCTCAGAATGTGCATATTTCGCCACTGCCACCATCATCGGTTTCGGTCCGCAGGTGGAAATCTGGTCAAACCTCACTCGCTGCAGCACGGAATGGTTTGTCACGAAGCCCTTCTCTCCCTCCGATCCGTCTTCGGTAGTGATGCACACCTCACCGTATTTTCTGTATTCATCAAGGAGCAGCAGATCTTTTGCCGACCGTGCTCCAAGCAGGAACACCGGTGTCATACCATTGTCTTTCAGCACTTTACCGAAATAGAGAAGCGGTGCAACGCCCACGCCGCCACCGACGAGCAACACCTTGGCACCCTTGTTCTCAGGGATGGTGAACGTGTTTCCCAGAGGGAACATGCAGTTCAGCTTGTCACCAGCCTTCAGCTGTGCCAAGGCACGTGTGCCGTCGCCGATGGCAGCCACCAGCAACCACAGCTCATTTGCTTGATAATCAACGAAGTTTATAGATATCGGGCGTCTCAGGAATGTCGTTGCAGATCCGTCGATGCGTATCTCCACGAACTGTCCTGGTGCCATTTCGGGCAGCTTCTCCGCATGGGTCAACTTTATCAAGACGTATTTGTCGTTGATATGGTCAACCGAAGAAACAATCAGGTCTAAAACGTATTTTTTCATCAGTTCCATTTATAAGTTTCGGCAAAATTAGGCAAAAAATCCCTAATATCTACCGATAAGCTCACATTATTATCCGCAAAGCCGCCAAAAAGCCCATTATCCCCAACCGAAAATCAGTACGTGATTGGGGGCTGATTATTCAGAAGAGCGAGATAATCACTTCTTCGGCACGAAGCTTTCCCACGTCTGGTCATCGTAAAACACTCTTATTTCAGTTATCCTCCGGCGCTCCTTCTCCTTATATACGATGTCCGTGTGTACGGGCGACTTTGGCTGCTGCCTCACGTTAGTAGCGAAAGCGTTGCCCATCGGGGCGCTCTGCTGCGATGTTGCCCCCGCATTTCCTTCAGCATCACCGAAGTCGAGCATCTGCTCACCGGCCATACCACTCTCCTGTGGGGTAGAGGAGGAGTCATCCGCCGACGCTTCGTCAACGAACATCATTCCTTTTCCAAACATGAGCCAGTCAAGACTGATGTTCGGAAATTTCGACTTTATAGAGTCCACGGTGTTCAGAGTCGGTTTTGTACGTCCCTGAAAAATTCCACTCAGTGTGGCAGGAGATATTCCGAGGAAGTTTGCAAACGTCTGTTGAGTCATGTGCTGCGCTTCCATCAGCTGTCTAATTCTGTCCTTCATTTTCTTCTCTTATAGTAAAAAAAGGGGTTGTAGCCCTGATTTTGTTTGACTTTACAAAGGTAAATCAAAAAAATGGAATACACAACAAATGTAGAATATATTTTATTTTCTAAATATTAGATTTCTAAATGTAAATTCGTAAAATCAAATCTTTAAACTCAGGTTTTTAGGTTTTGAATTTGTAAATGTGAATTTCAGGGAGCTAAATGCTTGAAAAGCCTTTGTTTACGGGATTTTCGGAATTAACTGGCTGTGATTTGGTTATTTATATATGTTTAGGGGCGTAAATAGGGAATATACATTATTTTTGTAAGATATTTTGTATAATTCACCCTGTCAGCTACTTTAAAAGTATAAAACTCATTGGTTTTCAGTGATTTATAAGACTTATTTTATTCTGCATAATAATTCGTGTGAATTTTAATATTTAAATATTCGGATATTGATATTTGAATTTGATTTAATAAAATGTATTCAAGTTTTCAAATATATAAATCACATTTACTAAATTAAACTTCAATGTTTTAAAATTTAAATCTTTGAATTTCACAAAGATATATCAAAACAATTGTTAATACTGAATTTGAAGTCATTTTCAGAGTCGTTTTTTTCAAAAACAAAAGGATTCCGAACGAGGGGAAAGTAATGTCAAAATCATGCTATTCTCATGATAGGAAAAATCACGCAAAGCCCTGATTTCAAGCGGAAATAAGGATAAAATTCATGTTCGTGAAAATCATTTCTTTTTACAAAATATGCACCGAAAATGTAAAAAAACGCATCATTTCGGGGTGCAGATACCATAAAACAGCATCCCCTCACCACCCGAAAAACGGTGATGAGGGGACATATATATATAAGGTGTAACCATTTCTGGCAGAAAATTCTTTGTTCCCTGCTCAATGCATGATAAAGAAAATCAACTCCTGCAGCAGCTCGCCGGTGGGAGTATTCGGATTGTCGAGTCCCTTGCACTTGGTGTCAGCCTCACGGATTTTGTCTATTATCTGCATCACTTTCCCACCACTGTAGTTTCTCATTCCCAGCATATACTCCTTGGCGGCCCATGGTCCGCGCAGGTCGAGCCATCTCGCCACCTCGGCATCATTCTGTCTGTTGGGAGCGTAGTAGGCAAGCATGAGATTCTGGAAATACGAGAATATCACCGGTATCAGAGCGAACGCCCCGCCTGTTTTCGGATTGCTGTCAAAATATTTCAATATCAGGTTCGCCTTCACCACATCCTTCGCTGCGATGGCGCTTCTCAGTTCAAAGGCATTGAAGTCTTTGCTGATGCCGATCCTCTTCTCCACCATCTGCGGCGTGATGCGCGTGTCTCCCTCTTCCAGCGAGAGCAGCAGTTTGTCAATCTCTCCCGTCAGTCTGCTGAGGTCTGCCCCGATATGGTCGGCAAGCATCTGCGCCGCCTTGTTCTCTATCGTCACCTTTGTGCGCTTTTTCAGATATGCCTCAATGAATGGCGGCAGCTCGTAGTCTCGCTTTTTCTTGCTCTCAAACACCACTCCCGCATTCTTGAATCTCGTCAGGATCTTCTTCCGTCCGTCGATAGTACCGTTTTTATAACACACCACGAGCACAGTCGTCTTTGCCGGTTTTTCCAGATAACGCTCCAGCTGGTCCCAGTTTTTTATGTTCTGCGCCTCCTTCACTATTATCACCTGCCGCTCTGCCATCACGGGATAGCTCCTCGCCATGTCTGCCACCTGGGCTCCCGTCACATCGGCTCCGAACACTATCTGCTGGTTGAAATCTCTCTCTTCGGGCTTTATCGCATGCTCCGCAATGAAGTCTGCAATCTGGTCGATGTAGTAAGCCTCCTCCCCCATCAGCAGATACGACGGTGCGTAGTTGCCGGCCTTCAGATCCGACATCACGCTCTCAAAAGTCATTGTCGCTGTTTTCTCAGCCATACTATATTTTTTAACTATTTTATACATTATCAGTTTCGCTGCAACATTTTTCTATTTGTATAATAATGTTAACAACAAAACACCCTTACCCTCTCAAGAATGCCATCAAACTGTTCGTCGCCAATACCATTCCCGTGAACACGGAATTTTGAAGCATGGTCAATCACTGCTCTTTTCCGACATCTCATATTTTGAGATTCACGAAATATCATTACTTTTGCAATGCCATAGCCACGAGCCGCCGCCTTTGCGGGTCATCGTCTCACAAGGAGAAGTCTCCCGTCATGGGCCAACCGTCCTGTCGTGTCATGGCAACGATATCAGCAAGACGCATTCTGATTGCAAAATTAATAAAATGAACCGATTAAACCTACCTCCTTACGAAATAAAAACGCGCCAGCAAGATGGCAGACAGTATATCCTCGACGTATTGCGCAGGAAATTCATAGCGCTGACCCCCGAAGAATGGGTGCGCCAGCATTTCATCCATTTCCTTGCCGACCACAAGGGCTACCCCACTGCCCTCCTTGCCAACGAGGTGGAGCTGACCATCGGCGGCAAGAAGCTGCGCTGCGACAGTGTGTTGTATTCCAGGGATCTGAAGCCGCGTATGATAATAGAATACAAAGCGCCGTCTATAGCCATCTCTCAGAAAACCTTCAACCAGATCTTCGCCTACAACACTCTACTCCACGCCGATTACCTGATGGTGAGCAACGGCATCAGCCACTACTGCTGCAAAATCGACTATACCAACCGTTCCTACTCCTTCCTTAGCGACATCCCTCGCTATGAGGATCTGTAACTGACAACGCACACGCATAAAACATTTTCCTCAAAAAAAGTATCATAGTATCATTCTTGGCCACCGCCAAGCCCCTAATACACTATAGACTAACGACTTAACCCGATGATACTTTTCTGGATATTTTACATAAAAGTATCACAGAAGTATCATAGAAGTATCATGCCTTTCGGCATCCCATATTTCCCCCCCACGCCAGGGGGAAGACATCCCCACATTAGGGGGTTCTGTTCCCCACGGCGTGGGGGGAATCCGAGGTCAATATTTTACGAATTACAAGTCTGTATTTTAGAGATTTCAAATTTGTGCTTTACGAATAGCAAGTCTATGTTTTATGAATAACAAGTCTATGTTTTATCCATGAAATGCCGGTTGTTCTTGTCATTGTTTATTGTTTTGTTTGGGCAAACTTTCCCACCAAAAAAAGTTTACGTATGATCGGGAAGACAAAGGGAGTGCCCATGGGCACTCCCTTTTATCCCAAATCGGCCATTAGGGCTTGCTTGGATTTTGATTTTTTAGAAGAGTGGATTTTGTTTGGCTTTTAATGAGTAATAGCGAGCTATTGCGAATTAAAAACGGACAAAAGACACCTTATAAAAAGCAAAAGACTGCAAGCAGTCATAAAAAAATAAAGTAAAACGTCCTAATGACCGTTTTGGGTTTATCACAAATATCAATTCAATCTTTACGCTCCATGAAACAAGTATTCCTCCTGCACCTTCTTCGTAAGATGGGTGAATAGAGTGTTGAGCAGCTGCTTGCTGAAGTCGTATGCGCGCTTCTGCATGGCGATGCCGGCAGCCGTGAGAGCCTCAACGGCGTTGTCGGGAGCTTCCTTGCATGTGGCGAGATATTCCTTCTCTATCTTCCGCTGCGTCTCGTCAAACTCAGTCTCAAGTTCAAGATATGCCTTCTTTATTATCGGGGCAAAATAGTTGTAGTCTGTCATACCCAGGGCGGCAATCTTGCGGAAGGTCCAATAGGCGGAATAGTCGTCGCTTTCGCTATTGGCACGATATGTATACCTCTCGTCCACCTCTGTAGCTCCCTGATAGAAGGGGATGAACACGCTCAGGTCTGCCATTCCAAACGCCACGTATGTCACTTCGCCAATAGCCGTCGGCAGCTCCGGACGCACCTGCATGATATGCGTCTGCGTAGTACGGAAGATACTTACCGGGCGGTATGGCTCCTTGCCGTTGGAGTGGAGGTAAGGGTCGTGGTCGGTATTGTCGTAGTGGAAGCGGAAAGCCTTGCGCAGGTCTGCAAGGGATATTTTCCTTTCAGCCTCGGCAAACACAGGGAAAGTGTTTTTCGCCACATCGTTATTTATAGCCGGCGAGAACATCCGTTGCAGTCCCCACACGCGCGGATAGTTGTATGTAGTATCGAGTTTCTCGTCTCTCGAATAAGCCTCGTGGAAATCAAAATCACCGTCGGCAGGATTATACAGCCCGTTCTTCTCGGCAAACTCTATCAGATCTGCCGATGCCAGGAAATTCTCCTTGTCTTCGGGGTCATACTTGCGGTAGCGGCTCTGGTTGCCGGTCACGAAATACTTGTCCTTTGGCATCCTGCACGCCAGCCATCTGTGTCCGCCGGCATTCTCCAGATACCAGGCCTCCTTGGCATCAATAAAACCGATGCCGAAACCTTCCGCCGATCCGTATTCCTCAATCAGCGCTCCCAGTCTCTCCACGCCCTCACGGGCTGTATGCACATAAGGCAAAACGATGTTGTAGGTACAGTTCTCCGCCAGTCCGTCCTCCACATACGGGTCAGCCTCAAGAGCCTTCTCGCTGCTGAAGATAGTCTCCGTGGAGCTCATTCCCACTCCTGCCGTGTTATATCCGGCGCTACCCCACTCTCCCGGATATGTATAGTCCGGCAGACCGGTGTAGCCGAGTGCTTTCTTCGGCAACGGACAACGGAACTTGCTGTCCTTCGCCACGAACTCCTCCTGTCCGTCATCGGTATCCCTGTGCACCTCCACGTTGATAGCCATCAAAGCGTCGAAATCACTTGAGCGGCACAGATATCTCGCACCGTCCACACTCTGTTCCTCCCCCACGATAATCGTAGTACATTCAGAAGGAAGTTTTCCTGAAATCTTTTCTTTCTCCATAGTCCCTGTTTATTTTAATATATGGTTCTATAAATGCAAAAGTATAAAAACAGAATAATACGAAACAAAAAGACATATTAAATATGTATAAAATAGAGAAACACCTTGCTCCACCATGACACTATTCTGACATTTTTTCATGTTTACGAGTCGTAAAACGTACAAATTGTCAGACACCAACCCTTGCAAAGCCATTGGCACACATGTTGCGATATGCCTTAATGAAAGCCGAAAGCCTTGAAGCTTGAGGCAAAAAAAACATAAAACAACAATCAGAAGTCCCGACGGATCCGCATGGTGAAGGGAGGACGAGAAAAATAAAATTTGGAGGTATTCACTATGTTGATGGTTCGCAGAAACAACTATTCTAATTGGTTAGACAAATTCTTTGATGACTCACTTTCCGACACCGAGCTGATGCCGCAACGCAACACTACGGCTCCGGCACTCAACGTGAAGGAGACTGCCGAGGATTATATTATGGAAATGGCAGTTCCTGGACTGGAAAAGGAATGGGTGCGCATTAACGTCACCAACGAGGGACTTCTTCATGTTGCCATCGAGAACAAGATGGAACACAAGGAGGAGAACAGGGACAGCCACAGGTCTCGCCACATACACTACCTGCGCCGCGAGTTTGCCTATGGCAACTACGAGCAGAGCTACACTCTGCCGGATGATGTAGACCGCGACAAGATCAGTGCCGGCGTTGCCAACGGCATCCTCACAATCACCATTCCAAAGACTACTCCAGAACAGGAGGCCAAGGTGATGAGGAATATAGAGGTCAAGTAATACCACTTAAACCCAAATCTGTCATTTGGGTTAAAATAAGGACAAGCCCCATACTTTTGATATTAAGGCAAAAGTATGGGGCTTGTTTTATACATAATCTGTGATTGGCAATAGAGAAATTTCGAGCAAATCACAACGTAAGCCTCAAGCAGCTGCAAGATGGAGTAGTTGTTGATTCTACCACAAAGGTAGGAAATTTCGAGCAAATCACAACTTTAAGTCATAACCTGTAAGTCACTACAAGTTGTTGATTCTACCACAAAGGTAGGAAATTTCGAGCAAATCACAACTAATTTCTCCTATATATATGTTCATACTGTTGATTCCACCATAAAGTTGAAGATTTTACAGGGAGTCTGCTTAATAGACCGCACCCTTGGTATGTCAGGAATTGCTGGAAGTAAAACATTTCAAAAAGCAAAAATACAGGCATGACCGTTGGATAATTATCAAAAATGCCGTAAATTTGCTGATTGAATAATAAATGCAGCATTATGGCAGAGAAATACATCAATCCACATACCGATTT
>ENA-UPTB01001696-UPTB01001696.1-human-gut-metagenome-genome-assembly--contig:-NODE-1696-length-17887-cov-28.329759_pt1 | contig 17887 bp, 19 predicted proteins | sample MGYA00250046_ERZ773369 | MGnify/ENA primary metagenome ERZ773369 (study PRJEB29103, sample SAMN06111938) | human gut metagenome | biome: human gut; feature: ankylosing spondylitis patient; material...
TTAGGTCAACAAGCATTACCGAAAGGTCTCCTGCAAATGAAATTTCATTTTTGAATTTTATCATCTCCGCATAGTAATTAACAGAGTCCGTCACAAGTGTAACCTTTCTATTATCTTTTAATGGAATTAAGACCGCCTCTGCCAAGCATTGTCTTGCATAGCGCATTGGAGTAATTTTTATATAAATACTACCATCTCGAATCACCGGTTCTGGTCCATGTTCTATAAACTTAAAAGTCCATTCCTGAATACTCGATTCCTCTAATACAACTGACATCTGTGGAGCAAAAAAGCGGTACTGCTTGTCTATAGTTTGTTTTCTAAAGCGAATGTCTTTTCGTATCAGTCCTCCAAGTACTAAAAGCTCCAGCTTATTAAAGAAGTCTCTACGTTTCGTTTCCTCATCTTCTTCGAGTTCCTTAGGATCTCTATATCCCGCAGCAAGCATCATTTCTCGATATAATTTATTTCTTTGGCGTTCATCCTTTTGCCCTTTGTCTCCAATGGATAATTTATAAATCGTTTCAGGTGTCGGTATGTACTGTTTGTGAACCAGTCTTTGAATGTTAGAATAACTGACACCTGTATCTTCGCCATACTTTCTGTATGTTCTATCCCCCTTGCCCTTTAGTATTGTTTCCCACAATGTATTTCTATCACTCATTTCCGAACCCCCATATAGTGTTTTTTATCTTGGTTACATTATATCACTCAAATGAGTTCAAAGTCAACGCGATCTTGTTGCTTGCGAAACAAATCAAACTTCTTCATTCATGGTGGCCGCAGGGTGCGGGGTTTTGTAGGCATCGAACCGCTTGTCCACCCCTGCCCGTAAAAAGTGCATTTTTTCACGGAAGAAGTTCGTACAACCTGTACGGTCTGTACTTGTACGCACCTGTACGGCAAGCAGGAGCAAATTAAAACGTGCCATCGTTTGTATTTTGCTTGTTCGTACGCCGTACGAACCGTACAGGTTATTTGAACTCCGTACGCGATTTTTTCAGATGTGTACGGAGCAATCAAGTTCGCATTGTGCGAACTTGATTGTAACTCTCCCGCAGGAGACGTTTTCCCTCGTTCCCCCTCGGAGAGCCCACTACACTTTGCAGACCGCAGGGATGAAAGTGTCATAGTGGGTTATTACACTTCCGAAGAAGTGCATCTCCGTTCCCCGTCACCTTCCTCTGAGTCCTGAAAGGAGGGATGCCCTCTGGCAAGAAACGATGGCATCGACCGCACAAGCGTCCGGAATCTCGCCGTTTCGGACAAGGCCGTTGGCAACACCCAGCAGCACAACGAACGCGAAAAAGACAGCTATCGGAACCCCGACATTATCCCCCAGCGCGCTGCATGGAACGTCCACTTCAAGAAGCCAACCGCCAGCTATACTGACCTGTTCGCCCAACTGGAAGCCGATGGAACCATCTCCACGCGCGGCCTGAAGCCGGATGCCACCCATTACTGCGAACTTGTCTTTGATGTCAACTCAGCCTACTTTGACAACCACGGCGGCTATGAGTTCGCCAAACAGTTCTATGAGGATGCCTACAGAGCAGCCGTTCAGATCGTTGGTGGTGAGCAGTATATCCTTTCGGCAGTCATGCACTCCGATGAGATCAACCGTGCCATGACCGAAGCACTAGGCCGGGAGGTCTACCACTACCACCTCCACGTGGTCTATGTACCTGTGGTGGAAAAGCAGATCCTCTGGTCGAAACGCTGCAAGGACAAGGCACTGGTCGGCACCGTCAAGGAGACCGTCATGCAGGTCAGCCGAAGCAAGAAGTGGGCATCCAAACCTCTGCTGGATGATGCCGGAAAACCGGTCCTGCAAAAGAGCGGCAAGCCAGTCCTGAAGAAGTCGTATAGTGTCCTGCAAGACGATTTCTTCAACTATATGCGTGCTGCTGGGTACACCGATGTGGAGCGTGGTGAGCGTGGCAGCACCGAAAAACACCTGACCGTCACCCAGTTCAAAGTCCAGCGAGAACAGGAGCGGCTGGACAGTCTGACCGCCCAAATCGACCAGAAAGAGCAGCACCTCACCCAAACCAGCAAAGCCCTTTCCAAGACCGAAAAGGAACTTGCCGTCGTTCAGAAGAAAGCCACCGTTACAAAGGATGATCTCATTCATGCGCAGGACTTGGATGATATCGGCAAGCGCACCTTCCTCGGCAACTACTCGCTGACCGAAGAAGAATTTTCCAAGCTGAAAAAGCAAGCCGACCACGGCTATATGATGGACGTGGAGAACCGCCGCTTGAAAGAAGAACTTTCCACCGCCAAGAAGGAGGCCGTTCGTTGGAGCAACAAGTACCACGACCTGTGGTACGACGTGAAACCCTATCTGGATGCTCTCCACCGTGCGCCCGAACTGGTGCGCGGCTTTCTGGAAAAGATTCTTGCCCCCAAGCAGGAGCGCACCATGAATGTGCAGCAGCGAAACCGCAAGCGTGGTCAGGATATGGAACTTTGAGTTTCGGAGGATACTATTTGAACAAAAAGAAGAAGGCAAACAAATCCGGCTACCCGGATGAAGCAATCAAGACACTTGCGCGTTGCTTTTATCCCTCCATGGTTGAGTTTTTCAACAGTGAGGAAGGCCAGCGTGAATATGAGGAATGGCTGAAAGAGCAAGAAGCTCTACAAGCCTTGCCTGTTGCAGCATAAAACAACAGGACGCTCCCAGTAAAGGGAACGTCCTGCTGTACATAAAGGTCAAAAATCAATCATCCTCGCCAGACTTTTTGCCGTATCCATAGCCGCCAAAAGCACCCGCAACTAATCCACCGAGTGTATACAGAATTTTCTCCAATAAATCTTCTTTATCTTTGAGCATCCATGCTAACACCCCAATAAAAATTAATGCAACTGTAAATATTAAAAATTGAAATATTTTACGTTCATGTCTTTCTTTATAGGATTCTTGAAGTTCTAGCTTTGAGCCATCAAGAAATTTATCAATGTGTTCTGGCGTGATTTTCTTAACGATAGGGTTTTCCTGCTTCATAACGCCCATCATCCGAATCATTTCGCGCGAAACGAGTTTTTTCTCTTGAGTTGGAAGGCCTTCAAGCATATCAATGGCCTCAGCTTCTTCAGTCGAATCTTCAGGCTTTACAATTGCAGTTTCATCTGTAGACTTTTTAGGTTCATCAACCATAAATACGTTCCTTTCTTCTGTGTTTTACATGAGACTTAGTAAATAAGTCAAGCTCGATTGATTTAATCATTTCGTTCAATGCATTTTCAAGCGTATCACTCAATGCATCTTCAAAAGGAATAACACATTGGGTCGTAATCTCTTCGGACAACAAGATTTTGTACGCTTCAAATTCATCTTTCTTAATTTCGTGAGATGGCATTTTTATATCGTCAGATATAAAGCCCTTGTACGGATTTCTGTATATTGTTGTCATTTGGGAACACCATCCTTCATAGTAGTGCTTTGTAAGGCTTCCATTCGCATGATTTCCTCTATTTAATATTATACCTAAAATCATGCGAACTTCAATGTGTTTTTAGAATGAATTGTAAATTCCATACAAATCATTTTAGATTGTTTAAGCTTTTATTGTTGTACCCGAAGAAAACGAAAAATCCGAACCCTTCTCCAATCGGAAACAGGTTCGGATTTCTCTTGTTTGGTGGGCGCGGGTGGATTCGAACCACCGAAGCTGAAAAGCAGCAGATTTACAGTCTGTCCCCATTGGCCACTCGGGAACACGCCCATATCCTATTTACAGTCATCGCTGACTGCCTGTATATTTTATCATCTGAAGTGGCATTTGTCAACTACTTTTTCCACGGATTTTCTCTTTTTCTGTCGTTCTCTATTTTCCTGCGTTTTACCGCAATAAAAGCACTTCCTATAACAGCAAAAGACCCCAAAACGTTTTCCGTTTTGAGGTCTTTTTGGAGCTAGTGACAGGAGTTGAACCTGCAACCCATTGATTACAAATCAATTGCGCTGCCATTGCGCCACACTAGCATCGGTTACCTAAATAGTATACCACCAGCGGACGGGTTTGGCAAGGCTTGATTTCTGATTCTACGGTTATTCCACGGTCACGCTCTTGGCCAGATTGCGGGGCTTATCCACATCACAGCCGCGCAGAACAGCCATATAGTAGGCAAACAGCTGCAGCGGAACGATGAGCTGCAGGGGCATCAGCAGGTCATCGTAGTCATCCAGGCGTACCACATAGTCGGCCACGCCATCGGGCACCACGGCATCCCGGGTGGTGAAGAGCAGGACCTTCGCACCACGGCTCTTGGTCTCCTTGGCGTTGGAGATGGTCTTTTCGTAGACCTGCTTCTGGGTGGCAAGGGCGATCACCGGCACGCCGTCTGTTACCAGACTGATGGTGCCATGCTTGAGTTCACCCGCCGCATAAGCATCCGAGTGGACATAGCTGATCTCCTTCAGCTTCAGGCTGCCCTCCAGCGAGAGCGAATAGTCGAACCCGCGGCCAATGAAGAAGCAGCTCTGGGTATTGACGAAACGGCTGGCCAGATACTTGATCTGCTCACAATCGGCCAGGCGGGGCTTGATGACCTCCCCGGCTCGGAGCAGCTCTGCCGTCAGGCGGCGGATCTCGGCATCGGTCTGCATTCCCCGGGCGTAAGCCAGCCGCAGGGCGAACAGGTAGAGCACGCACATCTGCACCATGTAGGCCTTGGTGGAGGCCACGGCGATCTCAGGACCGGCATAGGTGTACATGACATAATCCGCCGCGCGGGCAATGCTGCTGCCCACCACGTTCACAATGGCCAGCACCGGCACACCCCGGCTCTTGGCCAGCTTGAGGGCTGCCAGCGTATCGCTGGTCTCGCCCGATTGGCTGATGATGATGACCAGATCCTCCGGCCGCAGGATGGGGTTCCGGTAGCGGAACTCGCTGGCGATCTCCACCTGTGCGGGCACCCGGGCCAGCGCCTCAATGGCGGCCTTGCCCACCATGCCCGCGTGCATGGCCGTGCCGCAGCCCACCAGATGCACCGTGCCGATGCGGCGCAGCCGCTCATCCGTCAGCTCAGGAACGCGCAGGTCGGGCAGACCGTTCTCCACACGGGGGCTCACTGTGGCCGTGATGGCCGCAGGCTGTTCGTTGATCTCCTTCAGCATGAAGTGCGGGTAGCCGCCCTTTTCAGCGGCTTCCTGATCCCAGTTGGCGGTCAGAACTTCCCGCTCCACCGGCTCCGCGAACTCATTGTAGAAGCGGATGCCGTCGGCGTTCACCACCGCCATGTCCCCCTCTTCCAGCACGCTGTACCGGCGGGTATATTTCAGCAGCGCCGGGATATCCGACGCAATAAAGTTTTCCTCTTCGCCCCAGCCCACGATGAGCGGGCTCTCCCGCTTGACCGCGAACAGGGTATCCGGGAAATCCCGGAACAGGACAGCCAGCGCATAGCTGCCCCGTACCATGGCCAGAGCAGCGCGCAGGGCTTTGAGGGGCTCCCCCTCATAACAGCTGTCGATGAGCTTGACCAGGACCTCGGTGTCGGTCTCGCTCTCAAAGGTATAGCCCTTGGCCATGAGCCGCTCCTTCAGCACACCATAGTTCTCGATGATGCCGTTGTGGACGATGCTCACCCGGGGCGTGGAATGCGGGTGGCTGTTCACATCGCTGGGCTCCCCGTGGGTCGCCCACCGGGTGTGGCCGATGCCGCAGCCGCTCCGGGCCAGAGCCTCCACCGCCAGCCGCTTGCGCAGCTCGGCCAGACGGCCCTTGCTCTTGACCACCCGGATGCCGCCCTCCAAAGCCAGGGCCACACCGGCGGAATCATAGCCGCGGTACTCCAGCTTTTCCAGACCATCCAGCAAAACATCCTGTGCATTCCGTTTTCCAACATAACCAACAATGCCACACATACAAAACACCTCCATGCCGACAGCCCGGCGCAAAAAAACGCGCGCAGCACAGCTGTCAGCCTCCTGTAACAGTTTATGTTCTTGTATGGCTTTCTTTGAGGGGATCTGTTACGGTATCACTGCCGATTTTTGCCCCTCTCTGCGGCTGGTATAGCCCATGGTCAGCCGGAGAAACATCCGCCGAAATTTTCGATGATTCCTCTCCTCGTCACCCTCACGGCTGTCACCCGTGTGGCCCGGCGCTTTGTGTCAGCTGATAGCAGACATTCCTTCTTTCAAGTTTTCTTTCATACAACCTCTCCGTCATTGCTTCGCAATGCCACCTCCCCTTGTAGGGGAGGCCTTGGCATTCCTCGCAAAGTTTCCGTTTTCGCCAGGGGCTCCCCTACTAGGGGAGCTGTCGAGCGTATGCGAGACTGAGAGGTTTATTCATTACTTTCCCAGCATCTTATGCAGCTTCGGCCGCCACACCAGCTGATACACCTGCAGCAGGTTGTGGAGCGCCCGGTCATACAGCAGAAAGGCAACATTGCCCATGGCAAGGGTGGCCAGCGAGACCACCAGCGCGGTGGTCTTCAGCTCCTGCGAAATGCTGCCCGCAGGCACCAGCAGCAGCACCAGCCCGTACATGGCCAGCACGGCACCGTTGCAGAGCAGCAGCTTGCACAGCACCCGCACCAGCGGCAGACGGATGCGCTCAAACCGGGGCTTGACCAGCGGGTAATACCCCAGCAGGAACACAAAGACCAGCACCACCTCCTTATCCGGCACAAAGAGCAGGCTGAGCAGGCTCACCGCGCCGTAGGCTGTCAGGGCCATGGTCTTGCCGCACTCCACGCAGACCGTGGCGATGAGCAGGCTGGCCACCGCCGGGGCAATGAACATCAGCACCGGCACCACGGCCCCCAGCAGCATCAGGGCCACGCTCAGGGCAGCAGCCATGCCGCAGTAGGCCATGGCCCAGCTCTTGCGGGCCTTCACGGCAGCTCCCAGCGCACGGGCTGGTTCTCCGGGTCCAGCGGCTCCACCGCATGGCGCAGGCCCAGGATCATAATATTGTCGATCAGGCTCTTGTTCAGCTTGACATCCAGCATCCCGTAGGCGCGCACCAGATCGTTTGCCGCAGCCAGCGACTGCCGCCGGGCATTTTCCAGTGCAGCACCGGGGTCCTCAACACCATTGACCAGATACACATTGTACCGCCCGGCCCGCTTGTCACCGGCCACACGGCCCGCCTTATCCAGCAGGTAGAACACCCGCCCGATGCAGCTGCCGATATAGCGCATACTCTTGCGCTGGCTGTTCTCATCGGTAGCAAGCGTGGAGTAGAGCGCGCCGTAGATGTTGCTCATAGGCTCGGCAACCTCGGTGTAGTTCTTGGCGTTCAGGTTCCTCTGAACGATCGCCTGCTCCTGCTCCTGTTCAAACAGCCGTTCCAGCGCGGGGTTCTCCTGCACGGCCTTTTCGTAGGCGCGGCGGAGCAGGATGCGGTCGATGGTGCGCTTCACCCGCTGTTTGAAGGGCAGCTCGTCACAGCGGCGGTCCTGCAGCTTATGCCAGCCCAGCAGCACCTCCACCTGCGCGGCCAGCCGGATGCCCTGGGTCTGGCACATCATCGGCCTCCAGCAGAGCGTCCAGGGCAGGCGCACCTTTTTGCAGGTTGCCTCCCGCCCGGCCAGGCTGTCTGACAGCAGTGCAAACAGAACCCCGTTGTGCTGCAGCAGACTGCACGAGTAGAGCCCGTAGGTCGTGTTCAGCTGATACTGCACGCCCCGCAGATACCATTGGTAGATATTATAATCCCGGATGGTAAGCTCCGGAAGATAAGGCCGCATCGGACCGTCCATGTCTTTTTGTTCTCCTGTTTACTTTTTCTTGAACTCGACGGTACGCTTCCCGTCAAAGCCCTGCTTGGGCATCGGCTTTGCCTTGTGCTCAAACTTGGGGGCCTCGTAGTACATATACAGCTGGCAGGGAATCATACCGTTGTACATCTTGCGGCGCTTGTTGGCGCGCTTGCCGTAGTGGCTCTCAAACTCCATATCGGCAGTGATGGCGTACAGGCCCGCGCAGGGATGTTCGGCCATCTGCTGGCCCAGAGTGCGGGCCAGCTTGGCGGCACCCTCGATGGTGCTCATCCGCTCGCCGTACGGGGGATTGGTCAGAACGATGGCTTCGGGCTTTGCCGCAAAATCAGCGACATCGGCCACCTCAAAATGGCAGCGCTTTTCCACACCGGCCAGCTTTGCGTTGGCATTGGCCAGTGCCACGGCGGCGGGGTCGATATCGTAACCAAAGGCTTCAAAGCCCACATCCAGCTTGGACTCTGCCAGCGCTTTCTGACGCTGCTCGGCCCAGAGGGAAGCGGGTACAAAGCTGTAACGCTCGGCGGCAAAACGGCGCTTGAGGCCGGGGGCAATGTTCATGGCCTTCTGGGCGGCTTCGATCAGCAGAGTGCCGCTGCCGCAGAAGGGATCTTCCACCAGACTGTCGCGGCGGACACGGCCCAGGTCGGCAATGGTCGCGGCCAGCGTCTCACGGATGGGGGCTTCCATGGCGTTGCGGCGGTAGCCGCGCTTGTGCAGGCCCTCGCCGGTGGTATCCAGCATGATCTCGCAGACATTCTTGCGCAGCATGAAGCGGATCTTGTACTCCGCGCCGGTCTCGGGCAGAACAGAGGTATGATGCTTATTCATCAGGCGCTTGACCACAGCCTTTTTGATGATGCTCTGGCAGGCAGGCACGCTGGTGAGCTGGCTGTTCAGGGAAGAACCGGTCACAGGGAAAGCGGCATCGGCGGGCAGCAGCTCTTCCCAGGGGATGCTGTACACGCCGTCAAACAGCTCATCGAAGGTGGAAGCGGGGTAGGTGTTGAGGAGCAGCATCACGCGCTCCACCGTGCGCAGGTTCAGGTTGGCGGCAGCGATCATTTCCGGCCCGCCCGCAAAGGTCAGGCGGCCATCCCCTACCCGGATGTTCTCAGCCCCGATGCGGGTCAGCTCAAATTTCGCAGTTGCTTCGCAGCCAAAGAAGCAGGGTGCGATCAGTTCAAATTTTGCAGGCATTCTGGTTCCTTTCTTGTCCGTGGGCGTTGCCGCACCACCAAAAAACAGGCCCGCCCCGCTGGGGCAGGCCCGGTTCGTTCTATGGCTCAGCGGCCGCGGCGGGAGCGCGGTGCATAACCGCCGCCGCGGCGGTTGTTGGTCTCGTGGTCGAGGTCGGCCATCTTTTCCTCGCTCTGGCTCTTGAAGCGGCTCATCATATCCTCAAAGCTCAGGTTATCGCTCTTGGCCGGGGCCTTGGGCTGCCACACACGGGGTGCAGCGTCCCGGGCAGGGCCGCGCCCGCCCTCACGAGGGGGCCGTCCGCCGCCGCGGGAATTGCCGAAATGGCCGCCCTCGCGGGGGCCGTTCTGGCGCGGGCCGCCGGGCCGGGGCCCACGGTCACTGCGCGGCTGACGGGGTGCCGGCGGCAGCAGCCGCTTGATGGACAGCGCGATCTTGCCGTCCGGTGCAATGTTGATGACCTGCACCTTCACAGCATCACCGTCGTGCAGCACCGTGTTGATATCCTGCACATATTCATTGGACACCTCGGAAATGTGGACCATGCCCGATTTGCCCTCAGGCAGCGCAACAAACGCGCCAAAGGGCTTTACGCCGGTCACACGGCCTTCCAGTACGTTCCCTACCTCAATTGCCAAAACTCAATACTCCTTGCTCTCTTTTTGTGGGGGCACCGGGTCTGTCCGCAGAGCTGCCCGGCGGGGTGTGCCCTCAGTTGCCGGTCACATCCACAAAGATGCGCTCGTTGGGGGCTGCGTAGTTGTAAGAATCCCGGGCGACCCACTCGGTCACATCATCAGCATCGCCGCTGAGGATGCGCTTCATCTCCTCGTTCTGGGTCTTTTGCTGTTCGATCTGCTCGTTCAGCGTCTGCAATTCCGCACGCCGGGAGCTGATGGACACCTGATTGGAGATGTAGGCCGCCAGCATACTCAACAGCAGCAGAATGAAGAAAAGACGAAGGATCGTCCGCACAAACGGGCTGCGTCTGCGCTTTTTCCGGGTGGTATTTGCCATTTTTCAGCGCCTCCTGTGCTCAGCAGGCCCGAAACGCCTGTACTCTTACTTTGATACGTTAGAATTATACAACAACCGCCGTGTGCTTGGCAAGTTCTTTTTCGGTTTTTTTGCGCTTCTTTTTTGCGCGCGGCGCGCTCTGGCCTGCTCCACCCGGTTTTTGCGGGCTGCTGCCAGCGGCTGCAATGCCCGCCGGGCCAGCCGGAGCGGCCCCGCCGCCAGCCAGAACAGCCCCTGTTCCAGTGCCTGCAAGGCAGGCCGCAGAAGCCGTTCGGCCCCAAAAGCACAGAGAAAGGCGCTGCCCGGCATATACCACCGCAGCACGCCCCCGGCGCTCAGGGCGGCGGCATAGCTCTGCAGCCCCAGCAGGACAGCCCCCACAAGGGCCATATCCGGCAGGAACGCCGCCCGCCCCCTGACCGGAAACACCGCGCGCACGCTGCCCAGCACAAGGCCCAGCAGAGCGCAGGCAGCCGCCTCCTGCCCGATGAGCGCGGGCGCAAGAGCCGGTGCCATCAGCGGAGCAGCCGGGACAGAAAGCCGCCCGGGGTGCGCGCGGCGGTGTACTCCACCGTATCGATGCGGCCCGTCAGCTTCACTTCCCCGCTGTCGAGGTCAAGGCTGGTCACGTTGAGCTGTGCCCCGGCCAGCTGCAGCACGCCCCGGGCTGTTTCAATGGCGGCGCTCTCCGCGTTGCACTGCAGCACCCGCCTGACTCCTGTTACCGTCAGCTTTTCCCGGTTCTCCAGGATGAGGTCACTGTTCCCCGCCTGCTCTGCCATGCACCTCTCCCCCTTCTGGTGAAGGTTATGCAAACAGTTTGCGGGATAGAACAAACCACACCGTCATTGATGACGCGATGCCACCGCAGGTGACTGTGGGTCATTCGCTGATGATCTCGTACATCTCCCGGGCCACATCCTTGGTGCGGGGCTCCACGTCAGAGAGCACCTTTACCTTGATGGGCCGGTTGCCGAAGGTGACCTCGATGATGTCTCCTTCCTTGACCGCCTGGCTGGCCTTGGCGATCTTGCCATTGATGAGGATGCGGCCCGCATCGGCCACCTCGTTTGCCACGGTGCGGCGCTTGATGAGCCGCGAAACTTTCAGGTATTTATCCAGTCTCATGTTATGATCCTCCAGAAAAGCAGAACCTCTCTGTCATTGCGCTTTGTCCGCCGCCGCACCTCCGGACAGGGGAGCCGGCAACGCGAAGCGTTGACTGAGAGGTTTTACAAAAAAACCGCCGGAACCACTGCGGCCCCGGCGGCAAAAATCAAACTTACAGGGTATCCTTCAGAGCCTTGCCCGGCTTAAAGACAATGCTCTTGGAAGCAGCGATGGTGATGGGCTCACGGGTACGGGGGTTGATGCCCTGGCGCTCTGCGCGCTCACGGATCTCAAAAGTGCCAAAGCCGGAGATGGTGATCTTCTCACCCTCAGCCATTGCCTTGCTCAGTGCATCGAAAGCGGCGTTGACAGCCAGCTCGGCGCTCTTCTTGCTCATCTCGGTGTTTGCTGCAACCTGTGCGATCAGATCGGTCTTGGTCATAATGGGGTACCTCCACAAAATTTTACTCAGCTTTTTCTATCAGACAGTGGCAGGGCGTTCCTGCCCGTCTGAATCTTCGGTCTTTTGCAGCAGCTCCTGACGGAACCGCCCGGATGCAAAGGTCAGTGCCTCTTCCGCGTCCACACCGGCCAGCCGCATGGCATTGGCCGCTGCAAACAGCAGCGCCCCGGCCCGCTCGGCGGCATTTTCCGGCACCGCTTCCTCCCAGCCGCGCTCGGCAGCCTTCAGGGCAGCGGCGGCATCCTCTGCCGTCTGCGCAAACGCGCCCTTGCGGGCGGCACGCTTCTGCATCTTCTGGGCATACATCAGGGCGGGCAGGGTGGCCGGAACCGTGTTCAGCTCATCCGCCAGCGTGGTGCGGCCCTTTTCCTTATTTTTGAGCGCATCCCAGCTGTTTATACCGGCATTTTCAGCCGCCGAAGAGGCAAAGATGTTCGGGTGCCGGAACACCAGCTTCTCGCACACCTCCCGGCAGACCTGCTCGAAATCGAACCGGCCCCGCTCTTCCTCAATGACGGTATGGAACGCCACCTGCATCAGCACGTCGCCCAGCTCCTCGCGCATCATGGCTGCGTCGTCGGCATCAATGGCTTCCAGCGCCTCGCAGGTCTCCTCCAGAAAGTTTTTTCGGATGGATGCGTGGGTCTGCACCTTATCCCAGGGGCAGCCGTTTTCTCTGTCGCGCAGAATGCGGATGATCTGCAGCAGATCCTCCGCCGTGTAGCGTTCCCGTTCGGGCCAGTCCTGCATGGGTGCACTCCCCTTCCCTCTGCTCAAAAACCTGAGCTCGATTGTACCGCAGAATCCGCGATTTTTCAAGGGGACAAGCGCATTTTCCGGCTTTTCATTTCAATTGTTTCCAGAATTTTCACACTTTGCCCTGTTTCTGTGCAGAAAGGGCGGCATCCCCCTACGGGGACACCGCCCTTTCAAGGCTTTTGGGGTTACAGCTGTGCGCCGCACTTGTTGCAGAACAGCGCATCCTCAGAGACCGGCGCGCCGCACTGGGGGCAGGTCTTTTTGTCCGTGTCAGGCTTTTTGTCCTTTTCCACGGTCAGCTCAATGGTGATGCCGCTGCCCTCGGCGGGCTCCTCGTCCAGATCGTGGGTGATGACCTCGGCAGCGGGGCCAAGGCTCTCTCTGAGGGCGTTCAGGTTGGCCTCGATGCTGCCGATCATCTCGATATACTTATCCACAAGGGGCTGGTTCTCCTCGTTGCCCTTGGCCAGGCTGTAGACCAGTGCACCCAGCTGACGCTGTGCCCGGGCAAGCTTGGTCTGCTCCGAGACGATCTTTGCCTGCGTTCTGCCGCGCTCTGCCAGATCCATGGCGGCATTGCGGCCCTTTTCCGCGTACTCCAGACCCATTTCCTTGATCTTATTGAAATCCATAATGACACCTCTCTTACGGGTATTGGCCCTGTGTGTGCTGTCAGATGATGGTATCATTATAGCGCACTCAGGCACCGATTGCAACGAATCCCTCACAACTTTTACAGTTTCGTGCGGATTTGGAAACAGTTTTTTCGCATTTGGACAAGAGGATGGAACGTTTTCCCCGCAGAGCGCGATTTTATTTTACGGCACTGCCGTAGAACTCCCGCAGCATACTGTCGGCGGGCAAAAGCTCCAGATCCAGCGGGACCACGTGCTCAAAGCGGCGGGCAGTCTCGTCCCAGAGTTCGGCGTTGTGGCCCTCCAGCGTGAACTGGCGGCGCACGATGCCCAGCAGCCTGGAGATCAGGCCCAGCTCATAGGTAAAGGAGGTGTCCAGCAGGAAGTCCGCCGTGGTCTTGAAGCCCTTGATATACCGGGTCTCGCCGTCCAGCACCCGGTCCCACATGGCAAGGGTCTTTTCGGGGCTGCGGCCCCGGGCGGCAGCGTCCCGCAGGGTGCGGCGGCACAGGCGGATGTCCTGGGTGTTGATGACCCGGCGGCCGTCGATGGCATATTCCTCCCGCAGGCCGGCGTAGATGCGGTAGACATCCTCCGCAGGCACAAGGCCGGTGAGCTCCGGATTCAGGGCATGGATCCCCTCCACAATGCAGACACCGCCCTGCAGGTCCACGGCCTCGGTCTCGCTGGAGCGCCGCTCGTTGGCAAAATCATAGATGGGCAGGGTGGTCCGGCCCGTCTCGCTCAGCTCATGCAGGCACTGCCGGACAAGGGGCAGGTCCATGGTATCGGGGTTTTCGTAATCCAGGGTGCCGTCGGGCAGGCGGGGGTAGAACTCCGCCCCCCGGAAAAAATTATCCAGGCTGACCACATGGGCGTATGTTCCCTGCCGGATCAGCTCCTCGGCCAGCTTGTGGGCACTGGTGGTCTTGCCGCTGGCCGACGGGCCGGTGAGCATGACGATCTTGGTGCCGGAAAAGCGCACCTTTTCGGCGGCGTACTTCACGCGGTCGCGGTAGCTCTGCTCACTCAGGGCGGCAAGTTCCTGCGGACTGCGGGCAGCAACGTTGTACAGCCCGACTTCAACCAGACGTTTCGGGACCCAAATCGTGATCATAAAAATCAGCCACTCCTTTTTTGCGCTCCAGTACCTCCGCAAAGCGCTGGATATACTCTGTCGGATACTTGAAATTGAAGATGCGCTGCATCCGTCGGCCGCCGTCGGCCACCAGTTTGGTGCTGCCGCCTGCTCCGGCCGAAAGGATGGTCTGGACTTCCTCCATGATATAGATATTATAATACCCCTCGTGGCCCGGTTTGCACCAGCCCACATTTTCCAGATTCTGCAGGGTATTCTTCTGGCGGTAGAGGTAATAGGGGCGATATCCTGCATCGGCCAGCAGCTGGCATTTTTCCAGCATGGCCGCTACGTCTGCGTAGTCGTTCTCCTTCTGGTCCTCGATGACGATGCGGGAGGCCCGCTTGAGGGTCAGGGTGTGAACGGTGATGTTCTCAGGGTCCAGCGCGATGGCCTGCCGCAGGCTGTGCTCAAAGCCCGCGACCGTATCGCCGGGCAGGCCCGCGATGAGGTCCATGTTGATGTCCTCATGGCCCGCCCTCCGGGCATCGGCATAGCAGTCCAGGATATCCTGCGCCGAATGCCTGCGGCCAATGCCCGCCAGCACCTCGTCCGAGAAGGTCTGGGGGTTGATGGAAATGCGGGTGGCACCATACTCTTTGATGACAGCCAGCTTTTCGGCATCGGTGCAGTCGGGACGACCCGCCTCCACCGTGTACTCCACCACCTTGGAGAGGTCGAAGTTCTCCCGCACCGTACCCATGAGCTGGCGGAGCTGGTCAGCGGACAGGCTGGTGGGGGTGCCGCCGCCGATATAGATGCTGCACAGCTTCAGCCCTGCCTTGTCGGCCTGCTCCCGGATGGCCTCCACCTCTCTGCACAGGCAGTCCACATAGGGCTGCACCAGCTTGCGGTCCCGGTCAAGGTTGCAGCTGACAAAGCTGCAGTAGCTGCACCGGGAGGGGCAGAACGGGATGCCGAGATACAGGCTGTACGTTTTTGGGGCGCTGCCCAGCTTCAGGATGGGTTCCTGCAGGTCGGCGATGGCCTTGGCCATGTCGTACTTCTGCCGGGAGCAGTCAAAGCGCTCCAGAAAGAACCGGTCGATGTCGGCTTCGGTCCAACCCGCGGCCCGCTTGTCATGGATGAGCCGCACCGGGCGCACGCCGGTCATCTTGCCCCAGGGCGGGCGGATGCCGGTCCAGCTCCGCAGCAGGTCATAGGTCAGGCTGGCAAGGGTGAACTCCACCGTCTCGCCGCCTGCTTCCACAGGGCGGGGCAATGGAGCCGCCGCATCCCTGCTCTGGCCCTGCTCCCGCACCATGGCGTACAGACCATCCTCTTTTTTCTCGGCCCAGACACAGTCCTCGCCCTCTTCCGGCGGGGTGAGGGTAAGCGGAGCCATGGGGTAAAACAGGCGCACCAGATGCTCCACCTCGTAGCCGGAGGGCAGGCCGGTAATATAAATCTTCATGTCTTTCTCTCTTTATCCTTAAAAATCCGCATTCCCGCCGCGCAGGGCGCTGCGGATATAGAAATTGTTCGCCAGTTCTTCGCCAAGGGTGGAAAAATCCCCGTGGCCGGGCAGCAGCTGGGTCTCTTTGGGGATGGGCAGGCCCGCCAGCTTGCGCAGGCTGGCATCCATTTTCTGCATACTGCCGCCCTCCAGATCGGTGCGGCCAATGCTGCCCTGGAACACGGTATCGCCCACAAAGAGATAGTCCCCGCACAGCAGCACCACGCCGCCCTCGGTATGGCCGGGGGTGTGCCAGACGGTAAAGGTCAGCTCATCCACGGTGAGCTTTTCCCCCTCCTGATAGCCGCTGTCCGCGCTTTTCAGGGGAAAGAGCTGGCTACCCCTGCAGTCGGCAGGCTCACAGTAGATCCTGGCCTTCCACTCCCGGCTCAGCACCCCTGCACTGCCCACATGGTCATAGTGGCCGTGGGTGCAGAGGATGGTGGTGAGCGTCGCGTTGTTCTCTTTGAAAATTTTATCGTACTCCTGCACTTCGGCGGCGGGGTCAATGACCACCGCATGACCCGCATCGGAGATCAGGACAAAGCTGTTGGTATAAAGCGGCGCAGCGCCGAGAAGATGAAATGCTTTCATATCCTATATCCTTCCAACTGTTCAGATGTTCCGGCTTTGCCGGGGGCGGGCCGTTACGAGTGGTGTGCCCACTCGTCCGTGTCGATGACAATGGTGCAGGGCCCCTCGTTCACCAGAGACACCTGCATATCCGCGCCGAACTCGCCGTGTTGCACGTCCCTGAGGCCCTGCCGGTTCATCTCGGCAAGGAACAGCTCGTAGGCATCCACCGCAAGCGGGGCCCGGGCCGCTTTGATAAAGCTGGGGCGGTAGCCCTTTTTCGTGTCGCCGTAAAGCGTGAACTGGCTGACCACCAGTGCCGAATAGCCCAGGTCCTTTGCGCTGAGGTTCAGCTTGTCGTTTTCGTCCTTGAAGATGCGCAGGCCCGCGCACTTATCCGCCAGCTTGGGCACGATGTCCAGCGTATCGGTATCCCGGACACCCAGCAGGATGACCAGGCCGGGGCCGATGGAGCGGGGCTCCCCGCCGTTGACCCGGACAGAAGCGGAGGACACTGCCTGAATGACTGCACGCATGGTTTAACTCCTTGTCACTTTGAGCACATCCTTGACCTTGGACAGACGCGCCACCACGCGGTTCAGGTGCTCGGTATTGTTGATGCCGATGGTCAGGCTGACCACGGCGCAGTTGTTTTCCACCTGACGGGCGTTCATGGTGTAGATGGGCACCCGGATATCGGCCAGAGCGCTCAGCACATCCCGCAGCAGCTCGTTGCGATCCAGCGCCACGATCTCAAGGCCGGCCTTGTAGCTGTCCTTGACGCTGTCGGCCCAGTACGCCTTGACCCAGCGGGGGGCGTTGGTGGGGTCCTTCATGCTGGAGATGGCATTGACACAGCTCTGCTTGTGGATGGACACGCCAAAACCGCGGGTGATAAAGCCCACGATGGGGTCGCCGGGCAGCGGGCTGCAGCACTTGGCGAACTTGATGGGGGTGTTGTCGAAGCCCTCCACCACCACACCGTCGGTGGCGTGGACCTTGCTCAGATCCACCTTGGCCAGCTGCTCGTTCTTGCCCTCCTCGCTCTTCCGCTTCTGCCACTCTTCCTTCAGCTTGGGCAGGCAGTTGGCAATGGTGATGCCGCCGTAGCCGATGGCGGCATACAGCTCCTCGGCGTTGTTCTGGCGCAGGCGGCGGCAGCAGCTGCCGATGAATTCATCCAGCTCGTCGTCGGGGATGAAGATCATCTCCCGGCGCAGCTCCCGGGCCAGCGTGTCGCGGCCCTCCTGGATATTCTCCTCCCGGCGCATCTTCTTGAACCAGTTGCGGATCTTGCTCTTGGCCTCGCTGGTACGCACGATCTTCAGCCAGTCGCGGCTGGGGCCCTTGTCTGCCGGGCCGAGGATGACTTCAATGATCTCGCCGGTGGAAACAACGTGGTCAATGGGCACCATCCGGTTGTTGACCTTGCAGCCCACCATCCGGTTGCCGACGGCGGAGTGGATGGCATAGGCAAAGTCGATGCAGGTGGCACCCGTGGGCAGGTTGATGACATCGCCCTTGGGGGTAAAGGCAAAGACCTCCTCGGGCAGCAGGTCGCTCTTCAGGTCATGGAGCAGGTTGCCGGAGTCCTCGCTGACGCGCTGGTTTTCCAGCAGCTGGCTGACCCAGGCCAGGCGCTCGTCCAGCTTATCGTGGCCATCCAGCCCTTCCTTGTACTTCCAGTGGGCGGCAACACCATACTCTGCCTGTTCATCCATCTTGCGGGTGCGGATCTGCACCTCAAAGGGGATGCCCTCGTGGCCGATGACGGTGGTGTGCAGGCTCTGGTA
>ENA-UPTB01001705-UPTB01001705.1-human-gut-metagenome-genome-assembly--contig:-NODE-1705-length-17815-cov-13.958113_pt1 | contig 17815 bp, 13 predicted proteins | sample MGYA00250046_ERZ773369 | MGnify/ENA primary metagenome ERZ773369 (study PRJEB29103, sample SAMN06111938) | human gut metagenome | biome: human gut; feature: ankylosing spondylitis patient; material...
CTGTGCCCCCTTTTTACTAACGATGCAGATTCTTTTCGCTTCTGTATCATATTAGGCGCGTAGTTGCGGATTTGAGGTTTCTTGTTTTTAACTTGTGCCGCACCATACGATGTGTAATAGTACTCTAAATCTCCCCCTGCATCTTTGCCTGTTTTTATTTTTACCAAAGATACTCCAGAATTATATTTTTCTAACGTTGTTATTATTTGATAGAAAAACTCCTTACCTTTAGCATGGTTCTCAATTGCGTCATATTGGCTATTCAAGAAATACCCTATTGGATTTTCTTTAGTACCTTTGGATGATATTTGCCAATATCCTGTGTCATAATCGATATATTGCTTAAAATTATTATAAAATGATCTTGCCATATCAACATTGGTTATAGTAGCACAATAATATTCATCATTGACATTGTCCCACGCTATCATCGTGGTGAAATTGGAACATTTATCTTCAGTGCGTATCCTTATAAGTTCCATAATGTCTACCATAGATATAGGAGTCATGTTGTTATGGTTGTGAATCGAAGCACATTCTGAATCACTTTCTATTAAATGATTCGTAGAACCTTTATTCGCATTGTTTAGAGTTGTAGGTTCAGATAACCCTACACCATAACCATCTGCACTGTAATCTCTTACAAAAGCATTCCACTCTATATTGCTATTTTGCCTTACTTTTTCTTGAAAATCGGACAAGGATACATAATTGTTAGAACCTATTTTAAAGGAAGTTGCTTGCAATAGTTTACCATGTGCATCCTGAACTTGTCGCTTAGCCTGTTCCATTTTTTTATCATCACAATCGTTTACCGGTTCTGTAGGCTTGTTTTCTTTTTTCCCGCTTGAGGTTCCTGAGCCAGGTCCATTAATGTCCCCGCCTCCATAATCTGTATCAAAGCCTGGAATTGATGGAGAAATGTATCCAAAATAGTCATAGATGTTTCCATATCCCCATGTGTATTTCCACGGAGCGGTAACTTCTACTTCATCCAAAGTTCCGCCATCTTTGGTATCTGTACTATCTGCTGTAGCAAAACGCGTTCTAGCAGGTATTCCATCTTTCATATTAAGAATAGCAACCCTATGTGCTTTTTCGTTATATATCTTTAGTTGTCCAGTAAAATGTTGGTACCAAATATTTGTACGATTAGCTTTGTGATAATTAAATGTGGGAGATTCTTCGTAAAAACATAATTGGGGGTATTTGCAGTCTTTAGTAATTAATACGCATGCGACAGTACGTTTGGGGGCAAAAAATAAGCTATCCATCGTGGCCAACGAATCTCGTTGTAGTTGGATTATAGGTATTTGTACCCAAAGACTGTCATTCGTGCGCTTATATCGAGCCAGACTTGCTCGAAAGTCACTACTGCGTAACTCTTTTTTTATAAGATAAGGAATTACTTGCTCCTGACGGCGAATATACGTCATGACTTCTGAAAGAATTTGGCTAATTTTTGTTTGCTCCTTATGACTAAAATCATAAGATTCTTGTTCATGGCAACTTGACAAAATAGGCATTAGAACAATGAGCGTAAGTAGCCGAGTGTAAAAAAATAAATACCGCATAGATTATCTCATTAGTTTAATTACGCAAATGTAATGATATATAGATAAATAACAATGCATTTAGCTGTTTTTTTGCGTTTTTTTAACTAAAATGTCGCTTTAATCCAATTCGGTCATTAGGGCTTGCTTGGATTTTGCTTTTAGAAGAGTGGATTTTGTTTGGCTTTTAATGAGTAATAGCGAGCAATGCGAATTATAAACAAGCAAAAGGCGCCTTATAAAAGACAAAAGACTGCGAGCAGTCATCAAATAACACATTAAGCGGCCTAATGACCGTTGTTTTGGGTTTAATGATAATTGTTTGTTGTCAATGATGGAGTCTTTGCGTGAATGCCATAAGCACAAAATGCATCTCATAGGCTACGTGTGGCAATCATTGCTCACTAAAACCACCTAAAAAAAGGTAAAAACCAATGCAATTTCGTTTTTTTTGAGTACTTTTGCAGATGATAATGTGCGTATGTCCCGTTACTGCAGAGGCGGGCGGGGCAAAGGCGCATGCCAGTATGAATGGAAAGTAAATAAAAACAATATATATGAACGTATTAGAACTTAGCGAACAAGAGATTGTACGCCGCCAGTGTCTTGAAGAGTTGCGACAGATGGGTATCAATCCCTATCCTGCAGACGAATTTCCCGTAAATGCTTATTCGACCGATATCCGTGACAACTTCGTGGATGGCGAAGAGCGCGAGGTAGTTATCGCCGGCCGTCTGATGGGCCGCCGCGTGATGGGTAAGGCCAGCTTTGCCGAGCTGCAAGACTCCAAGGGTCGTATCCAGGTGTATATCACCCGTGATGACGTGTGTCCTGGCGACGACAAAGACTTGTACAACAAGGTGTTCAAGAAACTGATGGATATCGGTGACTTCATCGGTATCAAGGGTTTCGTCTTCCGTACCCAGACCGGTGAAATCAGCGTTCACGCCAAAGAGCTGACGCTGCTGAGCAAGAGCCTCAAGCCTCTGCCTATCGTGAAGTATAAGGACGGTGTGGCCTACGACAAGTTTGAGGACCCCGAGCTGCGCTATCGTCAGCGCTATGTGGACCTCGTGGTCAACGACGGTGTGAAGGATACCTTCCTCAAACGTGCCACCGTGCTGCGCACCATGCGCCGCTTCTTCGACGAGGCTGGCTATACCGAGGTAGAGACCCCCACGCTGCAGAGCATTGCCGGCGGTGCCAGCGCCCGTCCGTTTATCACCCACTTCAATGCGCTCAATATAGATATGTATATGCGTATCGCCACCGAGCTCTATCTGAAGCGACTCATCGTGGGCGGATTTGAAGGCGTCTACGAGATAGGCAAGAACTTCCGCAACGAGGGTATGGATCGCTTCCACAACCCTGAGTTTACCTGCATGGAGCTCTATGTGCAGTACAAGGACTATAACTGGATGATGTCCTTCACCGAACAGCTGCTCGAGACCATCTGTGTGGCTGTCAACGGCAAGCCCGAAGTGCAGATGGGCGACAAGACTATCAGCTTCAAGGCTCCCTTCCGTCGTCTGCCCATCCTCGATGCCATCAAGGAGAAGACAGGCTATGACCTCTACGGCAAGAGCGAGGACGAGATACGCCACATCGCTGTAGACGAACTCAAGATGGAAGGTATAGACGCGAGCTTCGGCAAGGGCAAGCTCATCGACGAAATCTTCGGCGAGTACTGCGAGGGTACCTACATCCAGCCTACCTTCATCATCGACTATCCCGTAGAGATGAGCCCGCTCACCAAGATGCACCGCAGCAAGCCCGGACTGACCGAGCGCTTCGAGCTGATGGTCAACGGTAAGGAGCTGGCCAACGCCTACTCTGAGCTCAACGACCCCATCGACCAGGAAGAGCGCTTCAAGGAGCAGATGAGACTGGCCGACAAGGGCGACGACGAGGCTATGGTCATCGACCAGGATTTCCTGCGTGCGCTGCAGTACGGCATGCCCCCCACAAGTGGTATCGGTATCGGCATCGACCGTCTGGTGATGCTCATGACCGGCAAGGAGTACATCCAGGAAGTTATGCTCTTCCCCCAGATGAAGCCCGAGGCCAAGATACCTCAGAGCAGCATCAAGGAGTGGGCTGCCATTGGTGTGCCTGAGGACGAGGTGTATGTGCTGCGCAAGGCAGGCTTCAACCTCATCAGCGACATCAAGGACCAGAAGGCTCAGGGACTGCAGCAGAAGTTGGGCGAGATACACAAGAAGTACAAGCTCGAGTTTGAAAAGCCCGGTGTCGATGCTATCCAGCAGTGGATAGACAGCGCACAGGCCTGAGAACAGCATAAAATAACCCCAAAACAAGATTTATGTTTAGCGTAGGAAAAACAGCCATCATCGGTGGAGGCTCGTGGGCTACAGCTATCGCCAAGATAGTGATAGACCACACCCACCACCTGGGGTGGTACATGCGCCGCGACGACCGCATCGAAGACTTCAGAAGACTGGGTCACAACCCCGCCTATCTCACAAGTGTGCACTTCGATGTGGACGAAATCTTCTTCTCTTCAGACATCAACAAGATAGTTGAGGCTTACGACACGCTCGTGTTTGTCACTCCCTCGCCCTATCTCAAGAGTCATCTGAAGAAACTCAAGACCCGTATCAAGGACAAGTTTATCATTACCGCCATCAAGGGTATCGTGCCCGATGAGAACCTGGTGTGCTCTGAATACTTCCATAGGGTCTACGACGTGCCTTACGACAATCTTGCCGTCATCGGCGGTCCGTCGCACGCCGAAGAAGTGGCGCTGCAACGCCTCTCTTATCTCACTGTGGGATGTGCCGACCAGGAAAAGGCCCAGGCCTTTACCGAGGTACTCTCGTCGGAGTTTATCAAGACCAAGGTGGCGTCGGATGTGCTTGGCATAGAGTATTCGTCGGTGCTGAAAAACGTCTATGCCATCGCCGCGGGCATCTGCTCGGGCCTGAAGTATGGCGACAACTTCCAGGCGGTACTCATATCCAACGCCGTGCAGGAGATGAACCGGTTCATGACCGCCGTCAATCCCATAGAGCGCAATGTCTATGACAGCGTCTACCTGGGTGACCTGCTGGTCACGGGCTACTCCAACTTCTCGCGCAACCGCACCTTCGGTTCGATGATTGGTAAGGGCTACAGCGTGAAGAGCGCACAGATAGAGATGGAGATGATAGCCGAGGGATACTTCGGCACGAAGTGTATGAAGGAAATCAACCGCCACATGCATGTCAATATGCCTATCCTCGACGCGGTGTACAACATTCTCTACGAACGCATCAATCCCCAGATTGAAATCAAATTATTAACAGACAGTTTTAGATAGACTAAAATGAAAAGTATTTCTTTAGACTTTACCAAAGCCGCTTCCTTCCTTGGTGAGGGTGCGGTAGAGGCGTATGAACCCAAAGCTAAAGCCGCTCTCGAGGCATTGGAGAACAATACTTGCCCCGGCAACGACTTCTTAGGATGGCTTCACTTGCCATCAAGTATTACTCCTGATTTCCTCGATGAAGTCCAGGCTGTTGCCAACACCCTCAGAGAGAAGTGTGAGGTAGTAGTGGTAGCCGGTATCGGCGGCAGCTACCTCGGCGCGCGCGCTGTCATCGAAGCCCTCAGCAACTCGTTTGCCTGGCTCATTCAGGACAAGAAGAACCCGCAGATTCTCTTTGCCGGCAACAACATCAGCGAGGACTATCTGGCTGAGCTCACCGACTATCTGAAGGGCAAGCGCTTCGGCGTCATCAATATCTCCAAGTCGGGTACCACCACCGAGACCGCCCTCACTTTCCGTCTGCTCAAGAAGCAGTGTGAGGCCCAGATGGGCAAGGACGTGGCTCGTGAGGTGATAGTGGCTGTTACCGATGCCAAGCGCGGTGCCGCACGCACCTGTGCCGACAAGGAAGGCTACAAGAGCTTCATCATTCCCGACAACGTGGGTGGCCGCTTCTCTGTGCTCACTCCCGTGGGTCTGCTGCCTATAGCCTGTGCTGGTTTCGACATCAAGGCTCTCGTGGCTGGTGCTACTGATATGGAGAAGGCTACTGGCGTGAATGTGCCTTTCGGCGAGAATATCGCTGCACAGTATGCTGCCGTGCGCAACGCTCTCTACAATGAGGGTGGCAAGAAGATTGAGATTATGGTCAACTACCAGCCCAAGCTCCACTTCATCGCTGAGTGGTGGAAGCAGCTCTACGGTGAGAGCGAAGGCAAGGATGGCAAGGGTATCTTCCCCGCATCTTGCGACTTCACCACCGACCTGCACTCTATGGGCCAGTGGATTCAGGATGGCGAGCGCTCTATCTACGAGACGGTCATCTCGGTAGAGACTCCCAACCGCGAGCTCGACTTCCCTCATGACGATGAGAACCTTGACGGTCTCAACTTCCTCGCCGGAAAGCGTGTGGATGAGGTCAACAAGATGGCTGAACTCGGTACACGTCTCGCCCACGTGGATGGCGGCGTACCCAATATCCGCATCAGCGTGCCCGTGCTCAACGAGTATTACATCGGTCAGCTTATCTACTTCTTTGAGATAGGTTGTGGCATCAGCGGCAACATCCTTGGTGTCAATCCGTTCAACCAGCCCGGTGTTGAGGCTTACAAGAAGAATATGTTTGCCCTGCTCAACAAGCCTGGCTATGAGGCTGAGAGCAAGGCTATCCAGGAGCGTCTGCAGAACGAGAAGTAATCGCAACGCCTCTGGGCTTGATACAATAACAAGGGGGGAGTAACTTCCTCCCTTTATTATTATAATAATGTACGAGAGAGAGATTAACAGATACCTGGACCGTATGGTCGATGGCCATCAGCTCGCCAGCAAGGACGAGTGGAAGGGATTTCGCTGCGTGCTCTTCGATATGGATGGCGTGCTCTACAACTCCATGCCCAATCATGCCGTGGCATGGCAGCAGGCTATGAGCGCCAATGGGCTCCACTTCACCGCCGAAGACTCCTATGCCACCGAGGGCATGAAGGGCGTCGACACCATACGCATCTATGCCGAGCGCCAGACGGGAAAGAAACTCACCGAGGCTGAGGCCCAAGCCATCTACGACGAAAAGGCGCGTCTGTTTCACCAGATGCCCGAAGCCGGGATATTCGATGGCGTCGTAGACCTAATGAAGCAGATACGCGAGGCTGGACTGACCATCTGTGTGGTTACCGGGAGCGGACAGAAACCCCTCATCCAGCGCCTTGTCAACGATTTCGGAGACTTTGTCGACGAACAGCACATTGTGTCGGCATACAACGTGAGCCACGGAAAGCCAGCCCCCGACCCCTATCTGAAAGGTCTGGAACTGGCAGGCAACATGAAACCCTGGGAGGGTATCGTGGTAGAGAATGCGCCGATGGGCGTAAGAGCAGGCGTGGCAGCCCAGATATTCACCATCGGCGTCAATAGCGGTCCGCTGCCCGATGAGGCCTTGGCCCGCGAGGGCGCCAATGTCATTCTGCCCAGCATCCGCAGGCTGGCCGATGACTGGCAGCAGCTGATGGCGTATGGCCCGGCCAAAAGGGGATAAACTGCTGCGCCTTGCCAAATTAATTATAAATTGGTAGGGTAGTGGGTTAAATCATCTTAATAACCCATTGGGCTAAAGCTGCAATATACTATCTTTGCAGACAAGAGACTCAGGTCTATAAACAATAAAGATAAGAATATGAAGAAATTGTTTTTCTTTGCCGGCATCCTCGCCATGACCGCCTTGGCAAGTTGCGGCAACAAGCAGAAAGCCCCTGCCGAAGGCGAAACCATAGAGGTGGCTGCCCCTGTAGACGATGATGTAGTAAGTATGCTCGATGCCCAGCTCAAGAGCAAGGACCCCAATGCGCTGATGAAGACCCTCGCTGCCATCAAGGAGAAATATGCCCAGCTGGTCAAGGCGGGCAAGCTCGAAGAAGCCAAGGCATATATGGCCAAGGCCCAGACATATCTGAAGGAGCATGCGGCACAGATTACTGCCATCGTTGGCGAAGACAGTGAGGTGAGCAATCTGGTAAACAGCGTAACCAGTATGCCCGAAGCCGCGCAGAATGCTGCCGAAGAGGCTGCCAAGAAGGTAGATGCCAAAGCCAAAGAGGCAGTCGAGGCTGCCAAGTCTGACGCCAAAGCCAAGGTCAACGAGGCAGCTGCCAAAGCCAACGCCAAAATCAATGAGAAAGCCAATGAGGCTGGACAGAAGGCCCACGAGGCTGTAGGCAAAGCGGCGGCAAAGGCGATGAAGGAAATGGGACTCGAATAGAGCCTGATACATACCTAAAAGGCGGCAGTGCGAGTTCCGCATGGGCCGCCTTTTGCAGAATTACAAACTCAATAGTAAGATACTTGTCATGAACTATCGTGTACTCTTTTCGCTGCTATGCCTGTTCTCCGTGTCGGCCTACGCCCAGAAGAAAGTGGTGATTTATGACCTGGAGACCCGGGTGCCCATCCGTCAGGTGAGGGTAAGGGTCGACAAGTCCAGAACCTACACCACGCCCTATACGGGCCAACTCGTTCTGCCCGAGAAGTTTGATACCATCACGGTGAGTCATCCCAAGTATCTCACCCACTCGATGGGCTTCAAGGAAGTGGGAGATTCTATCGGCCTGATTCCCCGCACCCGCACCCTGGGCGAAGTCGAGGTGGTGGGCGAGGACTTGTCCAAGCGTCTGCGTGAGAATGTGGAGCAGTGGGGTGTCACCGACCCCAAGGAACGCCAGCTGCTCAATCCCAAGACAAGTGTGGTCGATTTTAATTTCGTGGAAATCTTTGACTTCAAAGGCCGGTCCCGTCGCCGACGTACGCGCAAAGTCAAGCAGGCTCTGCAGAAGATGGACGAGAAGGACCCCGTGAAGCGCGCCTATGAAGCCACGGTGAAAGACAAGGGTGAAAAAAAAGAAGAGACTACTACAAAGTAATCTCTCCTGAACCATAACAGCGGTGGTGCTCGTGGTCGTAGATGACGCAGAACTGACCCGGCGCCACGCCATGTATCTTCTCAGCCGAATAGACCATATAACAGCCATCCCCACATTGTCGGATGGTGGCGTGATGGTAGTCGGGAGTATGGCGTATCTTGAACGTCACGTCGGTTTCATCTTTGTCGAAACCGGCTGTGAGGAAATGAAAATCATGTATCTTGAATTCTTGCTTGTACGCAGTCTCCGGGTCGTAACCGTGACTGACGTACAGGATATTCTTTTCCACATCCTTCTTGATGACAAACCAGGGACCGCCGCCCAGCCCGAGGCCCTTGCGCTGGCCGATGGTGTGGAACCAGAGTCCACGATGGCCGCCAATGCGCTTGCCGGTTTCCCATTCTATCACGTCTCCGGGGTTCTCACCCAGGTATCGGCGTATATATTCGTTGTAGTCTATCTGTCCCAGGAAGCAGATGCCCTGGCTGTCGCGGCGTCGGGCGTTGACCAGATGCTCGCGCTCGGCTATCTGGCGCACCTCGTCTTTCTCATAGTGACCTATGGGGAAGAGCGCCTTGCGCAGCTGCCAGTCGTAGATTTGGGCAAGAAAGTCGGTCTGGTCTTTGACCGGGTCGGGGCTGGTGCAGAGCCATTTGCGTCCGTCTATGATTTCCGTCTGGGCGTAGTGGCCGGTGGCAATCAGGTCGTAGTTGTGCCCCATCTTCTCGTCGAAGGCGCCAAACTTGATGAGCCTGTTGCACATTACGTCGGGGTTGGGCGTATAGCCCGCCTTGACTTTCTCCATGGTGTATCGCGTCACTTGGTCCCAGTATTCGCGGTGGCAGTCTATCACCTGCAGGCGGCATCCGAACCTTCCGGCCACAGCCGTGGCCATCTCCAGGTCTTCCTCAGAGGTGCAGTCCCATTCCTCCTGTTCCTCTGGTCCTATCTTGATGTAGAAGCAGTCGGGCTTGAGCCCCATGCGGGTCAGCTCGTATACCACCACCGAACTGTCGACGCCGCCCGAGAGCAGCACGGCTATCCGCTTGTCCTTTATCTCGTTTATGTCAATCATATTGCAAAGGTAGTGCAAGCCGAAGACAATACAAAGGAAAAACGAATGTTTTTTCAATTTGTATTGTTGAGGCGCCGCCTACCTTCATGGTGAGCCATAGAGTAGTGCAAGCCGAAGACAATACAGCGAATGTTTTTTCAATTTGCATGGTTGAGGCGCCGCCTACCTTTGTCGTAATCGCCGTGATGACCGAAATCGATGCAAGCCGCAGCGTGGTGGTTGGCAAGATTTCGGACATTACAGACAAAAATAGGACGATGGCATAAATTATCAGTAAAGGTGCTGTGTATTCCGATTTTTTTTGATTACTTTTGCATGGTGACTATAACTTAACACATTATTATATAATATGAAACCTACATTGTTACTTCTTGCGGCTGGTATGGGAAGCCGCTACGGTGGGCTCAAGCAGCTCGACGGTCTGGGTCCCAATGGTGAGACCATTATGGACTACTCTATCTACGACGCCATCCAGGCTGGTTTTGGCAAAATCGTCTTCGTAATCCGTAAGGACTTTGAGCAGGATTTCCGCGATAAGGTTCTTTCCAAATATGAGGGACATATCCCCGCCGAGATATGCTTCCAGTCTATCGACGCGCTGCCCGAGGGCTTCAGCGTGCCCGAAGGCCGTCAGAAGCCTTGGGGTACCAACCACGCCGTGCTCATGGCCAAGGATATCATCAAGGAGCCTTTCTGCGTCATCAACTGCGACGACTTCTACAACCGTGATGCCTTCATGGTGATTGGAAAGTTCCTGTCAGAGCTGCCCGAGGGCGCCAAGAACGATTATGCTATGGTGGGCTTCCGTGTAGGCAATACGCTGAGCGAGAACGGTACCGTGGCTCGCGGTATCTGCTCTAAGGACGAGGCTGGCCACCTTACCACCGTGGTTGAGCGCACCGAGATTATGCGCGTCAATGGCCCCGTATGCTACAAGGACGAGCAGGGCCAGTGGGTAGCTGTCGAGGACAACACGCCCGTAAGTATGAATATGTGGGGCTTCACTCCCGATTATTTCGACTATAGCGAGGCTTACTTCAAGGAGTTCCTGAGCGACAAGAAGAATATGGAAAACCTGAAGGCAGAGTTCTTCATCCCATTGATGGTCAACAAGCTCATCAACGAGAAGACCGCTACCGTCAAGGTGCTCGATACCACCAGCAAGTGGTTTGGTGTGACCTATGCTGCCGACCGCGACAGTGTGGTAGCCCGCATCCAGAGCCTCATTGACGAGGGCGTTTATCCCTCACACCTGTTCTAAAGAACCCATCATCGGCTTGCCTGCCACCGCAGCCATCAAGCCGTCAACATCTGCGCTATCCGCATGGCCCACAGCGCTCTCCACAGCGCGACAGAGGCAGTACGGATAGCGCCTTTTTGTTTCGGGATGTTTCGGAATGACCGATAATAGAACTGTTGCTATATTATGGCTCACCCGATATATATCTGGGCCTTACTGTCCGACCCCTGTACGGGTGTATATACGAAAAACGTCCGAAAAGCCTTGGTTATTTGCTTTTCGGACGTTGTAGTTGCGGAGGCAGGATTTAAAAGCACTCTACCACCACATGTAACTTGCTGATTATCAATAGCTATTTTTTCAAATATCGCTTTATTAAACCAAATTTGGCGCAGAACTGGCGCAAGACACAATATCCTAAATCCTTGATTATGAACGGCTTATGTTACATAATTTAACTATTTAAAGATTTGTAAGGTCTACTTTGGGCTTATTGCTTCTCAATGTATTGAGGATTATTGAGCACAAATTAACCTATACATGTCGTTCAACCAACATGACTTTACTGCTACTCTTCGTATAAACGTCACAAGTCTGAATTATTTCCGAAACACTATAAGCGGAATCATGCTCATTACGTTGTAGCACCATGTAGCTTACTTGATATTCTGCATATTACGTCACTTTCATGTCGCAAAAAAATATAGCCTACTTGTAGCGTCTTGTAGCGCAGTGTAGCGTTATATCCAATTATTTATGCAAAGTTAGTATAAAACTATTAAAAAGAAGATTATTTCCTTAGGTTTAACACAATAATTCAATACTTCTCGTAATTATTCATGCTACTGCATAACCTTGTTGAATCAATGTTTGTTTCAGTCTTTTATGGTAATAGCGTGTATGAGAATAATTGATAATGACAAATCCTAACGCAGGTTTTCATATATATTACGAAAGTTTTCAAAAAGTTTGTCCGATTCTTGGAGAAAAGTTGCGGATTCTCAAAAAATATTTGTAAATTTGTCTCGGACTTTCTATTTAACAAACCTATAACAACCGCTTGACGAGTGGAAACCATATATAGTTAACCAATTGACATAAACAATACACCAACTGGGGAACTAAACATTCTGTCAGCGCATTAATGTTTGTAAAGGGACAGATCCTTAGATTATGGACAAAGAATCTAAGAAGCATACGCCAGCATTGCCTAATGCTGACACCCGACGAGGCGGTAAAAATTCCTCCTGTGCTGGACTTACCTCCTGCACCTCCCCCGAAGCTCAAAGCATTGTTTCCGCCGAGAGTTCACAAACAGGGGTGTCCACCAAAAATGCACTTTTGGCAACTAAGCCTAAAGCACAACGAGAGGCAGATATTCCTCATTGGTATGCATTACGCACCACTTATGGTAGAGAGAAAAAGGCATACGACTACATGACAGCCAAAGGCATCACAGCTTTCTACCCTACCACCGAGGTAGTGAAACTTATAAAAGGTAAGCGTAAAATTGTTACCGAGTCACGTTTACAAAACATCTTCTTCGCCTACGGTACCGAAGAACAACTCAAATCTTTCGTTTACGACAACGTAAACCTCCCATTTCTCCGCTTTTATTATCGCCACGTCCACGTTGGGCGCAGAATAGAGAAAATTCCATTGATTGTTCCAGACAATCAGATGGACAGTCTGAAAATCATCTGTGCTGCCGATGCTGACAATACCTTCGTATCTTTAGTCAAAGTTCCAAAGTTTGAAAAAGGACAGTTGGTAAGGATTACTGATGGTGCATTTAAAGGAGTGGAAGGAAGAGTTGCAAGGTGGCAGGGGCAACAAAGGGTTGGAGTTTGTATAGAGGAGATTGGAACAATAGCAACAGCTTATATTCCTAATGCTTTTATTGAAATTGTAAAAAAATAATTCTGTTAGAGGTTACTATTTATATATCCCTTCCATAAATAAACAATAAATTTAGAAGTTGCGCTTGACACGGATTTAGGGCTTTGATATGATATTTCTTTGGATATTTACATTATGTATGTTTCTTCCAGCCTTGGAACTCGTATGGGGGCTAACTTTTGGCCGAAATAAATTTATTTGGTCAAAGTGGCTTTGGCAGCTTGTCAGATTTGTTATCATATATATTGTGGTGACAGCAATATGGTTGTTGGACATTCCATATATAACAGATAACAATATGGTCTTTGTTATTGTTGCTGGTGTTGTTTATGCTTTAATTGATTATATAATTGAAAAGAAGTTCAACAAAAATGAATAGTGAAATAGTAAAAAAACTTAATGAGGTTATAGCCTCTATTTCTTCACCTATGACTCAAATCAACAAGGGAAGGAAGGTGGCGGAAATTAAGCGAAGATTAAATGAAATAGTATGCAGTCCAACAGTGGTCCTTGTATGTGGGGAATTCAAACGTGGAAAGTCTACATTTGTAAATGCACTGATTGGACGTAGTATCTGTCCTACGGACACGGAAATATGTACGTCAGTGGTGTCTGTTATAAGATACGGCGAAAATCCTAAGGCGATTCGCTTTTATGGAGATTTCTCTAATCTGAAATCACAAGAGATAAATATAGATGATATTGAACGTTACACAGTTGGCAATGCTGCGAATATTGATAATACGGTCAGTATAGAGATAATACTTCCGTTGGAAGAACTTAAAAAGGGATTGGTAATTATTGATACGCCAGGACTTGGCGGCTTGGATCCAAGGCATGCCGCTTTAACGAATTACTTCTTGCCGCAAGCTGATATGGCCATTTTCATGACCGATGTCAATGAGCCTCTGACTTCTACAGAACTCGCTTTTTACAGAGATAAAGTATTGCGTTTCGCAAAGAAAAGTCTAATCGTATTGAACAAGTCTGACTTAAAAGAAGCGTCTGCTGTAGAAGACATCCGCAAGGATACAATTAGCAAGGTACAGTCTGAATGTCAATTTGCTCCAGATGTGATTTCTGTGTCGTCTGCGGAATGTATAATGGAAGAGGAAGGCTTGGGAAATTTCCCTCAGTTGAGAGGAAATATAGACAAACTGGTGAGTGGATTTAAGGATGAACTAATTATAGGACTTCGTGATGACTTGTCTGAAGAACTTGATTTGGCAATACTGCCACTGCAAATGCAGCTAAATCAGATTGAAAGTCCTAAAATCTGCGATTTGGAAAGTTTGGCAAAAGAAAAGACGGAAATAGAGTTGCAAATACAAGACTTGTCCAATCCGCAATCGCCATTTAGAATTGCTGTCAATGACAAAATATCTGAGGAGCGAGAAAAAATCATACTACATTTGAATACAGAATGTGTGAAATTCTCGACAGATGGTTTTAATGAACTGCTGAACGATTCGCATGCGACAAGCGAAGGAGGTGGTATGTGGCTTGGGAAACAAATAAAATCAAAGATAAATGAGTTGAGCTCTGAAATTACATTGCAGTTAAACAAGTCGTTTGAAAGAATATCCCAACTTGACGATTTTGCTGGTTTGCTTAATTTCAAGGCTAAAAAGTATATAGGACAAGTCGTAGTGAAAGAAGTTAATCTACAAGTGCCAGTACACAAGCGCGTTTTGTCTTCTACTCCAGGCTGGGGCGTAGCGATGATGGGGCTTTGTGTATTGGGGACTGGACCTCTTGGTGCAATAGCATCTGTTTTGGCAGGAAGCTATGTGGCCTATAGAAATGCCTCTGATGTTGGGACTACCACACAGCAGAATGAACTTCGTCGTACTTATCAAGCACAGATAGAAACAGAGAAGCAGAATTTGCGCACCTATGTGGAAAGTAGATTCAGCGAATTTCAAAGAGAATGGTTTAAGGCTTTGGGAGAACGTGCTAATGAATATAAGGACTGCTTGAAGCAGACGATTGGAGAATTGACAGAGATGAAAAAGCAGATAAACATTTCTGTTAACAAGAAAAATATGCTTGAGAATCAAATACGCCCATTGAAATTGGCTAAAGAAAATCTCTGTAAGATATAGATTGCAAGAAAATGTTATATGACATTCAACAAATAGAGCAAGGACTAAAAGACATTATGCAAATGGTGCCGGAAAAGTCCCTACCTGCTTTGGCAGATGTGTTCAAGAAATCTGTGGCTAAACTAAATGAACCGATGCAGCTTGCCATACTCGGCAAGATAAGCTCCTCAAAGTCGACATTGGTGAATGCCATTCTTGGGAAAAAAGAGATTATGGCTACAGGTCAGAAAGAGGTGACGTATAATGTAGGATGGTTGAAATATGGTGATCCGTCATTAGATATCATAATTCATCATAAGGATGGCACTTCTGTTGAGAAAAAGAACCGCGACGAGTTTGAAAAATGGACAACAGACTGCAGTTCGTCAGAAATAGACAATATAAGCTACGTGGAGATTTTTGATGATGCTGAGATATTGAAAGATATAAATATCATCGACACGCCAGGACTTGATGCTTTGAGGGGGAAAGACTCACAGAATACTCTTGATTTTATTCGCAAGGTACATCCTGATGCTGTGATAATGCTCTTTACACATTCTGTTTCTGAAAATGTCCTCGACATCGTGAGGCAGTATAATGCAGAAAGCAGTTTTACACCTTTGAATGCCGTTGGCGTTTTGGCAAAAATAGATGTTCTATGGCAAGAGGATTTCGAACGGAAAAGAACAGCCTTGGAAATTGGGCAAAGAATGACTCAGAATCTTAAAGTGAAGAATACGATACTGAGTAAAAGCTTGTTTGATATTTATCCTATATCTGCATTGCTGTTTTTGGCTTCAAATTCTTTGGATGAATGTGTGCTGGAAGATTTGAAGTCAATTATGTCTCATGATGATAATGTGATAAAGAATCTTTTAAAATCCGTGGCAAGATTTGTTGGCGTTAATCCCGATGTGTCCATATCTGTTGAAGGAAGAAAAAGAATAGTAGATTCTATAGGATTATATGGTGCTTATGTCATAGGGAAATACTTAAAGCAGAAACCTGATTGCACATTGCAAGAAGCGAAGGAAATACTTGCTAAAGAAAGTGGAGCTACGGATTTTCAGAAAGTTCTGTATGGTCATTTTGGTATGCGGGCCAAACTTATCAAATTGGAGAGCGTTTATCAGAATATTACTCTGACTATCAAGTCGTGTAAAACCCAAACGAAGGATGCTTCAACGTTACATATTCTTTCAAATGTTCAGCAGCATTTAACAAATTTGTTTAATTCCTTGGTATATGAACATCAAGAATACGAGATGCTGAACCGCATATATAATAATGTGTTGCTGTTGGACGACGATGTGAAGGAAGAGTTCTTGAGCTTATGTGGAGAGAAAGGCGCATCAGCTCCAGAACGTTTGTCCATGCTTGTAGGTTCGCCGCCTACTGAGTTGTTGACTAAAGCGGATGAACGCTTGAAATATTGGCGTAAGAATATAGCGTTGGAGCCTGACCCTGAAGAACGTGAATGGATGAACGTTATGCTGAAGTCATATTCTCGTCTGAGAAGTAACATACAAACATTGAATTACCAATACAATCAAGCTAAAGTTTTTTTGTTTAATCAATAAGAACTATGAAAAAGTGTAGCAAGTGCCAGTGTGCAAATGATGATGAGGCAAAATATTGTCGTAAGTGCGGTTTTGAATTTACATCAATGCCGTGGTGGAAACAAATAGGTTTTATACCTGTACGTAATTTTAAAATAAAGAATAGCTTGACTTTTCAGATTTTGAGTGTGTTGTGGCTGCCTTATTTGGTGATATTGGCTGCCAGCATAGGCAAATACTCTTATTTTTTGTTTAATTATAACAATGGCCCTATGGAGATAGGGGTACTTATCGTTGATATCATTGGAATACTTTTCCTGTATTATGGCATGAGATTCTTTTCAATATTTTGCTTTCGTAATTATCTTCGGAAAAGAAGAAAGGAATTGTTGGATAGCGATTTTATTGAAAGAAATTCATGCGATAAAAGATATGCTATCTTTGCAAGAGGCGATAAAAATAATAATAAATTCGGTCTGTTTGACACGAAGCGAGTTAAGATGGTTTTAAATCCAAAATATGATAGTCTGTCATGGGAAGGAAATGAACAGATGTTGATAGCTACAATAGACGGAAAAGCAATTCTTATTGATATAAAAGGGAACGAATATGAAATGTAGAAAGTGTGGAACTGAGAATATAGCTAATGCAAAGTTTTGCAGGCATTGCGGAGATAGTTTGGTTATGAATATAATGGATCTTTATCCTAAATTAAATTTTATACCGACAAATTTTATGGATTGGAAAAAGCCAAACGTTGGAAGATTCATAAAGGTATTGCTTTCAATTCCAATTTGCATATTGTTATTTCTATGTATATATTGTTTATGGTCTTATAATGTTTATAATCAGAGAGGGCTCAATTCAGAAGGTGGTAATGGCATTAAAATGTATTTCACAGATATACAAGATCCTCTTGGGGTTTGGTGGTACGAAGAAGCTCACTGCTATAATTTTAATGGGAATTATTATCCTTATTACAGGGAAGGATCTTATGATGAATGTATACCTGATGGAGAACAAATTACTGATCCCGTAGAATGGACTGCTGAAAAATCCTTATTTGAGTACAGAAGACGATTAGTTCCTCGTTTCATGTCCTTTGCATGCGGTGCTATCGCATTATTTTTAATTATGCATTTTGTAATCTGTGGCTATCCCAAACGTCCTAAAGGGACTAAACCATTATCTGAAGTAGCTGACTATTGCCAAAAGTATTCTTATTGGGGAATATTTAGGCGGAGAAAGACGCCGAAGTTCGTATTCTTTATTAAGGATGGTCAATTCGGAATATTAGACGTTGCTCATTATTCCGTATTTCTTCCTGCAAGATATGACTTCTTGTCATGGAGAGAGAAGAATAAGTATCTGAATGCTGTCATCAATGGTCGGAACGTTATAATTGACATCTATGGAAAAGAACTTAAACCTAAAATCCGCAACTATCATCCAATACACGATTAAGGGTAGATTTATGAGTCGTTAGTAGCAGCTTTCAGTAAAAA
>ENA-UPTB01001720-UPTB01001720.1-human-gut-metagenome-genome-assembly--contig:-NODE-1720-length-17713-cov-3.244613_pt1 | contig 17713 bp, 24 predicted proteins | sample MGYA00250046_ERZ773369 | MGnify/ENA primary metagenome ERZ773369 (study PRJEB29103, sample SAMN06111938) | human gut metagenome | biome: human gut; feature: ankylosing spondylitis patient; material...
AATCCCGCTCACGACGCTCCCGACACGGCCAACCATGTTGCTTACGGTGCCGACGATGCCGCCCCAGGCGCTCGACACAATGCTTCCGACGCCATTCCACAACGCGGCCCACACGCTTCTGATGGTCGAGCATGCGGCGGATACCACTCCGCTGACCATGCTGACTCCTGCGGAAACGACGCCTTGGATGCCGCCCCACACTGCCGACGCGATGCCCTGGATGGCCGACCACGCGGCGCTCCAGTTCCCGTTGACGACCGCGAGCGCCAGTTGGATGATGCCTTGGATGACGGTGAGTGCGGTGTTGATGATTGTGGTGATGATGGTCCATGCGCCTTGTACGACGGTGGATATGGTGTTCCAGAGTCCGTTCCAGACCGTGCTGATGATGGTGGTGGCGGTTTGGAAGATGGTTTGGATGTTCTGTATTCCGGCTTGCAGGAGTGGTGTGATGGTGGTGATGAATGTTTGGATGCCGGTGATGATCGCGGTGAGTGCGGTCATGATGATGGGGCCGATTGTGTTCCAGACGTTTTGGAGGATGGTGGTGATGAGTGTCCATCCGGTTTGCCAGATTTGCTGGATTTGGCTCATGGTCTGGGTGATGAATGTTCCGATGGCTTGCAGTGCGGGTTGGCATGCTGTGCTGATCTGGTTCCAGATTCCCGTGAACCATGTGGCGAAGCTGTTCCAGAGCTGTTTGCCCGTTTCGGTTTGGGTGAAGAACCAGGTCAGTGCGGCCACGACCGCGGTGATGCCTGCGATGACGAGGACGAATGGGTTCGCGGCGAGGAGTCCTGTGAACAGTCCCCATGTGGTTCGCGCCGCGGTGGCGACTGTTCTGAACGTTCCGACGGCTGTCTGCACGATGCCGAAGTTACCTGCGGCGGCTTTCAATGCCGGACCGATGCCGCCGAGGTCGGTGGCAAGGTTGACGAATCCAGAGATGCCTTTTGCCGCTGTGGTGATTCCAGTGGCGCTTCTGCTGATGCCGTCCAATGCGGCTGGCAATGCTTTGAAGCCGGCTGATACCGCGCCGATGCCTTTGCTGGCGAGGACGAACGCGGTGATTCCCTTGGCCAGCGGGATGATGGCGTCCGCGTGGCCCGACACGTAGTCAAGAAGACCTGACACGGCATGCAGGAGCGTTTTGAATCCGTCAGCGATTGCGGGCAATTGTCCTTTCGCCTGATTGTAGAGTTCGGAGAGCGGTCCGGAGATGACGTTCCAGACGGCTCCGGCAGCTCCCGACAGGGATGAGCCGAGTTCCTTCAGATCGTCCTTGAGGGAAGCGAGATAGGAGGCGAACTGCTGGACGGTCTGGCTTTTGCCGAGCTTGTCGAAAAAGGCGGTGACCGTGGGGATGGCCTGTTCCAATCCCTTCTGCAATCCCACGCCGACCTTCTCCAAAGTCGGGGACACCGCCGCGGTGAACGCGTCGATGAGCGGAATGGCCTGGTTGAACAGTCCGCGCAGTCCGTTGAGGACGGGCGTGGCTGCGGTCTCGCCGAGTCGGCTCAACGCGGCCTTCACGTTCGCCAGAGCGCCGGTGAACGTCGTTCCGGCGCTTTGTGCGGCACCGCCTAGGCCTTCCTGCATGGCGTCGGCGAAGGTCTGGAAGTCGATCTTGCCGTCCGAGACCATGTCGGACACTTCGGCGCTGGTCTTGTTCAGGTGCTTGCCGAGCATCTGGAGGACCGGGATGCCGCTCGACATGAGCTGGAGCATGTCGTCGCCCTGGAGTTTTCCTCGCGCGGCGACCGATCCGAAGATCGTGCCGATGTCGGTCAGGCTTCTGCCGCTGATCTGCGCCGTGTCGGCGACGGTCTTGAGGACCTTGGTGAGCTGGTCGCCTTCCTTGATGCCGGATGCTGACAGGCTGGCCGCGACGGTCGCGGCGTCGCCCAGTCCGAACGCGGTGCCCTTGACGGATGCGAGCGCGTCGTTCATGATCTCGGTGACGCTCGCGCTATCGTGGCCGAGGCCTTTGAGCTTGGCCTGCGCGTTCTCGATGTTGAGCGCGCGGGTGAAGCCGCCTTTGGCGGCCAGGGCGGTGATGCCTCCTGCGATGGTGGCGATCGCGCCGGTGCCGACCTTGCCGATTTTGCCGAACGCGCCGCCGATCTTCGAGATGAGGGTGTTGGAGCCTTTCCTGGAGGCTTTGCTGACGGCGTCGCCGATGTCGCCTTCGATGCTTTTGCCGAATCCTTTGCCGGATGGTTCGACGTGGACGTATGCGACGCCGATGTCCTGTGCTGCCATCGTGTTTCCTTATTCGTAGGTTGGGATTCCGATGGCGGTCGGAGTCAGAGGTCGTCGTTGATGTGGAAGTAGGCTTTGAGCCGTTCCCTGTCCTCGCGCTGTTGGCGGGTGAGGCTGTGCGTCGGCGTCGGCTGGCGGAGCGGGTCGTGCTCGTGGTCGAACCATGGGCGTTTGCGTTGTCCGGACAGCGTCCAGACCGCCTGTTCGGCTCCGTCGGGCGCGTAGACGGCGTTCTGCAACGCCATCCACGAGTGGCTCGTATGGTCTTTGAGGATTTCGCTGGTCAACGCCCAGGCGAGACCCCAATCGACTCGTGGACGTTGGCCTTCAACCCATTCCCGGAAGCGTACGGGCCTGTAGATCTGCCCGTACGCTCGGATCCAGTCGTAGGCTAGTGCCGCGCGATTGTTGTTCCAGAGGTGGGCGAGGTAAACGCTTTTGGGTCCAGTCCGGATTCCTCGGCCCACGCCTTGATGGTCGCGGTGAGGTAGGCCATCGGACGTTTGGTCTTGCGCAGCACGTTCCAGAAGTTCGGCTGCATCGTCTGGAAGTAGGCGAGGAACGCGCTCACGCAGGCCGTGGTTTCCTCGTCGGACAATGCGGGCTTGCTTTTGACCAGGAGGATGGCCTGCACGAGTTCGATGGGCAGTTCCGCGTTGTTGAGGTTCGGCAGGTCGAGTTTCACTCCGGCGACCTCGAGGTGCACGTCGGGCTTGAGCTCCTCCGCGTCGGCAAGGTCCACGTCCACGACATGGTATTCTTTGTCGCTCATGTTGGCTCCGTTCTAATGGTTGGCGGTTGAATGGGTGTCCCGTGCGGCCGACCGCCATCGGCCGCACGGGAAGAATCAATGGGTCACTTGGCGTCTTCAGTGACGAGGCCCCACGCGTGGAACTGCTCGCCGTTGGTGCCCTTGAGCATCTTGAACGTCATGCTGAAGTTCATGATCTCGCTGGATTTCAGGCTCACGTCGGCACGGTCGGACACCTTCGCGTTGGTGCCGTACAGGAGGAAGGGGCGGTCCTGCTGGTCGAGCGCGACCAGCACGAGGATCCACTCCTTCTTCAATCCGGCGCCCTTGATGCTGATGCCGCCGTCCGAATCGACGTCCACGTCGAAGTAGGCCGACACCACATCCTTGCGACCCTCCATCGCGGCGAGCTGCAGGGTCCAGTAGCCCGGATCCGTGTCGGACAGGACGATGTCGCCGTTGTGGGCCTTGTAGTCGGTGCTGTCGCCCGGTTCCGGATGCAGTACGGCGCCGTCCTCCGTGGAGTAGCCGATCGGCTTCTTGCCTGCCGGCGGGGTCCAGGCCACTCCGGTCGGAGCCACGAACGTGCTGTCGCCCTTGGGGAACAGGAACAGCGCGTAGTTCTTGATCAGGCGCACGTTGCCTGCGGTGTTGCCGTTGGACACGTACCCGTAGTCGGTCGCGCCCTGCGCGGCGACGGTGGTTTTTTCGTTGTTGTCAGACATTCGTCTGCACCTTTCCGTTCTTCGCGTGTGGCGGCACGTTGTCTTTGGTTGTGTTTCAGTTGACGGTGACCTCGAGCAGGAGCACTCCGTACGCGCACACCAGCCTCTTGTCCTCGTCAGTCATGCGTACCGGCCCGGATTCGAGTGACGCGTCGATGAGCGGCGCGACGGTTCCGAGCCTGATGATCTCCCTTGCGATTGCCGCCCACAGGCGGGCTGCCTTGGCCCAGTCGCCCGTATGGTCCTCTCTCATGCAGCGCACGCCCAGCCGCAGTCGCACGTATTGGGAGATGGGAGTGCTCATGCCTTGCATGGAGTCGGCCAATGTGGCTTCGGTGAAGGGAGGTTCGAGGTCGTTGCGTTCGATGGTGTCGAACGTCACGTCCGGGAACAGCTCCCGCAGCCTGGGCAGGAGCAGGGGTTCCGTGCGCCGCGGGGTGACGGGGATGCTCATACGCGCATCCTTCCGAGCGTGTCCTCCAATGTGCCGTGCGCCTTCTCCACGGGTGCGGGGCAGAGGATGGCCACGCCGTTTCGGTTCGCGCCGTTATGGTCGCGCACCATGCAGCGGCTGTCGGTGACGGCCTCGTTGGCGGCGTCGCGCATGCGGTCACGCAGGGTCTCGTTCTTCAGCACCTGTTGGCTGAACGCCTTGCGGTTGAACACGAATCTGCATCGTTTGGCCATGCTTATCCTTCCCGTTCGCCCACGGTGATGACGTCGCCGATGTGGCGTCCGTGGGTGTTGTTCCATACTTGCGGTTTGCCTTTGACTGGCAGAAGGACGCCTCTGACTTTGATCAGGTCGGCTGGCTGGATACCTGTCGGTTGGCTGCCGCGGATGTGGATCGTGTATTCGATGGTCAGTGGATTGGCGTTCTCCTCGACCTGGTCAATGGTGGAGGTTGGGGCTACCACCGCCTGGAACGTGCCGACGCGGACGGGTTCGCCTTGGATGGGGTTGCCGTCCGTGTCGGTCGTGGGCTGGCCGCGCCATACTTCGATGGTTTCCATTAGGACACCTCACCTGTGGCCATGTCGACGCTGAACGCGCGCTGAGCGTTGATGCCAAGGATGCGTTTCTCGTCGTCGCGCAGCCACAGGTCGCCGGTGGGCGCTCCGAAACTGTATTGTTCGCTGAAGCTGCCGGTGGTCTGGTTCATCTGCGTGATGCCGCCGGGAATGTCGTACGGGTCGGCCTGCATGATCCTGCGGACGATGTCGCAGGTGATCTTCGTCAGCAGGCGTGGCCGTTCTTCGAGGAGCCGCCGCCAGATGGGCGAGCGTTCCTTGATGTAGTCGGTCACGTCCGTGAGATGCGTGTCGGCTTTCTGACGTTCCTCGTCGGTGAGCTTGTGCCACCTCCGTTCGAGATCGTCGGAGGTGGCGAACATGTCCGGTTCGTCCGTCATGGTCACTTCTTGTCCGGCAGCTTGATCACCCCGGAGGCCGCGAGGCCGGTGATAGTGTCATCGAACTGTTTCGCCAAAGTATTGAAAGCCGTGACGAGCTTGTCGAATTCATCCTTGGTCGGAGCGGCTGCGGCGGCCTTGACGATGTTGCCGTCAACGTTGCCAATCGTCTGTTCGGGCGCGAACTGCTTGATGCCGCCGAGGGTGTCCTTGCCGGCCTCCGGCAGTTCGTAGGCACCGGAGCCGGCGGAGAAGGCGGTGCCGTCAGTGTTGACAAGCCGCACCTGCGCGTCCAACGGGCCGACAGTGTGCTTTTCCTCGCCTGCGGGGTTGATCACAAGCGTCTGGATGGGGAAACTCATCGTTCACCTCACTTGGTCTTGAGCACGGCGAACGCGTGCGGGTCGATGACGGCGAACGCGTACATCGCTTCGGTGCGGTATGCGATCTGGTTGTGGGCCTTCAGGTCGACGCCGGTCTGGTCCGGGTCGCCGTAGGCGATGATCTCGCTGGTCAGGTCGCGGACCATGCCCCATTTGATGAGGCTGAAGTCTCCCATGAACGCGAGCACCTTCGTCGGGGTCGTGGCCAGTTGTCCGTTGACGGTGCCGGAGGTCGCGGCGGTGATGCCGTCCAGGCTGCCGGCCTGCAGGTTCAGCGGGATCTCCGGGTAGAAGCGCATGCCGGTGGAGGGGACGCGCAGCTTGCGCAGACGGGACGCCCACGTCTTGGACAATGCCACGCCGTTGATGTCGTAGGAGTCGTTCAGCGCGTCGGCCAGGGCGTCCACGTTGCTGATGTCGTCATCGCCGGCGGTCACCTGCACGGCGGACGTGCTCAACGGGTTGAATCCGGAAAGCGCGGTGCCGGTCTTCGGGTTGATCGCATGGTAGATCACGTAGTCGAGCGCACGGCCCAAAGCGGCTGCCTGATCCGCTTGGATGCTGCGGATGATCTGCAGCTGGTTGTCCTCGTCGGCCCACTGGAGTTCGCTGGTGACGCGGGTGGTGGTCTGCACTTTGAAGCGTTTCGCCACGACGGAATCCACGGTCTGCTCGTAACTGTTCTTGACGGCGCCTTCGGCCACGACCTCGGCTTCGCTCTTGCCGTTGAACACGAGGTAGTCGGCGTCGGAGAAGATCTGCGGCGTGCTGGGGCTCAGGGATGCGATGGTGCTGGTGTCCTTGGCCTTGTTCACGATTTCGGTGGCCACGCTCACGGGGAGCTTGATCTGGTCTGTTTTCATCGCCATGATGGCTTGTCCTTTCAGTCGTTATCTGCCGAGGAGCTGATGGATGTACGAGAGCTCTTCGGCGTCCTTGCTGTTGTTCTGATGTGACGGAGAGCCCGTCTGGTTCCTCACCTGCGGCGGCTTGGATGCCGGATGCAGTGCCGCTTGCAGGAGGTCCGCGTGCGCTTCGAGTTCCTCTTTGCTGCCGCCGCGGAGCAGTTCGGCCGGGACGCCCTTGTCTTTGGCGACTTCGGACACCCATTCGGCGTGCTGCTTCTCGGCAGCGGCATCGTCGATCTGCTTGCGCAATGCGGCGTTCGATTCCTTAAGCTTGTCGAGCTCGCTCTTGCCCGCGTTCTCCATCTCGTCGAGTCTCATGGCCTTGGATTTGAGCTCGTCGTAGTCCTTGTACTTGCCGCGCTCCTTGGCCAACCTTTTCTCGACGATCTGGTCGACCTGCTCCTGGGTGAACGATTTCGGTTCGGGCTCGTTGCCTTCACCGGAACCGCCGTCGCCGGAACCGCCGTCGATGAGACGGATACGGGCCGGGAATCGGAATCTGTTGAACATGTCGTGCTCCTTCTTGCTGTTTCCCGTGGATTCGAGTTCGACCGCGCCACGGTGCGCTGTATGGTCCTCCCACGCGATGCGGCGCATGGTCGCCGCCGGCCGGAGGGCCGGTTGAGTGGTGGATGCGGGATTCGCACCCGCGTGGCAAAATGCGCCCGATTTACAGTCGGGTCCGTTCGTCTGCTCCGGCAATCCACCAAAAGGTGATAGAATGGATATGTAAGCGCCCTTGTTACCGCCCTTTTTGGTAGTTTCAGCGGCGCTTACTTGATTCTCAGCAACTGTCCTTTTTTGTTCAGGATGTATACGATCCCATTCTTGAAACGATGACTTTTCATGATGTTTCCGATGAGTTCCTCATCGCTCATGTTGTCGTTTTCGGAATTGTCGATGATCAGCCGTCTGCAATCCGGCTTTTTTGACGCGCTGCCCATATATCCGTCGATAGTGCGGAATTTGTCTGCTGATTGAGGCGTCTTGAGCTCGATGCCGCCTTCCAAATCAGACAAGCCGATCAGGAGCATACGCCCAGTGTCTGGATCCTTCGCTTCACGATGGTCGATCTGAAAGGCCGGGACGATTCCATGTCTGCGCAGTCTCTGGGCCGTTCGTATCTCCTGCGGTCTTGCCTTCTCGGTTTCCTCACGCATCCCATCACTTGGGAAGCTGATCAGTGGCTCTGCGCCGCTGTGGAGCCATTCTCGGTCGCGCCAGCGCATCTCGGCGAGTATCTGGTTGCGTTTCCAGTTGCCGAACTTCTGGTCCGGCGAACTGCGGGTTCTCAGGTATTCGTCGTGGGTAAGACGATGCTCGATGGCCGTCTTGCATTGTTCCCAGCGTTCACTCATGCCGTCGGGGTCGAAGCCTTTGAGCTTCTGCCTTCCCCAGCTGCTGATGACATCACAGTGACAGTGGCCATTGTGGAAGGTGGGGCCGAAGTCGGCCGTCTCTTCACTGAGGTATTCGAAGCCACGGGTGGCGAGCATGACGCAGAACGCGCATGGATCGCTGCCTCGTGGCACGCGCGCCCATTTTGGTTTTGTGGGGTCGGCATGCATGTCACGCATGGTCATAAGCCTGGCGGATGTGCTGACCATGTCACCAATGAGCTGCTGCCAGTCATCGATGGTCTTCAACTCCGGCCACAGACTGTCCACGCTCAATCCGGCATTGCTGCGTCCGGCGACGAGGTCGGAGTAGTTGAGACCATTCCAGTCAGTTCCGGAGAAACCGCCGTTCATGCGGTAGAGGACTTCGCTTGGATCAAGCAAATCCGGGTGTTCGAACTCCGGCAGATCCACTCCTGACTGCTCGGCCCATATAGCGCGTAGCTGGCTGAAATAATCGTCAGCCAGCTGCGCGGACTGTCTCGAGTAGTCCTCGACCACATCGCGCATGAACAACGGGTTGGAGCGGTACTGCGCCTCTATAGCGTCAGCCGCTTCGTCTGCCAATGCATCAAGGTCGGCGACGTATCCCGCATAGGCTTGGTCAAGCAGCCGTTGAAGATCTCTCCTGTTCGTCTCCGGTATGTTCAGGCTGTTGAGTTCCATCCTGAACCTCCTCGCCGCCGGCCGATGCCAGGCGAGCCTTTAGCTGATCGATCTGTTCCTTAGCGCGCTGGCGTTGCTGGTCGGCGCGTAAGCGGGTGATTTCCTCACGGCTCAGGCCGAGTCGTTCGAGTCCGACGTCGGAGTCGGCGTAGCCGGTGACCTTGTCGGCGATCTTCGTGAACGCGTCGGCGCGCGCCGCGTCGGAGATCTCCTTCGTGGGGGCCCATACCGGGTGTACGTCGCGCATGGAGTCGGGTATCGAGTTCGTGCCTTCGCGCAGTGCCACGGCGATGCCCATGGCGCGTTTGAGTTCGCGTCCGAAGGCCACGTTCTGCTTGTCGGCGATGCGGGTCAGGCGTCGTTCCGCTGATGCCATCGCCTCGGCACTGGTCGGATTGTCCAGTGTGATGCCCAGGTAGTCGACCGGCACGCGGGTCTGCGAGGCGACGAGCATGGCCATGGTCTTGAGCATGTCCGAATGGGGTGCCATGGACGCCTGCTGCACCTGCTGTAGTTGGGGCAGGTTGCCGTCCTCGTCGGCGCTGATGGCGTTGATCGCCTGGATGAGGCTCTTCCACGTGTTGCTGCTGAACGCGTCCTTGTTCGCGCCGATGAACCAGAGTTTGGGAACGGAGTAGAATTCGGCCGATGCCTCCATGCGGACCATGGTGCGGAATCCGGCGTCCACGAGGCTCATGAGCGAACGGCTGATGCGGCTGTGGCCGAACGGGCGGTCCATCTGCCTGTCGTAGGCGAGCGCGACGACCGTCGGCTGGTCGAAGTTCGTTTCGATTTTCTCCGCGCGCCATGGCAGTGGGCGCCCTGAGCATTCGTAGACCTTGCCGGGGAGCCATACGTTGAACGAGCAGATCCGTCCGTCCTTGTCATCCTCGGTGATGGTCAGCGCGGCGGCCAGGCGGTGGTTGCGCCTGTCCCAGATTCCCGCGGACCAGTCGGCGGAACGGGGGATCATGCTGATTCGTTCCGGATCCTCCGGGTCTGCGGCGATGGTCAGGAAGCTGCATGAGTGCTTGTATGAGGATACGATCAGTTCGGATGCGGTGACATCCAGCTGGTTGTCCTCGAACAGGTCGTTGATGCCCATCGTGTCGTCGCCGGAGATGCTGAATCCTTCCAGGTCGCTCAGGTCGCTCAATGATCGGACGGCGAGTTCGGGCCATCCGATCATTGCCTCGACCTTGTTTTTGATCTGGTCGGGTATGGAGATTCCGAAGTCCTTGAACCGTTCCTTGCAGTCGTAGTAGGCTCCGCGGATTAGGTTACGCGGGTATTTCTCTCGCCATACGCGCAGCAGTTCTTGGATGATGGGCATGTCCTCGTCGTCGACGCCAAGAATGGTGCCGACGTTCCCGCTGGCGGTGTCTAGGTAGCTGCTGCCGGTGAATTTCGGTGCCGTGCTTACCGTGGTGCCGTCTGCCATGTAGAAGACCATCAGACCATCACCTCCTGTCGTCTTCCGGGATGCCGTTTCGTGGTGAACGCCCCGTAGAGCGCCAATGTGGTGGATACGAGCGGGGTTATGTCGATATCCGAGCCGAGCTTGTTCCATGCGATCGCGCCGGACTGTCCCAATGGACGCGTGGTAGCGCCCTTGACTGCTGCGGCCAGCTGCGGCTGGGATTCGTCCCGCGGGTGCTTGAGCGTCCCGGCCTTGAGCATGTCGAGGAATCGGCCGCATGCGCGGCCCATCTCCTGCATATTCGTCACGGTGACCTTCACGTGTGCGGCCTTCAGGTCGGGCAGCAGGCTCATGGCCGGCGACTGCGCGTCGATGACCACACTTGCGGTCTTGTGCCAGCGTTCGGCGAGCCAGTCCACGGCCCACATGGTTCCCGCCTGCCGCGCGTCCTTGATGTTCGCCATCTGGATGACGGCCGTTCCGTCCTTGTACCGCAATGCGGCGCCGATGGTCAGCACGCTCCTGTCGGGCGGCATGTCGAGGCCGAAGCTCACCGTGCCGCCTTCGGGCACGTCATCGACGGCCGCGGCCTTCCACTGGTCGGGGTCGATGGCGTATGCGGTGACAGTCTCATCCCAGATGCCGAGCGCCTCACGGCGGAACGAATCGTCGGACAGGTTGTTGCGCATGCGTATGATTGCCTGTTCACTGGTACGTCTCGGATAGCTGGGATTCGCTTTAGCCCACTGTTCGCGGTCGTCCGGATCCGCGTCCTTGTCGGCGGCAAGCTCCACGTAGAGGAGGTTCCCGTCATGGTTCAGCGCGTGCATGCGCTTCTCCGTGAACGCCTCGCACTGGTCTCCTGGCTTGGGTGGATTGCCCATGTACACGACCAACGGGTTCGGGCTCGTGTTCAGGACGGGGATCATGTTGTCCATCGCGCGCACGGTGAGGATCTGCGCCTCGTCGAAAACGGCCACGTCCACGCTGTGCAGGCCTCGGCCGAAACCGTTCTCTCGGGCGCCGAACATGATGCGGCTGCCGGACGTGAACGTGATCTCCTGCTGGCCGTTCGCCCTGCGGATGCGTTCCACGTACCTGCCGAGCATCGGGTTGTGTTCCATCTCGCACATGTCCGCGAACGTCTCGTCGCTGGTGCGCGTGTGGTGGGCGGTCCAGATGGCCTTCAGGTTCGGCGTGAGTATCGCCTTGAGGAACAACGCGGTGCCGACGGTGAAGGTCTTGCCGATCTGCCTGCAGCTGGACAGCACGGCGCCGTCCGCGCCACACGCGTACTTGCCTTCCGTGTTCTTGGCGAACAGAAGCCACAAGAAACCCTGCTGCCACAAGTCGAAACGGATGCCGGCCTTGCGCGCGGCTTTGTTGATTCGCGTGAACTCGCTGCCGACGATGCCTTCCGGCTGGCGGAGGACCTTGGCGATTTCAGACAATCGACGCTCCGACATCGTCCGTCACCTCGTCTTCCTCATCGTCCAGCAGGTCGGTCAGACCTCCGCCTTGGAGTGATTCGATGCGTTCGCATACATCGATGAGCTGGCGGCTGATCGCGGGTAGTGCGTTTGCCGGTGTGGACGTGTCGTCCATAGCCTTCTGCAGTCGGTCGCGGTTGGCGCGCAGCATGTCCAGCATGCTGCCGTCCATCATTCTCTCGAAACTCCGCTGGTCGAGGTCCTGCTCCGGCTTCTGTTTCGTTTCCACGACTTTGACGGGTGGCTTACTGTTCCAGTCCTGTGCGGGCCTGTTCTTTTTCCGACGATAATCGGCTTTCTGACGGCAGGATTTGGAGCAGTACCGTTGCGGCCGCCCGTGGCCGGAAGGCCGGAATTCCTTGCCGCAGAGTTCGCACTTCATGGCGTCCACCTCCGCTTTCCGACCTTTCGTCGTTTCCCCTGTTTCCGACGTTTGAATTCCGGGGGAAATATCGGCACTGCACCCGAGGCTACCCCAAGGGGGTATGACCGGGTACCCTGCCCTGGTATCGGGTCAGATGCCGAACGTTCTGAATGGCAGCGAGCTTGATTTGATGGTCTGCTTGCCGGCCAGCAGCGCTCGTGCATGTTCGTCTGTCTTGTCGCTCTTGAACCTGTTGCAGATGCGGTGCGTGAGCCTGCAGTTAGTGAAGCTGTATGGATCACCGCCGCGTGAGACTGGTATGAGTTCGTCTACTTCGGCGCTCATCGGATGTGGTGTCTTCAATGTCTTGTCGACCGGCTTGCCGCAGATGGCGCACACATCGTATGCGGCCAACACTCTTTGCCTGAGCATGCGCCGCCGGTATCCGTTGCTGACCCGCTCGTTGCGTCGCTTGCCCATGGTCATTCCTTCGTATGAAGTCCTAGCATGGCCAACCACATGTCGACCAGGGATCCCGTCATCTGCGAATATCCCCTCCCGAGGTTATTCATGGAGCGCCTTCGGCGGGAGTCGAACCCGCGCATACACGCGGCCGCAAGGAAGAGGATCCGAAGATCTGCGACCGGTGCGATCTGCCACTGATTCCTACGAAGGCATGGACAGGCGGTTTGAGCATCACCGCATCACATAAGCGCGGGATTGGCCTGCCTGCCGCTGTTGGTGTATGCCCACTCTGACGTGAGTGGGCGGAGCGTGTCCGATATGCCGTTCGGACAGGACGGTGTTACGTAGCCCAAGGAGTTAGGAGAATCCATGGCGGATATGAAAAGGGTCCAAACCAATTCACCTCGGTTTGAACCCTCTAATCCACTGACAATTGTGCGTTGCACTTTCGATTTTGTCAAATCGAGTCGCGTCGCATGACCTGTCCATGCACGTCGGAAAGCCTGTACAACGGCTGCCCCTTCACGTTTTCACCAACCGGTTGGAGCCTGCCGCGCTTGCGCCATGAGCGAATCGTGTTCGCGTTGCACTGGAATCCGCATTCGCGCAGCAGTTCCGCGCACTCACCAGCCGTGAACGCGCGTCCCGACCGAACGCATTCCCTCAGGAACCCCAACCGCACATCCGCCACAAGGTAAGTGTTGCCGCACACGGGACATGCAATGCTTACCGCGCCGACCGCCGCGGTCAATTCGACTCCGCACAGCGGGTTCGGGCATCTTCCGATGCCGTGCTTGGAAGGCGGCACGTCGATGATGTCCAGCGTCTTTCGAACCATCGGCTCCCACTCATGGTAGAAGTCGGCGATGTCAGGCATGCGGCGCAGTCGAGGACTGCCGGCGCAGACACGCAGCATGTCCACCAGCGGCGGATGCACGCCATAGGTAGCCCAAGGCATGGCGGGCGGAGCGTACAATCGGCGCCAGAGTGCGATTGCGGCATCCTCGATGGCCTGCATGTGGTCGAGCACCGGCAATCGGATTGGCGTCGGCGCGGCTGGAAGGTTGACGCGTCCAGGCTGGCGGCCTCCGTAGTGCGCGGTCGAGTCCAGGAACTCATGCAGCGAATCCAGCCATGATGGATATTCCCGCAGCCAGCCGCGCATCAGCCCATCGCATCTCGCGCACATGGTGTCGCCGACAGCGCATTCTCCGCCGCAGACGAGGCACACGCCGGCGAGCGCTGGCTTGTTTTGGTTGGTTTGTGCTGGTTGTGTCTGGTTTGGTGTTGGTTGGGATTCGTTGTTTTGTTCGTTCATTTGTTCGATTCCCTCCGGCGTGGTAGTCTTCTGGTGGTGTCAGGAGCCCGGCCGGAAGGTCGGGTTTTTGTTATTCGTGGTGTTGTTGGATTATCGCTTTGATTTCCTCTTTGGGGATTTGAGGAACCAGTGGTGAGATCTCATCGAGGCTGTATCCGGCCTGATGCCATTTGATGATCATGTCCATGAGGGTTTTCTTCACTTTCATTTCGTTTCCCTTCGTATTTGCTGGATGATCGTCTCGTATGGTTTGCGGTGGAAGATGCGTATCCACCATTCGGGGCGGCGGCCCCATATGGTTTTGACTTCGGTGAGGGGAAACCATGATACGTACCATTTTTGGCAATTTCCGCAGTACAGCACCTCGCCTTCCTCCTTCGGTCTGGGATGCTCATGGTCGAACGCTGGCGTCCTTGGCACCAAATAACTTCGATTGCTCATTTCGTGTCCTTCGTGGTTGGGCGGACGGTGAATGCGACGAGTCCGGTCTCGGCATTGAACACCTTGACCGGCTCGCCAGTCCTCAAGGACATGGCCTGCGCGTAGTCTCCAGCATCGTCGATGTTCTCGAACGTTCTGACGCCTTCCGCGGTGACGACGTTGTAGCTCATCTTGTCGGCTCCTTGTCCGCGCCGCTCACGTGGTACCAGTCGCATGACAGGCCGGCCTGATCGGCGTTCGCCGAGTAGACGACGCAGTCCACTTGCCTCGTGTCGGTCAGGGTGACGACGCATTCACGGAATTCGTCGTCCCAGGCGGAGCACTGCGATTCGATGGACCTGACCGCATGCGCTGGCGTTGAAAGCTCCGACGCGCTTCCGCATCCGGCGAGCGCCATACATATGACGGTGATGGCGAGTGTGATGCGTGTTGTTTTTCTCATTTTGTTTCCTCCTAGTGTTTGCGCCATTCGCCGTTGGCGTATCTGTTCCATCCGCGGATCGCGGTTTTGATGCTGTCGTCCGGTGTTTTGATCCAGATGGCGTTCGGACATCCGCGGCATTTGGCGATCCAGATGTAGTGCATCGTGGCTCCGATGATTCGGGCGTATGGTTCGATGCTTGGCTTCCTCGTGCCGCAGTAGGGGCATGGACTGGTCCTATGCCATTTCCTGGCATGCGATGTGGTGTTTTTCATGGTTTGCCTTCCGTGATGACGACGGCGCGGATGTCGTCCGACGGGTGGATGAATGTCATGGTTGGTTTCTTTCTCGTTTGGTTTCGGCTTCGTCCAATGCGGTGTCGAGCATGTCAGCGAGACGTTCGGCCTTGTCGGGCGTGAGCCTGTAGCTGGTGAGCTGGTATGCGTACGGGCCTGTGGAATGGCCTTCTCGGATGTTCAGGATGATGCAGTTGCCGTTCGTGCTGGCCTTGGCCGTCACGTCGAGGCTTTCGTATGGTTTCGGACTCATTCGCGGTTCCTTTTCGGATTGTGGTCGGGGCACAGGTCGAGTTCGTGGCTCCATCCCTGGTATTCGAGGCGGTATCTGGTGCCGATGTCATGGCAGCGGCATTCGCGGCAGTCGGCGTGCAGGTGGTTGGGGCAGTCCACGTGGCCGTCACGCTCCTGCCATCCGGGTTCATTGCAGTCGGATTCGAGTCCGCAATGGTGGCACACGTACACGGGATGGCAATTCGGGCAGTAGGTCTTCCAGTCGCCCTGCGAGTCCTCGCAGTACGTCCATCCGTCATCCTCCGCCTGCGCCCGCGCGGCGTCCTCACTCCAGTAATCGTCGAACTGTTCGCAGCCGCAGCCGTCGCACACACACGAGTAGGACGTTCGTTCGCGGATCATCACATGGTCCTTCCGGTGATGGACTTGTACAGGCTGCGGTAGTCGCTGATGTCGCGTTCGATGCACCAGCGGACGCGGTGGCGGCTGGAATGCCTGCCGTACGGGGTTTCGTCCGTGAACCAGTCGGCCAGATGGCGCAATGTGGTCACGTCCAGCTTCCGGTGCGACATGCGGCGCACGATGTCCGGATCCAACCGGCGCAGGAAGTCGATGTCGAAGTCCACGTTCGTTCCGGCCGGCACGAGCGTGAACCGTTGCGCGAGGCTGTCCAGGAATTCGAGGATCGCATCAGCGACGGCCTTGCGGTTGATTCTGGACGGGTCGGAGTCCACCAGGGCGTACAGCAGTCCGGAATCGCAGTGCATCGAGAAGCTCACTGGCGTGAAATCGTCCAAGGTGAGGCACTGCGGCTTCACCAAGCGGGTGAGCGTGCCGTACGTTTCGGTGGCGTCCACGCTCGTGCAGCGCATCCCGACCTCCAGCAGTTCGTCCAGGTCGCGGTCCACTCCAGTGGTCTCCACGTCGACCCACAGGAGCGCCTCCGGCTTCCCATTCCGGTCTTTGTCCTGTTTCCTCATGATTCGTCCTTCCAATCGCTTTGCCATTCGATGATTTCGATTTGCGTGAGCCGTTGCGCCGTGCCGTCATCCAACAGCCACCACCAGTCGCCGTTCCAGTCGCGTATCGGCACGCTGAGCGGAGCACGCCAGCTCGGGATGATGTAGCCGAACCGTTCCGCCTCGGCCGGATGCGCGTGCGCCCAACCATGACAGCCGGTCGTGCCGGAACCGCACAGTTCGACGATGTTGCCCGGCAGATCACGCACGGTCGGGTCGGCCCGACGGCGCAACTGCCTGTGGTGGCCGCTCCTGCCCGGCCAGACGGTCGGGTCGTGCAGGTTGCGTCCGCAACGCATGCAATGCCAGCCCTGGCGTGCGAGCGCGATGCGTTTTGATTCCTGGAATTGCCGGTCGCTCATCGTCGCTCCCTTCCGAGCTGGTCGAGCAGGTTGATGCATGTCGAGCAGTCGCGTTTGATATTGCGGATGCGGTCAAGGTCCATATCGGCGAGCGCCGGGCCTTTGAGCGCGTCGAGTTCCAATCGGTCGGCGGCTTGGATGGCCGAGGTGAGGATGCCGGCCATGTGTGCGATGGTCATGGCGTTCATGCCGCCGCCTCCTGTCCGAACAATTGTTCGACCCACGCGTTCTCGGGCACGTTCGCGAGCTGACGGCGCAGCATGTCCGGGTCCACGCCCTGGTTGAGCAGGTCCGCGACCTTGCACGCGAGCTCCATGTAGTCGTCGGTGCCTTCGAGGTCGGTGCCGATGACGCGTTTCACCTCGTCGCTCGCCCACGTGTACTTCCTCGCTGATTGCTGGTTTTTGACGGTGGTGTATCCGAGTTCATGGCCGCGCATGAGCCAGATGCGGAATTTCGCGTCCCAGTCGGCCGACGTGGCACCGGTGTCGAGTGCCCTGTCCTTGAACTTCCCGGCGTCGAGGTCGCGTTCGATGCCGAGCCTGTCGTCGAGCGCCTGGTGTTCCTCGGTGGGTTTCCAGTCGGCTGGTATTGGGATTTGTTTTCTCGCGCGCGCGTTACTCTCTCTAGGTTCTATATATGGTTCTTCCTTATATAGGTTCTGTGCGCAATCATATTGCGCCCCTGATTGCGCCCCTAGCGACGTTTTTTTGCGCCCCTGATTGCGCCCCTCCAACTTGTTTAGGGGCGCAGTGGTCTGCGCCTCTTGCGGCGGCTGTTCCAGAGGCGTAGTTTTTGCGCCTCTGAAATCCTTCATCGTGAGGTCCCAGACGATCGGACGGTATTTGCCGAGATGCTCGGTGATCCGCTGGTCTCCCCTTCGGATCAGTCCGGCCGTCTCCAGATCGTGCAGGCCGTTCTGGATGGTGCGCCGGCTGTATCCGGTCAGGGCCACGATGCGCTTCTGACTTGGGAACGCTCCCTTGCCTTGCGTGTCAGCGTGGTCGGCGAGCAGGAGCAGGATGCGCAGCAAAGCTCCTTTGACCATTTCGGCGGGCACGTCGTACATGGCCCACTCCAATGCTTTCATGCTCATGATTTCTCCTTAGAAATCCGGTTCGGATTCCGGCTTGCCGAAATCACCGAACGAAGACGACGAACCCGAAGCCGAACCCCACGGGTCGGACGGCGGCAACGGTGCTCCGGAAGCGGCGGCCCCGCCCGTATAGCCGGTCGGAGCGGAAGACGGATTCCCATACGCTCCAGCCGTACCCCGCTGCGACTTGGCCACCTGCGCCGTCGCATACCGCAAGAAATGTAATGTGGACTTCTGATGTCTTTGCCCATTTCTACCAACATACAGATGTAGTCCGCCCATTT
>ENA-UPTB01001728-UPTB01001728.1-human-gut-metagenome-genome-assembly--contig:-NODE-1728-length-17609-cov-13.926934_pt1 | contig 17609 bp, 14 predicted proteins | sample MGYA00250046_ERZ773369 | MGnify/ENA primary metagenome ERZ773369 (study PRJEB29103, sample SAMN06111938) | human gut metagenome | biome: human gut; feature: ankylosing spondylitis patient; material...
GCGCCCACAACAGCGGCCAGAATGCCGATGAAGGAGTTGCCGGCGACCTTCTGGAAGGCGATGTAGGTAGCAGTGCCCTCTTCCAGAGTGCGCACCATGCCGACCACGCCGGGGCTCAGCAGCTGCTGCATCATCAGGTAGCTGACCAGACCGGCCAGACCTGCGGTACCATCGTTGTCAGCCAGGCCGACAGCGGCACCGATGGCAAACAGCCATGCCATGTTATCGATCAGAGCGCCGCCTGCCTTGACCAGCAGGAAGCCGACGGTATAAGCTGCGCCGGAAGTCGGTGCACCGGGAACGCCCATAACGCCCGGAGCGAGGGCATAACCAAGACCCATCAGGATGCCGCAGATCGGCAGCACAGCGACGGGAAGCATCAGCGCTTTGCCCAGTTTCTGGAGATACTTCATCATAAAGCACATTCCTCCTTAAGAAATGTTTGTGTTTACAGACAGTCTCTGGTTGCAGACCGTCCATAATTCCGTAATAGAATATTAACATACTTTTGCAAAAAAGGAAAGTCCTTTCCGCGATAAATCTATCAAATTGCGTCAAAAGTCCTTATTTGCGTATTTTTGCGTGAACATTTTTTGGTTTTCGTGTACAATCCTCGGCTTTATGTTGAAAAATCTTTTCTTTTCTCCGGCATTTTGCCCAAAGGCTTGCATCCCAGACGGGAATCGGGTACTATACTAGTATAAGGAAACACAGAATTTTGAAGGAGGTTTTCCCCATGGAATGGACCGACATCCGCCTGACCGTGGCCAAGTCCGACGCCGACAACGCCGAAGCCGTTGCCACCATGATCGCCGAGGGCGGCATCTATATCGAAGATTACAGCGACATCGAGCAGCAGGTGGCCGAGATCGCCCATGTGGACCTGATCGAGCAGGAGCTGCTGGACAAGCCCCGCGACCGGGTCATCATCCACATGTATCTGGAGCCGGGCGCTTCCCCCGTGGAGACCCTGGCCCTGATCTCTGCCCGCATGGAGGCTGCCGGCATCGCCTACACCGTGGAGACCGAGGGTGTGGAGCAGGAGGACTGGCAGAACGGCTGGCGCAAGTATTACCACCCGTTGGAGATCGGCAAGCGGCTGGCCGTGGTGCCCTCCTGGCAGGAGTACGACACCGACCGCGTCAAGCTGGTGCTGGACCCCGGCCTTGCCTTCGGCACCGGCGGCCACGAGACCACCAGCCTGTGCATGGAAGCGCTGGACGAGCGGGTCCAGGGCGGTGAACGGGTGCTGGACATCGGCACCGGCAGCGGCATCCTGGCCATTGCAGCCCTGAAGCTGGGTGCCGCCGTGGCCGAGGGCGTGGACATCGACCCCGTAGCCGTGCGCACCGCCGGGGAGAACGCTGCCCTGAACGGCGTGCAGGATCAGCTGACCGTGCTGGTGGGCGACCTGTCCGACAAGGCCAGCGGCCAATACAACATCATCACCGCCAACATCGTGGCCAACGCCATCCTCAGCCTGGCCCCCGCCGTGCCCGGCCTGATGGCCGACGGTGCCGTCTTCATTGCCAGCGGCATCATCGACACCCGCAAGGACGAGGTGATCGCCGGGCTGGAAAAGGCCGGCCTTGCCGTTGTGGAAGTGAAGGAAAAGCGCGGCTGGGAGTGCATCGTCTGCAAGAAGGCGTGAAATTATAGAGCAGGCTCGCCCTCTCCGTCACCTTCGGTGCCACCTCCCCCAAAGGGGGAGGCCTTGGCAAAGAGATGAAGTTTGCGTGGACTGCCAAGGGCTCTCCCCTTGGGAGAGCGGACACGTTAGCGACTGAGAGGGCGAGGATGTTTCAGGAGGAACTATGCCGCACCGTTATTTTACCACTGAGATCGCCGACGGCACGGCTGTGCTGCGCGGCACCGATGCCCATCATCTGGCCCGCGTGATGCGTGCCCGCATGGGCGATACTGTCATTCTATGCGACGGCAGCGCCGTGGAATACACCGCCACCATCACCGGCTTCGGGGATGACTGCGTGGAATTCTCGGTAGAGCCGGGCTACCCCAGCGCCGCCGAGCCCAGCGTGGAGGTCACCCTGCTGGCCGGTTACCCCAAACAGGACAAGCTGGAGCAGATCATCAAGCACGGCGTGGAACTGGGGGCCGCCCATGTGGTGCCCTTCTTCAGCCGGTATTGCGTGGCCGCCCCCAAAAAAGAGGAGCAGAAGAATGAGCGCTACAACCGCATCGCGCTGGAAGCCGCCAAGCAGTGCGGCCGGGGCGTGCTGCCGGACGTGGCCCTGCCGCTGCCCAACTTCGGGGCCGTGTGCCGCACCTTTGACCAGTACGACCTGGTGCTATTCTGCTACGAGTGCGGCGGCGCGCCGGTGCGCCAGCTGCTGGCCGAGGCCGCACCCGCCGACGGCAAAAAGCTAAAGATCGCCATCGTGACCGGTGCAGAGGGCGGCTTTGCCGCCGAGGAGGCCGAAATGGCCGCCAAAGCCGGAGCCAAAACGGTTGGCCTTGGCCCCCGCATCCTGCGGTGCGAGACCGCCCCGCTGGCCGTGCTTGCCGCCGTGATGACCCTGACCGGCAATCTGGAATAACCGGGGCTCCGGCGGGCGGCGCACCTTCCATCAAAGAAAAATTCTGACCTACGGGTTCGGGAAAGTCTGCGGGCTTTCCCGGGCCCGTTTTTTATTTTTTACCCCGTATAAAGATCTCCCGGATTTTTGTGCAGGTTTGCCCTGTTATTCTGTCGCAAATTTCCGGTTTATTTTGTGCTCATTTTACAAAATTGCATACCCCCTCCCCCGAAAATTCAGCATTTTGTCTTGACATTTTCCGCAGCACAGCACTATACTTGTGCCGCAAAGAGACGCCGGGCATGAAAATGCACAGCTATGTGATTTTCTGCCCTGAGGTTCCGGTTTTCGCCGGTTTTCGGTATCGTTCCCGGTAACGGTCACGTCTCTGCAAGTTTTTTTGTTTGGAGGGTTTTGCAATGAGAAAAAACGTGAAAAAACAGCTTGCCTTGCGGGTGCTGTCCACAGCGGCTCTGGTGGCCATGGTCTCGTCCATCGCCACGGCAGCCTTTGCGGACACTTACGATTTGAACAAGGGCAGTGTGGACATCCTTGCCGAGGGCGGCAAGCAGTATATCACCCAGTGGGAGGATAAGGACAACAACACCTGCGTGAAGGATGACAAGGGAGAAGATATTCGTAACCGTCTGGATGATGACATCACCCTGACCACCAAAGACGAGACCACCGGCAAGACCGAGACCACCTCCAACACCGTCACCATTGACGCCAAAGAGGACAACACCGCCAATGTGACCCTGGAGAATGTGGACATTGAGCAGCCAGACTCCCATTGGAGTGGGAATACTGACCCCGCACCCATCGAGATCAAGGGCGACGGCAACACCAATCTTGAGCTGAACGGCAATAATACCGTTCTCAGCGGCAATGGAAAACACGCCGGTATTGAAAAAGCAGACGTTAACGGCACCGGCACCCTGACCATCAAGGACGATGTGAACGATGATGGTACTGCAAAGACCGGTACCGAGGCGGACACTACCGGCAAGCTGGTGGCAGGCGGCTACGATAATGGTGCCGGTATCGGCGGCGGCGGATATCACGATGGAAAGAGTTATGCCGATACTTCCAACATTACCATCACCGGTGGTGATATCACTGCCAACGGCGGTGTTTACGGCGCTGGTATCGGCGCTGGTTGCTATGGAGATGCATCAAATATCCGCATTGAGGGCAATGCACATGTTGCCGCCTTTGGAAGCGGTAGTGCTGCCATTGGATCCGGTTATCAATCGAATGGCAACAGCGATATTACCATCACCGATCATGCCACTGTGGAGGCTGCTAGCGATGATGCCTGTGGCATCGGTCAAGGTCTTAATGCTTCTGGTAAAGCCACTATCACAATTTCTGGTAATGCATCGGTACACGCCGAAACCTCCAACTATCAAGCAGCCATTGGCAGTGGCCCGTCTTCTACTACGGTCAACATCGAAGATCATGCTGACGTTACTGCCGTTAGTTCTGGTGTTGCCATCGGCACCGGTTATGTCTATGAGTATAATGGAGGCACCTCCACTGTGATCAATATTACCGGTGGAACAGTAAATGCCGTCACCTGTGGCAAAGAATCCAGACCCGCTATTGGCACAGTTTATGGCAATTTGGACCTTACGATCAACAGCTCTACCGGAAAAACGACCGTAAATGCCTACACGACCAGCAGTGACTCCCTACCTTTAATTGGCACCGCCGATCATTACGACGATTCTACACATAAATATGATAGCATCAGCCCATCTGAGGGCGCAGAATACAACAAGGATGGCTCTTCCAATCTGGGCGAAGACAACGCTGCCATCATCAATTCCTACCGCAACACTACTTTGGGCACTGCCACTTTTAATGCGCCCAAAACACTTGATGATTATTCATTTCATGCCACTTATGAAGCTTATGGCGCTCTCTACAATGCGAAGCACACCCTCTCTGACAAAAACAAAGGTGACCTCACCAAGGTCGTCCACAACCGCAAGTACATGGAGGAGAACCCCAACATTGACACCAGCGACCTGAAGGACGAGGACCTGCACGACTGGAAGCTGGTGGGCAAAGTCGTAGAGCCTACTACCGAAAAGGACGGCTACGCCGACTACATCTGCTCCATCGACAAGTGCGGCCAGACCAAGCATGTGGTGCTGCCCAAGCTGACCCCGGAACCCAGTGAACCGGACACGCCCAGCACCCCGGAAACTCCGGACACGCCGGACACGCCCAACACGCCCAGCACGCCCGACACCCCGGACGTCCCGTCCACCCCGGAGGTGACCCCGGCAGACCCCGCCGTGACCCCGGACGCCGTGCAGGCTGACGCTGCCCCGGCAGATGCCGCTGTGACCCCTGCGGCTGCCCAGAACGTCGTGCAGGACGCAAAGCCGGAAGCTGCTGCCACAGCTGCCGTTTCTGCCGCCGCCCTGCCCCAGACCGGTGCAAACTGGCTGGCGGTGGTGGGCAGCGCCCTGAGCGGTCTGTTCCTGCTGGCAGCGGGCTTTGTGCTGGACCGCAAAGGCCGCCGCATGAACTGAGGAACCATTTTTATAAAAGCCATCTTCTCCTGCCGTGCGGTTCCGCAAGCAGCACGGCAGGTTCCCCAAACAAAGGGGCTGCTGCACGCTGTGCAGCAGCCCCTTTCTTTTATCGCTTTATTCCAGCTCGGTGTCGTCCGGGTGGGCGTCGGCTTCCAGCAGAGCCTTTTTGGTGTGCAGCAGGTTCTGCGGGCTCACCGAGAAGCTGCGCAGGCCCATCTGCAGATACTGCACCGTATTCACCGGATTGCCCACGGCAAGGCCGCAGATGGTCACCGGCACGCTGCCGGCCTTTGCCGTCTCCATGACCATGGCGATGAGCTTTTTCATGGCCGGGCTGGCGGGGCGGTAATACCGCTCCGCGCTGGCCAGCTCCCGGTCGGCGGCGTGGGTGTACTGGGTCAGGTCGTTGGTGCCGATGACCAGAAAATCGCACCCGTGGGCCACGAATTCCTCCGCGGTCAGGCAGGCCGACGGCACACTGAGCATGACGCCGAAGGGGGTCTTTTCGTTGAAGGGCACGCCCCGCTCCCGCAGGCTCTGGCGGCAGTGCTCCACGATGTGCATGGCGGCGTCCCAGTCCTCCACATCGGTCACCATGGGGAACATCACCCGCAGCGGGCCGCGGGCGGCGGCCCGCAGCAGGGCACAGATCTGGGTCTCAAACTGGCGGGGCTGGCGCAGGCTGTTGCGGATGCCCCGCAGCCCCAGCTTGGAGGACTGCACCCCCTGATAGGCGTCCGCCATGGTGCGGTCGGCACCAAAATCGAAGGTGCGCACGGTCACAGGGCAGCCCTGTGCTGCGGCCAGACAGGAGGAATAGAAATAGAACTGTTCCTGCTCGTCCAGAATGCGGCCGGGCAGCATCATGTAGCTGCTGCGCAGCAGGCCCACGCCCCGGGCACCGGACTGCATGGCGGTGTCGATGTCCTCCGGGCCAAAGCAGTTGGCCAGCAGCTCAAAGGCTGCGCCGTCCCGGGTGTAGCCGGGCTGGCGGCCCAGCACCCGCATTTCTTCGTTTTCACGCTGCAGCTCACAGATGCGGGCCTCGGCCTGCTGGCGGGCCACCGCGTCCGGGTCCAGGATGCACTCGCCCTTGGTGGCATCCAGAATGACCGTGCGGCCGTCGCAATCCTCCAGAAAATCCGCTCCCACCTGCACGATGCCGGGGATGTTCATGGCCCGGGCAATGATGGCGGCATGGCTCTGGCCGCTGCCCTCGGTGGTGACGACGCCCAGGATCATGCCGGAAGGCACACTGAACAGGTCGGTGGGCATCAGGCGGTCGGCGGCCAGGATCACCGGGTGGTCCAGTGCCAGCCACATGCGGGGCCGGTTGCCCAGAATGTTGATCACCCGGCTGGTGGCGTCCAGAATGTCCACGCTGCGCAGCTGCATGTAGGGGTTGTCCTTCATGTTGGCCAGCTGGTCGGCGTAACGCTGGCCCACCTTGTCCATGGCGGCAGCGGCGCTGATGCCTGCCTTGATGCAGAACCGCACCTCGTTCATCATGCCTTCGTCGTCCAGCATCATGCTCTGGAACTGCAGGATGGCCTGCTCGGTGGAAGCGGCCCGCTCTGCCATACAGTCCAGCTCGCTCTGGGCGGTGCGCACCGCATCTTCCAGCTGGCGCAGCTCCCGTTCCGGGTCAAAGGGCCCGGTGCTGAACGTTTCCACATGGCGTTCCAACCGGCTCACCTGCCCCAGCACAAGGCCCGGGGACGCAGAAACACCTTTACAGATCTTCATGTTCGGTCACCTCCGGCAGTTCCGGCGCGGTCAGGGCCTGCCAGACCAGCGCCTGCAAGAATGTATTGGGCAGCAGGGCTGCCAGCGCCGCCCGGCCCGCGTCCGCGCTGCCTGCAAACAGCGGGGCGAACCCGGCCATGCGCGCACGGTCGCATTTGTCCAGAAACGCCTGCCCCAGCGTCCGGGTGGTGTAGTACACCGTGGGGTCTACCCCCACGTCCTCGGCCACGGCTTCCAGCGGGGCAAGCTCAGCGTCCTTCATCCGGGCCAGCAGCAGGGCCGCGTCTGCGGTAAGGGTCACGGGGTATTTCTCCCGCACGGCCTTCTGCACCGCGTCGAACCGTGCCCGGAACGCGGCAGCATCGGCGCTGCTGTCCGGGCCGTTGTCCACGGCATAGGCGCAGCCCCGCACCCGGCCAAAGGCCCGCAGAGTGTCGTAATAACCCAGCTCCACATTGCGGCGGGCGGTATCGGGGTCAAAGTGCAGGATGTCGCCCAGCTCCCAGTAGCTGCGCACCATGGTGGTGGGCAGACCGGTGAGGTTGGGGCGGGTGATGCCCACCCCCTCCAGGTCCACGCACACCAGCTCGTCAGCCCCCATCTTTTTCGCAAGGCCGGTGGGCATGTTGTCGCTGTAGCCGCCGTCCAGGAACTTGACCCCGTCGATCTCCCGCGCCCGCAGGGCAGGGAAGCAGGCCGCCGAGGCCATGAGGTAATCCTTCACGCGGCCCTGCGGGATCTCGTCCAGCGTCAGCTCCCGGGGCTTCAGGCCCCGCTGCTCCACCGTGACAAGGCCAAAGCGGATGTTGGCGCGGCGCAGCGCGTCCTCGTCCAGCACCCGTTCCACGATCTCTTCCAGCGGCGAGACGTCCATACCGCCGGCCTTCACCACGCTGCGCAGAAAACTGTGCAGGGCCGACAGGTCGGCGTTTTCTTCGGGCAGCTCCATCACATCCTTGCTGCGGATGGTCAGCCACATATCCCGCGCCACCTCGTACAGGTCCAGCACGAACATGGCACCGTTCAGGCTGCCCACACTGGTGCCGGTGATGATCTGCGGGTGCCAGTCCAGCTCCATCAGAGCCTTCCACACGCCCACCTGATAGCTGCCGCGTGCTCCGCCGCCGGCCAGCACCAGCGCTTTGCACGGAATGGTTTGGTTTTCCATACTGCCTGCCTCCCTGTCTGTCTTTGCTGAAATTATACCATATTTTCCGGAAAATTTCTCCCCGTTTTTTGGTTCCTCACGGCTTTTATACGGCTAAGATCCGTGGTATACTGGGCAGGAATCATCTTGAAGGAGGAACTTTGCCCCATGCGCTGCAAGCAATGGATCTTTGATATGGACGGCACCCTCACCGACAGCATGACCGTGGTGTGGCGGGGTGCCCCGCTGGCGCTGCTGCAGCGCTATGGCCGCACGCCCAAAGCAGACCTGAACGACGTGCTGCTGACCATGGGCATGGCCGACGGTGCCCGCTACCTCATCCGAGAATACGGCCTGCCCCTGACCGAGGCGGAATATTACGACGTGATGCGGGACGTGATCGCCCAGCTGTACGAAACGGTGGACCTGAAGCCCGGTGTGCGCACCCTGCTGGCAAAGCTGCAGGCCGAGGGGGCCCGGCTGTGCCTGTGCTCCAACACCTGGTCCGACCAGTGCCGCACCGTGCTCACCCGGCTGGGCATCGCGGACTATTTTTCCTTCATCGTGGAGGCGCAGGGCGTGCTGCACAAGAGCCGCCCGGAGGTGTTCTTCGAGTGCATGCACCGGCTGGGCGGGGCCGACCCCGCCGCCTGCGCTGTGTGCGAGGACGCCATTTACGCCGCTTCCACTGCCCACAAGGCCGGGTTCACCGTGCTGGGCGTGCAGGACGCCGCCAGTGCCGCCGATGCCCCTGCCATGGCGCAGGTGTGCGACCAGTTCCTGCCGGACTGGACCGCACTGGACTGGACAAAGATCTGAGAAATTTTTCCGCAAAAAACACGCCGGTGTTCCCGCTGTGGGAGCACCGGCGTGCTGTTATTTCAGGCTGTATTTCTGCTGCTGCACCCATTGCTGGAAGGCGTCCCGCACGGCACCCTCCCGCCCGCGGGGGATGGAGATGCGGGCCCCGCTGCGCATGCGCAGCTCCCCGGCAGAAAGCAGGTCCGCCTCGGCCAGATTGACCACATAGGAGCGGTGGGGCTGCAAAAAGCGCCCATCCGCCAGCAGAGGCTGTGCCACCGCAGAAAACGGCACCCGCAGCGACAGGGTGGGCACGTCCTCCCCGCTGGTGAGGTGGAAGTGCACGATGTGGTGGGTGCACTCCAGATATTCGATGCCCGCATAGGGCAGCGCCCGCAGGCCCTCGGCGGTGTTCACCGTAACGGACGGGCCGTATTCCGGCTCGGTGGCGCGGGCCAGCAGGGCCGAAAGCTCCCGCTGGCGCACCGGCAGCAGCAAATATTGCAGCGCATCCACCTTGTAGGCGCTGTAAGCGTGGGCCGTGGTGCGGGCCACAAAGGCCAGCGGGGCCCGGCGGCCCCGGCGGCGCAGCTCCCCGGCAGCCGCCAGCCCCACCGGCGTAGCCGAGCCGGAAAGCTCCAGCAGGTACAGGTCGTACCGCACGCCCTCTCCGTCCTTCCGCAGCAGGGCGTCGGTGTCCGGCAGGTGTTCCACGATGCAGGCGTCCGCCCGCCGGGCAAAAAATTCCATGCACTGGCGTTCCAGCCCGCTGCGCAGGCCCGCGTCCGGGCTGCACACCGCAATGTGAAAGATCACAGGATCCCTCCTCTTCAAACCCGCCCTTGCATTTTGCGCGGTGCGGGGGTATAGTAATCAAAAAAACAACAAAGGAGACGCCGCCATGTCAAAGCCCCTTGTCAGCATCATTCTGCCCGTGTACAACGCCCAGAACCACATCGCCCGCTGTCTGGAGAGCATCTGCGCCCAGAGCTGGCAGAACATCGAGGTCATCGTGCTGAACGATGGCTCCAAGGATCAGAGCCTGCCCGTGTGCGAAGTGTTCCGCGCAAAGGACGAGCGCATCGTGCTGGTGGACAAGGCCAACTCCGGCGTGTCCGACACCCGCAACCTGGGCCTGAAGCTGGCCAGCGGCAAGTATGTGCAGTTCGTGGACAGCGACGACTATATCGACCCGGACTTCACCGAGCATCTGGTCACTGCTGCCGAACAGAACAACGCCGACCTGGTCATCGCACCTTACAAGATGGTGATCCCCGCCGGGGCCACCAAGCCCGAACAGGTGCTGGAAAAGCTGCAGGACGACCTTGGCGTGATGCACGTCGCCCGCCCGCCGGAGGTGCGGGTGTACGGTTTTCTGCCCGAGGGCGTGTACGACAAGGACACCTTTGCCCGCCGCCTGATGGACAAGCCCGCCTCCTATTTCTACAGCGTGCTGTGGAACAAGCTCTACCGCCGCGAGATGCTGCTTGCGCACGACATCCGGTTCACCAGCGAGATGCGCTGGGCCGAAGATCTGGTGTTCAACATGCAGTACATCCAGTACGCCGCGGTGTTTGCTTCCATTGCACAGCCGGGCTACTACTATGTGCAGAATCCCCAGAGCATCTGCCACACCCAGATCAACCCCGCCACCCTCGTGCAGAACAAGATCCAGGTGTTCCGCTATTACAAGGACCTGTACACCCGTCTGGGCATGTACGAGCAGGTGCGCCCGCAGCTGTACAAATTCCTGGTGGATATCGCGGAGAGCACTTACCCTTCCGGCCCCTTCAAGGAGGTCATCGACGAGGCCAAGGCCTACTGGAAGGATGCCCGCGAGGACGTGCAGACCCGCACCGCCGAAGCGCGCGAGCGCTGGAACGGCATGCGGGAGGAGCTGCGGGAAACGGCGCAGGAACGCAGTGCCGAGTGGAAGGCCCGGCACGACAGCGACCCCAAAGAATAAGCAAAAACAACAAACGGGAAGCCGCAGGAGCTTGCACGCTCCGGCACGGCTTCCCGCTTTTTTATGCGATGTTCAGCGGCCGGGTGCTCAGCAGCCGATGGCGGCGCACTTCTTGGCCAGCCACTCGCGCTCCTCGTCGTTCAGGCGGGGTGCCAGCTTCTCGAACACCTGACGGTGGTAGTTGTTCAGCCAGTCCAGCTCGTCCTTGGTCAGCACACCGGGCACGATGGGAGAAGTGGCGATGGGCACGAACATGATCGGCTCAAAGCCCAGGAAGGTGCCGTACTGGTTGTCGGCCTTGTGCACGCACACCAGCTCGTTCTCGATGCGGATGCCCACCAGATCGGTCTCGTACACGCCGGGCTCGTCGGTCACGATCATACCCGGGCGCATCAGGGTGGTGTTGCGGCCGTTCAGGGCGTGGGGGCCTTCGTGGACGTTGCCCACAAAGCTGACGCTGTGGCCGGTGCCGCAGCGGTAGTTGATCAGGTGCTGCCACAGCGGTTCACGGGCGATGGTGTCGATCATATGGCAGTCGCAGTAGTCCAGCCAGACCGCCTTGGCGATGTCGATGTGGCACTGCAGGGTCCAGGTGTAGAACTTGCGCTCGTCCTCGGTCAGCTCACCCAGCGGGTAGGTGCGGGTGATGTCGGTGGTGCCGTCCATGTAAGTGGCACCGCTGTCCACCAGCAAAAAGCCCTTGCGCTGGAGCTTTGCGTGGTCCTCCGGGGTGGCGTGGTAGTGCATCATGGCTGCGTTGCCGCCGTAGGCCGCAATGGTGCCAAAGCTCTCCACGATGAACTTATCCGTGGTGCTGCGGTACTTGTGCAGGATCTCGTCCACGGTCAGCTCGGTCAGCTCTTCGCCGGCTTCCAGACGCTTTTCCAGCTCGATCTGGAACCGCACCATAGCCACAGCGTCGCGCAGATGGGCTTCCTTGTCGTGGGTCAGCTCCACTTCGTTCTTCACGCCCTTCATGGGCAGCAGCGGGTCGGCCAGGTCCTTCACGGTGAGGGCGGCGTTGTTCTCCAGCACCTGATACACGGCATAGTTCACGGTGGCGCTCTCTGCCAGCACGGTCTGGGGCTCGGTCTCAGCGGCCATGAAGTCCAGCACACTGTCGTACTCGGCCAGGGTCACACCGTTGGCTTCCAGTTCCGCCTTTGCCTCCGGGGTCACGCGGGCGGTGTTGATGAACAGCACGGCGCGGTCCGGGGTAACATAGCAGTAGGCCATGGCGTAGGGGGTGCACTCGATGTCCATGGCGCGCAGGTTCAGCAGCCAGGCAAGGTTGTCCAGCTTGCCCACCAGCTGGGCGGTGCAGCCCAACTCGGCCAGCTTTGCACGCAGCTGGCCCAGCTTTTCGGCGGGGGAGAAGCCTGCGTATTCCTTGGGCAGGATCCAGGCCGGGGTAGCGGGCAGAGCCGGGCGGCCCTCGGTCCACAGCTCATCCTCCAGGAACAGGGTCTTGATGGCGGCGTTCTTGGTTTCCAGCGCCTTCTTCACGCTGTTCACCAGTGCGCAGCTGGCGGTCAGACCGCACAGGCCCAGCTTGCCGCCCTCAGGCACCACCTTGGCGCAGTATTCCTCCACGGTGGGCACGCCCGGCTCACCCATCTTCATCAGCTGGATCTCGGTGCCTGCGATCTCCTTCTCGGCCTGCACAAAGTAACGGCCGTCGGCCCAGACAGCACTCTCGGTCATGGTGACCACAAAGTTGGAGTTTTCACCATGGAAGCCGGAGAAGTAGGTCAGGGAAGTGTAGTGGTCGGGCAGGTACTCGCTGGAGTGGGGGTCGCCCACCGGGATCAGGTACACGTCCACACCGTTTGCCTGCATGGCGGCACGCAGGGCGGCCAGCCGTTCGGGAACTGTATTCATGCTCATAGAAAAGCCTTCTTTCTCCTATTTGCCGGAAGAACGTCCGGCGGCGGTGGTTTGCTACTGCATATTGTAGCATTCCGGCGCAAAGAATGCAATGCGGGAGTGTCGGCTGCATCCTGCGGGGGCTGACCGCCTGCCGGTCGTTGACCGTCCGTTGGCGGGGTCTTGCCGTCCGGGGGGGGGCGTCCGTCCCTCTGCCGGAGCCTGCCCCTTGCCGAATCGCTGCCCGCCGGGGCCGCCGGTTCCCCTTATTTGTCGTCCAAAACGCGAAAACGCAACCAAATTGCAAAAAATGTTACAATTTTTTCTTGAAAAAGGCCGTTTTCCCATTGACAGGCTTGCTATAATAGAGATGTAAGATTTTACGGGCCAGCGCTCTGCGGCTCTGTCTGCTAACAAAGAAAGAGGCATTCAAACTATGACCAAAATTGATATTTTTTCCGGCTTCCTGGGCGCCGGCAAGACCACTCTGATCAAAAAACTCATCAAGGAGGCCTTTGCCGGCCAGCAGGTCGTTCTGATCGAGAACGAGTTCGGCGAGATCGGCATCGACGGCGGCTTTTTGAAGGAGTCCGGCATCCAGATCAACGAGCTGAACGCCGGCTGCATCTGCTGCTCGCTGGTGGGCGATTTCCGCGCCGCCTTGCAGCAGGTGGTGGAGCAGTATCACCCCGACCGCATCGTCATCGAGCCGTCGGGCGTGGGCAAGCTGTCCGATGTGACCCGCGCCGTCGAGGGTGTGGCCGAGCACCTGGACGTGCAGCTGAACAGCTTTGTCACCGTGGCTGACGTGAACAAGGTCAAGATGTATATGAAGAACTTCGGCGAGTTCTACGATGACCAGATCAGCCATGCAAGCTGCATCATCCTGAGCCGCACCCAGACCGCCAGCGAAGAGAAGATCGCTGCAGCGGTGGCCATGCTGCGCGAGAAGAACCCCACCGCCACCATCGTCACCACCGCGTGGGATGCCCTGACCGGTGAGCAGATTTTGAACGCTATGTCCACGAAGGACGACTTCAAGGCAGAGCTGATCGCCATGGCAGCCAAGGCCAATGAGGAGCATGCCCACGAGGACGAGGAAGAAGAGCACGAGCATCACCATCATCATTACGATGAGAACGGCGTGTGCAGCTGCGGCCATCACCATCACGACCACGATGACGAGGATCACGACCATGACCACTGCTGCCATCATCACCGCGATGACGAGGAGGATGACCACGACCACGATCATTGCTGCCACCACCATCATGACCATGATGATGAGGAGGAGCACGAGCATCATCACGATGAGGACGGCCACTGCTGCTGCGGTCATCATCACCACCATCATCACGATGGCCACGATGCCGATGAGGTCTTCACCAGCTGGGGCGTCGAGACCGCCAAGAAGATCGCAAAGGCTGACATCGAGCATGCGCTGACCGAGCTGGATACCGGCAAGTACGGCATGATCCTGCGCTCCAAGGGCATCGTGGACGGCGGCGCAGACGGCTGGCTGGAGTTTGACTATGTGCCCGGCGAGTGGGAAGTCCGTTCCCGCGGCGCAGACGTCGGCGGCAAGCTGGTCGTCATCGGCTCCAAGCTGGACGAGAAGGCCATTGCCGGCCTGTTCGGCTGCTGAGCCCGGACAACACAGAGGAGGAAAACCGTTTATGGCAAATGAGATCCCGGTCTACCTGTTTGTGGGCTTCCTCGAAAGCGGAAAGACCAAATTCATCCAGGAGACCTTTGAAGACCCCAACTTCGACTCCGGCGACAAGACCCTGCTGCTGGTCTGCGAAGAGGGCGAAGAGGAATACAATCAGAAGAAATTCGCCTTCCCCGGCGTGACCCTCTACAATTTGGAGGACAAGGCAGAACTGAACCCCCAGAACCTGGCCAAACTGGCCAAGGAAGCAGATGCAGGCCGCGTGGTCATCGAGTACAACGGCATGTGGCTGCTGCAGGACCTGGCCAACAATCTGCCCGAAAACTGGATCGTCTACCAGTGCATCGCCACGGCCGACGGCACCACGGCCCTCACCTATGCCCGCGACAACTCCATGCGCGCTCTGCTGCTGGACAAGATCGCCCGCAGTGAGCTGATCGTCTTCAACCGCGCGGAGGCCGTCAACAACGACGCCGCCCGTCAGGAGCTGCACAAGCTGGTGCGTCAGGCATCCCGCAAGTGCGACATCGCCTATGAGTTCGCTGACGGCAGCGTGGCCTACGATGATATCCCCGACCCCCTCCCCTTCGACCTGAACAAGCCGATGGTGGAGATCGGCGACGACGATTTCGGCATCTGGTATATGGACTGCCAGGACGAGCCCCAGAAGTACACGGGCAAGACCGTGAAGTTCCTGGCGCAGGTCTGCCAGACCAACCGCGCAGGAAAGAACAGCTTCGTGCCCGGCCGCTTTGCCATGACCTGCTGTGTGCAGGACATCCAGTTCGTCGGCTTCCCCTGCTCCTACGATGGCTACAAGGCGCTGGAGCAGCGCGCCTGGGTCACTGTGACCGCAAAGGTCAATTACAAGTTCCACAACATCTACCGCGGCAAAGGCCCGGTGCTGACCGCCATCTCGGTCGAACCCGCCGAAAAGCCGCTGAACGATGTCGTCACATTCTCTTAACCCGCACACTGAAATCACATCAAGGAGGATCTCACCATGAAAACGTTGTTTCGCGTTCTGGGCGCGGCTGCTGCCGTCGCCGCCACCGGTGCCGCCATCGTGGTGCTGGACAAAGTTCTGAACGACAAGGGCCCGCTCCACGTCGAAGAGGTGGAGTTCCCCGAAGAGGCTGAAAAGGACCCCGCAGAGGCCGCCAAGGCAGCCGAAGCCTACGCCGAAGGCGAGGCCAAGACCGCTGAGCCGGGCGACGCATGGCCCCCGGCCTTCGAGAAGGCATCCGAGGAAAAGGCATCTGAAGAGCCGGAGGCTCCCGCTGCACAGCCGGAGACGGCCGAGGAAAAGCCTGTGGCCGAGGAAGCACCCGTGAATCCGGTGGAGGCCGGCCCCGCCGTCGCCCCCAAGGATGAGACGGGCAAGTTCGACGTCACCAAGATCGCTGAGGCCAGCGATTTCACCGGCGTGGAAGAGGAATCCGGCTGCAAGAGCTGAGATTTTGTAAGATAAAAAAGGACGTCTCGTCACAGGATGAGACGTCCTTTTTTGATACGTTTTATGTGCCGTTGGCGATCTGCTTCAGCCGTTCTTTGTCCAGTACGGTGACGCCGCCGCGGTAAAGGCGGACAAGGCCCTCCCCGGCAAAGTATTTCAGCAGGCGGCTGACGACCTCGCGGGCGGAGCCCATGTAGCGGGCGATCTGGTCGTGGGTCATGCGGACATCCGTGCCACCGGTCTTGGCCAGCTCATCGGTGAGGAAGATGGCCAGCCGCCGGTCGGCGCTCATGAACAGGATCTGCTGCATGGTCCACATGGTGTCGGAGAAGCGCTCGGCGGTCATCTGGTAGGCGTAGCAGCGGACATGGACGTTCTGCTGCATCAGCTGGCGGAACACGCCTGCGCTGATACAGTAGGCCTCGGTGTCCTCCTCGGCGTCGATGTACAGGTCAAAGTTGACGGAATCCATCACGCAGGATGCCGACAGGATGCAGACTTCGCCGGGAAACAGCCGGTAGAGCGTGATGTCCCGCCCATCCTCCGAGAGCAGATAGGCCCGCAGCTGGCCCGACCGCAGCAGCAGGATGCCCACGCAGTTCTCGACCGGGCTGTGGACCCGCTCCCCTTTCCGGTAGCGCACCGGCCGGGTGAAGCGGCAGAGCTGCGCCTGTTCCTCCGGCGTGAGCTGGTCCCAGAATGGGAAAGCGCAGGCCAGACAGTTCCGGTTGACCGGAGTATTTTGCACATCGGACATGGTGTTATCCTTTCCGCACCGCTTTGGCAGCTTCGGTGCCTGCAAGTGCTCCCTCATAAACAGCCTTGGCGACCTGCAGCAGCCCGCCGGTGCAGTCCCCGGCGGCGTAGAGGCCGGGCAGGGTGGTCTGCATCTTCTCATCCACGACGATGCGGTTTCCCTCTACTTCGGCCCCCAGCTTGCGGGCCAGCGCCGTGCTGCCCGCCACGCCCAGCGCCACGAACACGCCGGACAGGGGCACCTGTCGGCCGCCGTTCAGCTGCACACCGGTGACGGTCTGTTCGCCGAGGATGGCGTCCACTGTTTCGGGGCAGACCCTCACCTCCGGCGGGAACTGTGCCGTCAGCGGGGCCCCGTTGGTCAGGAGGGTGACGCTCTTTACCAACGGCAGAAGGGCCTGCACCTCATGCAGGGCATATTCGCCGCTGCCCAGCACCGCCACATCCTTTCCCCGGTAGAAAAAGGCGTCGCAGGTGGCGCAGCAGCTCACACCATGGCCTTCCAGCTCTGCCAGACCGGGGATCTTCGGTGCGGCGCGGGAAGCGCCGGTGGCCAGGATGACGGCATCGGCGGGGAACTCGCCCGCCAGCGTCTCGACGGTGAGCTTGTCGGTGTAAGTCAGGCCCACGGCCTCGGTGGTAACGAACTGCACCCCCAGCGCTCTGGCCCCTTCGATGCCCCGGCGTTCCAGTTCGGCACCGGAGATGGGCGCAGCAAAGCCGTAGTAGTTCTGGATGTGTGCGGCGCGGTCCAGTGCGCCGGGCCCTTTGGTGAGAACGGTCGTTTCGACCCCTGCGCGGGCCGTGTACAGAGCGGCCGACACGCCGGCCGGGCCGGAACCGATGATGACGATGTTGGGCATAAGTTACTCCTTATCTGGTTCACCTTCCTGCAACCTCTCCGTCATTGCTTCGCAATGCCACTCTCCTAGTAGGAGAGGCCTTGGCAGTCCTTGCAAAGTCTCCGGTTTCGCCAGAGGCTCTCCTACCAGGAGAGCTGTCGAGCGGATGCGAGACGGAGAGGTTGTACAGAGGACCTTCAAGTTTGCCTCGCTCTCGCTCACGATGGTATAAGTCATCTTTGCCTTGTTAGCCATGTTGGTCATCTCTACC
>ENA-UPTB01001736-UPTB01001736.1-human-gut-metagenome-genome-assembly--contig:-NODE-1736-length-17562-cov-55.642322_pt1 | contig 17562 bp, 10 predicted proteins | sample MGYA00250046_ERZ773369 | MGnify/ENA primary metagenome ERZ773369 (study PRJEB29103, sample SAMN06111938) | human gut metagenome | biome: human gut; feature: ankylosing spondylitis patient; material...
ATCTCGGCTTTAGTGTAAGATCCCAATCACTGTTATCCCTTACATTATAAGTTGTGTCATGGGCATCAAGAAAGGGGAAAGAATTATCTTTGCCCTTCCATGCTCTCAACATATTGTAATAAACAAAGTCTTTAGCCGAGTAAGCCCCCAATTTCGTTTCAGAGAAAGGTTCCGAAACATAAAATGCGGAATAATTTCTATTTGCCATGATATCTCTTATGAATGTTACTTTTTATTGATTTTTATTCATCACACTCTCAGCCAACAGATACACTCGTGTTCCGAGCGTCTGAGGCCAACGGTCATTTGGATTCTTGTCCAATGCCCTTGCTCGCTCTATAGCCTCCTCGACATGAGTAATCAGCATTTGAGCACCGTATGCCGCCTCGTGGTAAGAACCCATTTCTTGACGCAATCGCATCTTTAGATATGGGTCTGTCCTCCTCGAAGTTCGACGATTCTCCAACCATTGTTGTTGCTCTTCGGGAGACAATGAAGTGGCATCTACTAAATGCAACAGCAACCAAAGTTCGATGCACGGATTACTCAAAGCCATGTGCATGTATTCATCTTGCGCACATTCCGTAGCTACACGAGATAGCATTGCCTCTGTCCAACGGTCTTTGTCAATGACAAGCCAGAGTTCATCGTCGGCTTCCAAAGCATATTGTTCCTTGTAGTCGTTCAACTGCTTCAAGACGTGTTCCGGACTGGAGTTGTTCTGCTCGGCTTCACTTCGTTCCAAGATATGCACATGCACACGAGGATTGGTATATTCCTTGGCTAATGCCTTGAAATATATCCACTCGGTGTCTTTGCCCTCAGAGGCTATGACTATCAGGCGGGCGTCTCGAAATGCTTCGCGACGTTCACGCATCAAACTATTCCTACTTCGCATCGTCCCAATGAATATTATTCAGTTCGCCAAAGAACGGAATCGCTCCATAGCGACCATTCAGATAACCTTTCTGCACATTTTCCCTCGGCTTATACTCGCAGAGTGAAGACAAATGGCTTTCTCCTTTCTTGTCTTTTTCTACAAACCAGACTTCATCCTGACGGATAGGGGCGGTAGAAAGAAGATTGGACTCGTGTGTAGTGCATATTAGCTGCATTTGCGAATCGCTTTTAAGCAGGCTGTCGTACATCTCCAATAATTTCAATGTCAACATTGGATGCAAACTCCTATCGACCTCGTCAATCACATAGACCGCATCATTGGCACGCATATCTATAAGCATTGGAATGAAGTCGAACAAACGTGACGTTCCATCAGATTCTTCGAACATTTCGAATATATAGTCCGAGTTGCTGTCTTCCTTCTTGTGTATGGTTTTCAGCTCATGCCACTTCAGATTCTTCGACTTATCTTTTTCTGCAAAGATGAAGCGGTTCTCATTGTGAATCACCACACCTATTTCGGAGCCTTTGCCTTCAAGACTTTCCTCAATCTTTTGACGGATTTCGTCGGGAATGCCCAATTCTTCAGGTTTAGACTCTACGCGACGAAGGTCTGAGATACCTGTTCCAAAATAATTTAGCAGTTCGCGCATAATAGTTCTGAACTGAGTGTCGTTCACAACTCGGAATGGGAAATCCGTTCTATGAGTATTGGGGAAGATGATGTTTAGATTCTCAAACCATTTACGAGCAGACTTAATCGTATCTATTCCCTTTCCGTTACGCTTGATATACTCACTTAAGAAAGTACCCTTGGTAGGAGTGCCATCAATCAGGAACTTCAAGAATTGTCCATCCTCATCTTTTAGGAACTGAGGTGCAATAGTATTATCCCAACTGTCACCATTACGTTTACGCTCAAAGATCATGGTGTCATTGCGGCTGCCAGTCTTATATAGCCATTCCTCAAGCAAACCGCCTTTAGAGAAAGCTATTCCGTAAGCAAAGAACTGGTTGTCTGCCTTAAACTCCAATTCGATACTCGAACGCTCTTGGGGTTCATCCGTCATCTTGAAGTAATTATATTTGAGGTTGCTCCAACCATTCAAGGCAAACTCCTTGATAATAGCCAAACATTTTATGATGTTTGACTTTCCGGAAGCATTGGCACCATAAATCAATCCCATACGGAGCACGGATATATCATCCCGTTTCTCCGCACGTGACACTTGCAACGGCAATTGGTCGCTCTTGCTGGCTGTGAACAAGATACGTGTTTCCTCGTTAAACGAGTAAATGTTTTCAAATTTGGCTGACAATAACATAATGACGTCTGATATTTCGTAAAATTTCGTTGTAAAGATGACAAATTGTTTCAAAACTCCGACAATTATCTGCGTTAAACATGTATAAATACGACAAGATATTACGTTATTCATTGTCATTTTGTCGGTTATTGGCACAGTTTTGTCATAAATTCGACTCTGGCTTAATATTTGCATGGGTAACATAAAGCGCTATGACACGTTTGTCAAAACTGGGCGCAGAAAGGAGGTGTAACAGATGGGCAAGAACCAACATGTTGTTCCTGCTGGAGATAAGTGGGGCATTAAGGGCGAAGGCAATTCAAGACTGACTTCAACATTTGATAGGCAGTCCGATGCAATTGCTGCCGCTCGTCAAATTTCCAAGAACCAGCATTCCGAACTATTTATTCACGGTTGTAATGGACAGATTCGAGAAAGAGACTCTCATGGCAAGGATCCATTTCCTCCAAGAGGATAAGTCCCTCAGCATTCTCTCCGTTTAGAGAAGAGCCCTAATACCACAGGGGCAGGTTGTGGTAGAGTAAAGATGTGCCATGGCGAAATTCGCTGTGGCTTTTTCTTTTTAGTCGAATCAGATATAACGATTTTTTTGCCATCTACAATTGGCATTTTTTGTTTCCCGCCCTATTTAATAAAGTTAAAAACGTTAAATCTTCCCATTTCTGACTCTTCATAGAATCCACGCAATCACTTTTCTACCATTTAATATGTAAATAATTGATAGTAAAAGACTTGCAAATACAATTGTTGTTTTAGCGGCATCGAGATATCTCGATGCAAAAATGAAATTACGTCAGGATAGACGTGCCCTCAGCAGACGAGCTGAGAAGTAGTGGAATCAATGATGTATATCTCAATGTCGCCTATACAATATCATAGTTTTTAGGTATTGCCTATATATTCAATTGTCTTTAACTTTGCACCGCGGTTCAGAAGACAGGTGTAACGTATTTTGTGTGCCTTTGTCTGAATCGACAATGGATAAAACCATTATATTCCATTTGATATGAAGAAAAGAAACATATTGACGATAATTATATTTTTGTTCTGCGTTGCAACAAGCATGGCGCAGAATGCAGAAAACGGTAAGACAGGAATCCTTCTTGTGCATTATGGCACTTCAAACGACAACTCTCGTATGCAGACCATCGACAGACTTAATGCTCGTGTGGCAGAGATATTCACCGACTGTGCCGTCGTTGAGGCATATTCCGCTCCGTCGGTTATAAAGATGCTTGCAAAGCGCGGCGTCAGGAAACTTTCCGTTTCACAGGCCATCGACTCCCTGAAGACTATGGGTTGCAGCAAGCTCGTAGTGCAGAGCACGATGCTTCTCGACGGAGTGATGACGGAGATACTGAAGAAGGAGGTAAACCGGGTGAAGAAAGACTTCCGCTCCGTGTCGGCAGTTCGCCCTTTGCTATATTCTGTGGATGACTGCCGCATGATGATAGAGATGATAAACAAGAGCCTTCTTGCAGACAAGTCTGTGGATGCCACAAAAATGCAGGTCGTGCTCGTGGGGCATGGCAGCGACAGTCCGGCAAATGCTATGTACAGTCAGATAGACTATCTGCTGAAAGCAGAGGGTAAGCCATCGTGGCATGTGGGCACGATAGAAGGTTTCCCTACAATCGATAATGTGGAGAAGCAGCTGGCAGGCGTCAGGAATCCCAATGTGCTTCTCGTCCCTCTGCTCTATATCGCAGGCAACCATCAGAAGGATGACATCGACGGCGTGTGGAAGCAGCAGCTTCAGGCAAAAGGCTATCATGTGGAAGTGTTTGGAAAAGGACTCGGAGAAATGAAGGAAATACAGGAAATGATAATAGGTAAGATAGCCGCACAGGTAAAGGATGTGGATTCAGGAAATGCAAACAACGCAACATTTCATAAATAATAAAAATAGGTATTAGTCTTTTTTACCCAAATCGGTCATTGGGGATTGATTGGATTCAGACTTTAAAATGGGTAATAAACAAATACGATAAGGAAACATCAAATATAACTAAATGAACAACAGAATTCTACTTTTTGCCGTAGCCGCTTCATTGGGCTGCGTAAATGCCGTGGCAAGTAATGTATATGATGGAACGGATGGCGACAACGACATTAGCAAGTCAATAGACCTCAACCCGGTGGTGGTAACAGGAAACGGTCACCATCAGCTGCTGAAGTCCACCACGACACCCGTGCATGTGCTTTCGCAGAAAGCAATCAAGGAAACAGGAGCGACAGACTTCCAGGATGTGCTGACAAAGCTCATGCCTCAGGTGTCGTTCACCCCTAACGCCATGGGTTCATAAATCTGAACACCACCCATACCTTCACGGTGGGCAGGATGTTCAAGCTCGTTCCAAGCATCGGCATCGACAATATCTTCGACAAGACCGACCATCGCATCGACACTCCTTCGCAGAAAGTTGCCCTCTATTCACCGGGCAGAATGCTTGTAGTAGGACTAAAGGTGAATTTCGCAAAATAAAACAGACATTTTTACGTTATGCTAAGGAGAGTGGCAGAATCATCATGTTTTGGTTCTCTGCTCTCCTTGTGCTGTTTTGATAAAAAGAACATCTATGACAAAGAAAATACTTCTGAAAATCCATCTGTGGCTTTCATTGCCCTTGGGCGTTATCATAATGCTTATCTGCCTGTCGGGAGCCACCCTCGTGTTCAAGAATGAGATAAGGAATGCTCTCGGAATGCCAAGAGTCGTTGCTCCGCACGCCAAGGGCGACAAAGGAGGAAAAACAGACAATGCCATAAAGGGAAAAGGCGCAAAAGACGAGACAGCTTCTTTCCGAAAGGAAAAGGCAGCAGCTCCCCACCAATGTTCTCCCGACGGATGCGACAAGTGTTCTTCGAGAGAAAAATGCCATCCGTCACCTTCTGCAAAGGATGACGTCATTGGTAAGGGCGCACCGGCATCCAAGAAAGAATCTTCTGTAGAGGATAAGGATGTGGCAAAGGGCAAGGACGCATTGAAGACCAAGTCTCCTGCCAAGGATGCACCATATGGTACTACTACAAAGAGAGACTTCTTCTCCTATGTCACCAAATTCCACACCGGACTCATGATGGGACCGGTGGGCAAGTTTATTGTCACCTACACCACATTGTTGTTTGTCTTTATACTGATAAGCGGAATATTCGTATTCCTGCCCCAAAACGGCAAGCAGCTATGTCAGCGCTTCAAGGTGGAGTGGGGCAAGGGAGGCAAGCGCCGCCTGTTCGACCTTCATGTCAGTCTTGGCTGGTGGACACTCCTTTGGCTGATGCTTCTCGCCGTAACAGGCTTGGGCTTCGGTCTGAAACTTGTGCCGAAGGGAACGGAGATGATGCAGGTCTTCCATCAACTCCACATCGGTTCGTGGGGAGGAATGATAACGAAGATCATCACTTTCGTGGTCAGTCTCATCGGAGCTTTGCTGCCTGTGACAGGTTACCTGCTTTATTTCCGCCGCAAGCGGAAATAGGATGAGAATACGGAACAAATACTAAGGGAAAGGGGCTCCTTTGCCCCTTTGCACACTATCCGGCCTTTTACATATATCGGCAATTATGGATTGTTGGAATTGATAATTTGGGCGTAAACGTTTACGTCGATAACTTGCCTTACATTGGAATAAGATTGTCTGTATTTTACTATATTTGCAATGCTGATCATACATCTTGGAGTGACAAGATGAAAGAAAACAATATATATAGTAATCTACTAACATTAATACTTATCCTATGAAACAATTATGGGCTCTTGTAGCCACGGTAATGTCTTGTGCCACACTTTCTGCACAAGATGTAGAATCAGACAATCGGTCGTGGTCGTTTACCTCTGTCTCGCAGACTGATGTCGGTTTGATTTCCGGTGATGCAAACTGGAAGAAAGATTCAAAGAGTCGTTATTGCTATGTTCTCGCCATGGACAATGCGCCAGTGAAGGCCAACGATACGGAACTTGATGTAGCTAAGGGATTGACTTTCACGATTACTGCCAATGACAATGGTAATTTGAGACTTGGCGGCAGCACCGGTGCGTTGTGGCTCGGTGATGCGTCTTCGCTCGTGATTCCCAACCGCAAGGCGGGAGAGATGGTGAAGATAGAATACTGCACTTCTAACAAGTCGTCAACCCGTTCGCTTGCTCTTGTCAATCTTGAAGGCACGTTCCCTGCCTCTACAGGAAAAGAACATCAGCAGGGCAGCGGTAAGATAGTTGCTGATGGCGACGTAGTGGTAGGCATCACAGGAGGAATGTATATCTATAGCCTTGCCGTCGGCGATGAGGAAACCATAGGAGGAGGCGGTGGTACATCGCCCGACAACCCCGACAATCCGAACGACCAGACACCCGGTCTCGACTATATGACGGGAGATGCACCCATAGCAACGGCAAAGTTGGGATCAGGACCAAAGATCTATGTCTCACCGACGGGAAGCGACGCCAACGACGGACTGACACCGGAGACGGCACTTGCCAGCATTCAGCTTGCCATAGACAAAGCTGTGGATCCAGGAACAACAATCTGTCTCGCAGCCGGAGAATACCGTCCTACGGCACGCATAAACATCAACGACCGCAATGGTACGGCAGACAACTACAATTCGCTGGTCTGCCTCGACGGGCGCGCCGTGATTAACTGCGACCATCCGTACCATTCGCATAGCGACAACCCATACCAGGGAATACGCCTCACCTCGTCTTACTGGCATTTCTATCATGTTGACGTGACAAACGCCAGTGACAACGGACTGCTCATCGAGCGCAACAAGCCGACCGGCGGTTCGTCAACAGACATCCAGAACAGGACACAGGATGCCCACGACAATATCATTGAAGATTGCAAATTCTATAGAAACGGTGATACGGGCGTTCAGATAAAGAATCTCGGAGCCTATAACTATATCCTGAACTGTGATGCCTATGAAAACAAGGACGAAGGCGACGGTGATGCCGATGGCTTCGCACCTAAGATATCAGTAGGCACCGGAAACTATTTCTATGGCTGCCGTGCATACAACAATTCTGACGACGGCTACGACGTGTTCTTCAAGAAAAGTGGTGGCTTCGAGGATAATGTTACAATCGTTTTCGAAAACTGTCTGGCGTACGAGAATGCCATAATAAATGGCGTGGTGACGGAAGGTAACGGCAATGGATTCAAATGTGGCTCCGACCAGGGAGCTATGAATGTGGTGCTCAATCGTTGCCTCGCCGTAAACAATGCGAGCAAGGGTTTCGACCAGAACCATAACTCCGGCGATATCATCATGAACAACTGCACGGGCTACGCCCTGAAGTCGGTTAATGGTGCAACGCTGAAGAAGCCATATTCCTACCGTGCCTATGAGCCGATAGCAACAGGTCATGAGCTGGTGGCAACAAACTGCATAGCCATCAACGACAACCTTAAGACTGACCGTCATCATGATGACCCTTCGAAGTGGGGAGAGAAGAGTCAGAAATACGGAAGAACAGAGCTTTCGGTGGGTACGATAATTACAAGTGACCTCAATGTAGACCCTTCAAATGTGCAGAACGAGGACAACTTTGCAGAACTGATTGCCGAGCGTAATGCCAATGGAGATCTGCAGTGGGACAACGTGTCGTGGTCGCGTCCTACAGAAGGTAATGCGCTTCTTGTAGACAAAGGCACGGTAGTGGAAGAGAGCGACAGATACGCTTCGCAGGGAGTAAGAGTGCCGGCCATCCGCTATACCGGCGCAGCTCCAGACCTCGGAGCCTTTGAACTTGGACTGACAAGCAAGCCTGTGTCCTTCGGCACTCAGACAAGCGGCATTGGATATATCCAGAGTAGCCAGAGCGATGGCAAGAGTGTTCGTCTGGTGCAGGCTTTCAATGGTATGGTTATCGTAAATGTTGACGGCGCACAGGCAAAAGACCAGTTCTCTATATGTGCTTATAATACCGATGGCACATTGCTCGGCACGCATAAGTTCAATGGTACCAACACAAGTATCTATCTGCCAAATACAAAGGGTATGATTCTGCTCAAGGTGGAAGGCACGAATGTGAAGGAATGTGTAAAGACAATAATGAAATAAATATCTCTCTTACCAATTGAAAAGGGTGGAACGCATAGATGTTCCACCCTTTTCTCTTCATTATCATAAGGGCTTTTCCCTTTATCTATATACTTACGTACCGTAACCCGTATCCTTCCTTAGCAACCGTAACCAGCATCCTTAGCAACCGTAACCAGCATCCTTAGCAACTGTAACCAGCATCCTTAGCTGTTGTATCCAGCATCCTTAGCTATCGTAATCCGTATACTTATGCGTTATGGCTGTATGTTTATTCCTTATAAACCATGCCCTTATGAAGGGGTTGATTCATTCTCTTTTAGAAATTAGGTAACTTTCTCATAGAAAGTCGGTAACTTTCTCATGGAAATTACGTAACTTTCCATTTTTAATGAATTAAGGTGCCTTTTAGGGGCTGTATCTGTCGAGCGGATTTTTATTCATTTCATGATGCCGTTGTCGGTATCTTTGAGGTTAATTCTCTTTTCCGCAGACTGGTGGTTTCTGCCTCCGTTCAGTCGCCATACTATGTTTAGCGAGATGCAGTTGCCGCTGTCTTTGGAGTAGCCTATGGAATGCTTGTAGAGATTGCGGTTGAGAAGCTCGTTTTCAAACGACTTGTAGTTGCTGCAAAGAGGATTTGCCCATGTTAGGGTGAATTGCCAGTTCTTCAAGTTGTATGAAGCTTGCAGGGCGGAGTAGGCACCATTGTAGCCTTTCGATTCCCCTTCCAGGAAGCGTGTGCCGTTATCTATGTATCCGCGCAGATAGAATTTGCCGAGATAAGCCGTAATGCTGCCCACATAGAACCATGATGTGTAGCAGTGGGTGTAGTCATAGCCGAAGTTGAAGCAGCGGAACATGCCTCCGTTGGCTGCCACTTGTAGCTTTTCGGGCAAAAGCCAATATCCGGCGTATGCCATGATGTTCAGTGCGTCAATCTCTTTCTGGTTTATCTGTGTATAGATAAACCGGTTATCGTCGGTTCGTACATATTGCGCCATGTTTGGCCTGCGGCATTGCTTGTAGTAGCCTTCGATGAAGGATTGCAGACGGTTGGTATTGTAAGAAACCAGCAGACGGTGCTCCATGTCGCGCGACGGTTTCAAGTCAGGATTGCCAACCGTCCATTCCAAGCTGTTGGTCCTGATGGCGGCATCGCTCGTCATGGCAATGCGTGAAGTTCGTTCCTGCATCTGAAAGGTATAGCTCATTTGCAGTTCATTGCTTGGATTATAAGTCAGGGTAAGCTTCGGACGATAGGTCCAGAAGTTATAAGTATGTTCGTTTTGTGTGTAATGGATATAGCTGACACCCGTTCCCAATGAGTATTGAAACTGCTTGATCGAGCCTTTTATCTCGCCGAAGGCATAAAGCTTGTTGTCGTTCATCCTGGTTCTGGCAGTTGCATCTCCTGTATAGTCATTCCTTGTGTGTTTGTAGCGATAGTTCAAACCGGCGGAAAGAGTAAAAGGCTTCAGTCGGTTCTCGTAAATCATTTCCGAAAGCAGGGACGCTGATTTGCCGTCCACATTAGATTTATAAGGTGTACCTTCGTCATAGAAGCTGTTCGTCTTTGTAGAAATGAAGGTGCCGACGGCATTGGCAATAATGGATTGCTTGGGCGTGAGCTGGCGGAAGAAGTATATGTCCAATACCGGCGAGAGGTCTTTGCTTCCTTCCATGCTTGTGGCTTTGTAGCTGTGGTTCCCGTCGATTATTTCCTTTATGCTGTAGTTGTCAGGAGTCTTGTTTAATGCTCCGCTCAGGGAAGTCTGGAAGACGGTAGCTGTAGAGTCCGCCCAGTTGTAGGTCAGTTTTGCATTATGGGAGATGAATTTACGGAGTGTTTCCACGTCATTTCGCTCTATGGTATATATGCTGCCGTCGGTTAGGGTGTAGTTGGCATTCTGCAAGATATTCGAGCCTTTCGACTTGCCTCCGTTTATGTCATACGATACCGACCATTCGCTTTTCCCCTTGTTCCATTTCCCGTATACCATGCCGTCGCCTTGAATGGTGGTAATGGCAGAAGTGATATCCGTGCCGATAGAGTATCCGCTGTCATTCCTGCGTGTTATGATGTTTATCACATAGGCAATACTCTCGCCGTAGCGTACGCCGGGCTTGTCTATGAAGTCGATTCTCAGTATGTCCTTCGGGTCAAGGGCAGTCATTTCCGGTTTGTCCACTATTATGCCGTTTATCCTCAGTTGTACGCCTCCTCTGTTGTCTATGGCGGATATGGTGTGGTTGATATTGTCAATGCGGAGATTAGGCAAGGTGAGTTTTTCGAGAAAGCTGTAGCCGTTGGTAGAAGCTTGTCTCTGCGAATCGGTAGGGTAGATAACCATTCCGTCGGGTTTGTTTACAACCTTTGAGGCTCTGACAGTTACTTCATCAAGAGTGATGGACATGTCCACGTTCTGCGCAAAAGTTATTGCTGCGGTGGAGAGAAGAAAAGAAAATGTAATAAATCGTTTCATTATACACCATTTTTAGTTATGGTGCAAAAGTATGATGATACTCCGGAAACGCCAATTTATGTGTCTGACATTTTCCTGACAGTTGTCGGGCAAAAGGCTAACTATCTGTAAACCAGAGTGTAACTTCTGCCTCTGTCAGATTCTATTTTACGGCTACTGTTCATTATATCTATAGGGTGCAAACACGGCGTTGGCCATGCTCTAACATAGATGGGAAACTATTTATTATTTAGCGAAAAACCAAATAACAGTTGCGTATTTGGCAAAAAAGTAGTAATATTGCAAATCATAAACATATAAAGGAACACGATCGCAAGAATATGCTAAGCGGCAAAAGAATAATGACATTGGTGACCATTGTAGTCACTGTGAGCGTGATGCTCATGGCCAAAGGTCGTGGGCAGAACGACTATTTCTATAGCCGCTGGACCGTGTTCACTACACAGCAGCTAATGGATAAGGCCAAGCAATGTGTGCTGGCCGGTGAAAAGAGAGACAGCGCCATGGTGTGGTATACCATCGTTGCCAATCGCTTTGACCCTAAAGAAGGCTCGCGCAAGGAAAACAATCTCAGTTTGAGAGCCATGAACAATCTGGGCTATATGTATTTCTTCTTTTATTACGACTACCAGAAATCATACTCTTATCTCACCAAGGCCTTGAAGCTGAGCCAAAAATATGGCTATGGCGACTATCTGCCATACATCTATCTCAACATGGGCAACCTGTGCTGTATAGGCCGTGGCAGCGAGCAAGCATCGCCGCTTAGCGACAAGGCCATAGCTTATTATAAGAAGAGTTTTGCTGAAGGCCTTAGGCATAAGACATGGGATATTGTCTGCATTGCCGTTAACAATATGATGCTGCAGGCCTATTCCACGCAGCATATAGCCATGATAGAGCCAGAGCTTAATGCCTTTGTCAAGGCACGCATACCCCACGGCACGCCTCTGCTGGCCTACAGCCGTCATCTGGCCAAGGCCATGCAGCTAACCTCAGTGCGGCGTTATGGTGCGGCTCTGCAGCAGTGTGACATGGCATTGAAGAAGATTGACGACAAGCTGACGCCTGAGCGCTATCTGCTTTCGGCTACCTTCATCAAGGCACACATACACTCGCTTGCTGGCAACAAGCATCAAGCCATTGCCCTGTTAGATGAGGTGCAGCACATGGCAGAGGTTAAGGGGATGAAAGACTGGCTGGTGGATATCTACCGAGAGTATAGCGTCTATTATAAGCTGGTGGGCAACGAGACGCAGTATCGCAAATATCGCATGATGTATCTTGAGGCGCAAGACTCTATACTCACCGAGAGCAAGTTGCAGGTCGTTAACGACATGCAGTTTCTCGACGAGCTTAAGGCTGCCGATGAGCGTGTGGCAGAGGCCGTGCGCCGCCGCCGCGAGCAGACCATTGCCATGTGGGTGGCTCTGGGCGTGACCGTTGTGGTGGGCATCATGCTCACCCTGCTGGCCGTGGCTTATCGCCGCCTGAGGCAGAAAAACCGTTTGCTCTACGACAAGAGCGTCAGCATGATGCGCCGTTGTGAGACCGAGCGCCAGCAGCGCCAGATGGTGCAGCAGGCAGCCATCTTGCAACAAGATACAGTGCAAAGAGACGCAGAGTCACCAGTGAGTGACATCATGGCAGAGGCCGGGGATGACACAGGTGCAACCAAGCAACCGGCCATTAGTGATGAAATGGCAATGATGCTGATGGACAAGATAAAGGGTGTGATGGACGATGTTGATGTGATAGCAAACCAAGACTTCTCCCTTAAGCGCCTGGCCGAACTGGTGGGTGAGAAATACTGGACGGTGTCGCAGGTGATAAACAATAGCTATGGCAACAACTTCAATGCCCTGCTGGCCGAATATCGCATCAATGAGGCTTGTCGCAGGCTCACCGACAAAGAGCATTTTGGACGGCTCACCATCGAGGCCATAGCCCAGAGCCTGGGCTTTTAGAGCCGCAGCAACTTTGCCGCCACCTTTAAGCGCATCACAGGGCTCACGCCGTCAGAATTTCAGAAAATGGCTAAATCAGCATAAACCATTTGCTTTTATGTTTTGTTGCTTACGTTTTGTGTGCTTATTTGCAAATTAGCACACAAAACGTAAGCAATTCTTGCTTTCTTTAGAATTTTCATTATATCTTTGCCGCCGAAACAATTATACCCGCTGGTTGAGAAAAGGGACTCGGCTCGTCACGGAGGGTTAACCTGTTATAAGAGAGTCCTACCTATAAACAGTTATGCTTATGATTTTTGATACAATGAAAAAAGCAAGTGCAATGATTGCTATGGCACTGTTCACATTGACACCCATGGCAGCGCAGACACCCAAACTTTTTAAGGCAGACAAGAGCCAGAAGGTGACATTCCAAGGTCGGCAGGTTGACATCATCAACCGCACCAAGGTCATTACACCAATGACCGGCACGATGACCGGCAGCGCCCTCACACCAATGAAGAAGGTTGTGAAGAAGGCTGGACAAACCATCACCGAGTTTGAGCTGATTAATGAAGACTTCTCTAAGCTCACTGCAGGCAGCGCCGATGCTCCCGACACTGATCACTTGCTGTGCAGCATGTATGGCGAGCCTGGCACATATATTGACAATGCACTGACCAACCAGCCCGGATGGTGGGGCGACAATGCTTTTGCTGCAGGCGGACAGATAGCTCTCTTTCAGCGCAGTGAGGCGGTGGGTGGCTGCATTAACACGCCGCTGGGCGACTATTCGGGCGATATCACTGTGACATTCCGCTGCAAGCCTATAGGCGACTATAAGAGTACTTTGGTGTTCTGCAATATTCTTAAAGACATAGAAAACCCCTATTGGGCCGACTGTGACAACCCCTACACGCAGATGATGCTCTATCCAGACAATGGCTGGGTGAAGGTTACCATGACAGCCCGCAATTTGTCGGCCGATAATGACGGCTTTGTGCAGATTAACTGTTATGGTGGCATGCTTATAGACGATGTGCAGATAACATCGCAGCCCAACTTTATAGCTAATCCTAAGGTTCTTGTTCCAACAGCATTCAAGGATACCGAGTTCACAGCCAACTGGCAGCCCGTGCGCCTGGCATACAACTATTATCTCAATCTGTATAAAAAGCTGTACACAGCCGATGCAGGCCTCGATCTGAATATCGACTTTGAAGACGGCACACTGCCTGAGGGATGGGCAACAACAGCCGAGGGCGGTGCATCGTTTGCCGAAACCGATGGCGCCGATGGAACAAAGGGCTTGAAGATGATGCCTGGTGAGGAGGTTACCACCATTGATGTTAACGCCCCCTATAATACGGCTGGATTTTACTTTAAACTGGTGGTGCCCGAGGGAATGAACGATGAAGAAATGGATAATCTGAAAGCTAATGCCAAGCTTTCGCTCAGGGCAAAGCAGGATGGCGTGTGGAAAGACCTGGGCAATTTTAATGCCAATGCTTTCCTTGAAGGCAGGGTTGTTGACATGGACGAGGCTACATATGGCATGTTCTCAGGCATTTATTCGTGCATGGAGATGACTCTTACCGATGTTCCAGAAGGTGTGTATGGTGTTCTTGACAACTTCTATGTCACCACCGACCGTCCATATACTATGGAGGCTGTCTATGCAGCTGGCAAGGGACGCAAGGGCTCTTATTATGATCGCACCGAAGAAACATCATATACCTTTACAGACCTTGACCCTCTGGGTGAGTATTTCTATAATGTGCGTGCCCACTATCAGAGTCTTTATTCTGACGAAAACACCATTTACGAGGCTTTCGGCGTGGCCGCTCCTGAGCTATTGCCTGCAACAGACATCGACCAGCGTGGCGGTTATACAGCCAACTGGGGAGAGGCACCTAAGGCCACTCGCTATCAGATTACCAACTATGGTGTGACCACCATTGAGAGTGACGGTACATACAAGCTGCTGGATGAGGGCTTTGACAAGATTGATGCTACCGTTACCGATGCCATCGATCCTCTGTCGGGCAAGGCCCTTGGCAACAGTGCGGCTTCTTCGCTTAGCCAGTATACCAATATGCCTGGATGGGAAGGATACAGCAATATGCTGGCCCAAGGCTATATGGGATGTGAGCAAATGGGCTATTCTGCCCCTTATATCAAGACCCCTCAGCTCTATCTGGCCAATGGTAAGCAGCTTGTGCTCACCCTTAGGGCTGTGGGTTATGCCGGTTCTGTGCTCACCGTTAGTGATGGAGTGAAGAGATACGAGGTGGATTTTGAGCCCGATGAAACAGGAAATACTGGCTATGTGGAAGGAACATTTATCATGGATGTTAACGCTGATATGGAGAGTCTCATATTCTATGACAGCTATGGCTATCCCTTTGCTCTCGACTATGTGAGCGTTGAGCAGGAGCTCAAGGCCGGCAATAAGATGTTCACCATGCTCGACACACAGCAGACAACATCTGACATCAATTCTTACCGCTTCAGCGGTCTCGACCAATACGACTTCTTGAAGTTTGCTTACACCGTGCAGTCGTTCTTGGATAGGGATAACAATATAGCTAAATCTGACATGACCGACTTTATGATTGTTGACCTCGTCAACGGCACTTCAGCCTCCGGCGTATCGGCTACGGGTCTTGCCAACACCTTTAACGGCGAGAGCAACGTGGTGGCCCGCTACAGCACAAGCGGCACCATGCTTAAGGCTCCCGTGAAGGGTCTCAACATCGTGAAATATGCTGACGGCAGCGTGAAGAAGGTGATGGTTAAATAACATAACCCTACTAAGGCTAACATTACCAACTTGTGTGACACCGATGTCGCCCCTTTGTTGGCGGCATCGGCTTCACCGATTAAATAAATTAAACATGAAAGCATTTTACATCACATGCCTTTTGGCAGCCCTTACGTTGGGCGCCAAGGCACAGACAATATTCAAATGTGACTTTAACAGTGGCATACCATCCACATTCACTCTCATTGATAATGATGGGCTGGAACCTTCGGCCGACATGCAGTTGCTGGGCTTTGAGTCTGGTGTGCCCTGGGTGGTCACAACGCCTACGGGCGATAAGGATATGGCGGCTTGCTCCACATCGTGGTATAAGGTGGCCGGGCAGTCGGACGACTGGCTCATAACGCCGCCCATAACAATATCTTCAGACCAAGTCGTGCTAACATGGCGCGCCAAGGCTGGCGACAAGCGCTTCCCGGATGGCTATGCCGTCTATGTGTCTACTACAGCCGGCAACACCGTTGAGAGCTTTGACAAAGCCAACGCCCTGTTTGCCGTGGATAAGGAAAACGCCACATGGACCGACCGCGAGATTGACCTAAGCGCCTATAAGGGCAAGACCATCACTCTGGCTTTTGTCAACAATAGCAACAATATGAGTCGTCTGTATATCGATGATATATACGTGGGGCAGAAGGTTAATGCATATATAAAGATTGACATGGGACCCAACACACCTTATGGCGGAATGATGCCTATAACGGGTGTGGCATATACCAAAAATGCCGAGCCTGTTAATGGCTACACCATAGGCCTGGAATATGACGGCGAGACATTCACCCAGCAATATTCTACAACACTGATGGCAGGCACCAAAACTCCTTTTACACTTGATGCCAAGTTGCCTATAAAGACTCTTGAAACCAAGCAATACAAGGTGTGGATTGAGGCCGGGGGCACCCGATATGAGGTGGACACCCTGGTTACGGCCTATCCCCGCAAGGTGGTGTGCGAGGATATCACCGGCACATGGTGCGCCTGGTGCGTGCGTGGCATTGTTGCCCTTGACCGCCTGCGCGCTAATGAGGCAAACTGGACCATCGGCCTGGCCACACATAGCAGCGATGTTATGACAGACGATGATTATCTGGCCGCCCTGGAGAGAGTTGTATCATGGTCGGGCTTGCCTGCAGGTGTGGTGAACAGAAGCGCCAGTTGCGACCCCGCCAACTTCTTGATTATGGCAAAAAAGGCTTTCAATGACGAGCCTGTTATGGTGGCAATGCAGCTGGAGGCCACACGCAACAAGACCACTAATGAGGTGGAGGCCACAACCAAGTTGCGCTTTGTCAATGGTGATGAGCAGGCCGACTATCGTGTAGCATACGTGGTGATTGAGAACCGCATACACCAGCCGGACAACAATAAGTATTGTCAGCAGAATGCCTATGCCGGTGGTGCTAAAGGCGAGATGGGTGGATATGAAAACCTTCCCAATCCGGTGCCTGCCTCGCAGATGTATTATGACGATGTGGTGCGTGGCTATATCACCGACTTTGGGGGCATTAATGGCAGTGTGCCCAGCAATATAAAGGCTGGCGAAGATATAGTTACAACGGTTAGTTTCTCTCTGCCCGATAATGTTATCAATGCTGAGGAGACAGAACTTGTGGCTCTCCTTATAGACCAGAGTGACAATCATGTGGTTAACGCAGAAAAGGTGGCGCTGGGCGAAGGCTCGCTCACTGGCATTGGCAATGCGGCTGTTAACCCCGCCAATAATGACACAATGAGTATCTATTCGCCCTCCGGAATGAAGCTTAGGCAGATGCGCAAAGGCCTTAACATTGTGCGCAAGACCAATGGTACTACAGTTAAGTTGATGTTTTGATGGATAATATAAGCAAGTAGTAGTTTTCTTTTCATTGCAGGCCGTCTCACTTTGTTGTGGGGTGGTCGGCTTTTTGATGCGCCAATGGATATTAAACCCAAATCGCTTTAGGGCTTGCTTGTATTTTGTTTTTTAGAAGAGTGGATTTTGTTTGGCTTTTAATGAGTAATAGCGAGCTATTGCGAATTAAAAACGGACA
>ENA-UPTB01001738-UPTB01001738.1-human-gut-metagenome-genome-assembly--contig:-NODE-1738-length-17544-cov-100.682945_pt1 | contig 17544 bp, 17 predicted proteins | sample MGYA00250046_ERZ773369 | MGnify/ENA primary metagenome ERZ773369 (study PRJEB29103, sample SAMN06111938) | human gut metagenome | biome: human gut; feature: ankylosing spondylitis patient; material...
AACTGGGGTGTGGTGGCGCAGTCGGCTCGGCGGGCGTACCTGTGGGTGTGTCCCACGGTGGGGGCTTTGGCGCCGCTCTTCGGACCACGCTGCCCGGTGATGTGGCTCGACGAGCAGGTGACGCACCTGTTCCTCACATCGCAGAGCCGCGACGCCTCGGCAGCCGCAGCACAGATTGAGACTTTTGTAAGCTCATTTGTGGGCACCGTGGCAGAGTTCAAGCTTACCGAGGTGATGCTCTTCCTGGCACGCTACAAGGCTGGTGTGTACGGCCGTTCGTTTGCCGCCTTCGATGTGCGCAATGTGGGGCAGACGTTCCACCACGAGTTTGTGCAGCAGCGCCGCCAGGAGTTGCAGGCCATTGAGGCGGAGGCCACAGCGGGGCGCGATGGCGAGGAGCGCCGGTTGCGTGCGGCCCATGCCGTGTCGCGTGAGGCTTATCTGCGTTTGCAGCGCGACGGGGGCCGTGTGGGGCTGAAGGTGTGGCTCCGGGCGGCAGCCTTGTCGGCGGGCCGTGTGTGTGGCGTGGCGCAGTTGCTTGGCACGTGTGCCGAGGCCATGGTGAGTGCGGCAGGTCGTGGCGAGGCGCTGTGTGTAGAGGTAGGTGTGCAGCAGTTGCCGGCGGTGGTGCGTGCCGAGAGCGAGGGCTTGCTACGCGTGTCGGACTCGTGGGTGTGCCCCGCGGAGGGCAACAAATTTACCGGGCTGCGGAGGGCCTTGCAGCCATGACCGTACGCAACTCTACCTTGGTGCGCCGCTCTGAGGCGCGCCGTCTGGCCATGGCGCACTATGAGCCTGGCAACCAGGCCCGCAGCCTGAAGTATGTATGGCGCCACTTTGCCGAACCGCAGCTGGGCATTGGCTACCGCACTTTTTTGAGATATATACGGTAAGGGGGGCATAATAGGCATAATGGGCCTATTGGGCATATTAGGCCTATTAGGCATATTGGGCATAATGGGCCTATTAGGCATAATAGGCCCAATAACAATAAAAGAGCTAACGCCTTAGCGTTACTATTTGCAACGCTAAGGCGTCAGCCCATTAGCATATCAGCTGCATATTAGCAGCCATCAGTCAATTATCAGCATGGCATCGCCAAACGGCCCGAACTTGTAGCCATGCTTGAGAGCCTCATCGTAGGCGTGCATGGTATAGTCGTAGCCACCGAAGGCGGTGGTGAGCATGAGCAGCGTGGAGTAAGGCAAGTGGAAATTGACAAGCATGCTGTCAGCCACGGTGAAATCGTAAGGCGGGAAAATAAACTTGTTGGTCCAGCCCTCATACTCCTTGATGTGGCCGTCGGTGCTGCAAGCTGCCTCAAGGGCACGCTGCACGGTGGTGCCTACGGCGAGCACTTTGCGGCCCTCGTCCTTGGCACGGTTGACAAGCTGGCAGCATGGGGTGTCAACAAACATCTGTTCAGAGTCCATCTTGTGTTTGGTGAGGTCCTCCACATCAGTGTTGCGGAAGTTTCCAAGTCCACAGTGCAGGGTGATGAATGCGCGGTCGATGTCGTTTATCTCCATGCGCTTGAGCATCTCGCGTGAGAAGTGCATGCCGGCCGTAGGGGCTGTGACGGCACCCTCGTGCTTTGCAAAGATGCACTGGAAACGCTCAAGGTCCTCGGGTTCGCTTTCGCGACCTATAAAGCGTGGTATGGGCGCCTCGCCCAAGGCGTAGAGCGAGCGTTTGAACTCGTCGTGGTCGCCATCGTAGAGGAAGCGCAGTGTACGTCCGCGGCTGGTAGTGTTGTCAATGACTTCGGCCACAATGGAGTCGTCGTCGCCAAAGTAGAGCTTGTTGCCTATACGTATTTTGCGTGCGGGGTCGACGAGCACGTCCCACAAGCGCAGCTCCTGGTTGAGTTCGCGCAGCAGGAACACTTCGATGCGAGCACCGGTTTTCTCTTTATTGCCGTAGAGTCGCGCGGGGAACACCTTTGTGTCGTTGAACACGAACACGTCGTGGGGGCTGTAAAAGCTGAGAATGTCTTTGAACATGAGGTGCTCTATGTCGCCTGTGGTGCGGTGGAGCACCATCATGCGGCATTCGTCGCGGTGGGGGGCTGGGTACTGGGCTATGCTCTCCTGCGGGAGCTTGAACTTGAATTGTGAGAGTTTCATATCTTGCTGTTGGTAGTTGCGAGGAGGGGGCTGGGGGGTAGAGCCTCTAGCTTTTCTAGAGTTTCTAGCTTTTCTAGAATTTATAGTTTTTCTAGAGCCTCTAGTTTTTCTAGCTTTTCTAGAGCTTCTAGCCTTTCTAGAGCTTCTAGCTTTTCTAGAGCCTCCAGCCTATTTATTTCTTCTCTTGTTTCAGGTCGTCGGGCAGTTGGTTGGGGTCGAAGCAGCGGGCGGCGGTGAAGTAGCCCACGCGGGTGCGGCGCAAGGCCGTGAGGTGGGCACCGCTGCCAAGGGCCTGGCCAATGTCGCGCGCCAAGGCGCGAATGTATGTGCCCTTTGAGCACACTATGCGCAAGGCGAGCTGCATGGTGGCGGCATCGAAGCTGACCAGCTCGAGCTCGTGAATGTGCAGGGGTTTGGCCTGCAACTCTACTTGCTGACCCTGGCGGGCCATGTCGTAGGCGCGCTTGCCATTGACCTTGCAGGCCGAGAAGGCGGGGGGCACCTGCATGATGGGGCCGCGGAACTGCTCGAGGGCTTGCTCTATGGCCTCACGCGTGATGTGCGCCGTGGGATAGGTTTGGTCGACGGGGTGCTCAAGGTCGTAGCTGGGGGTGGTGGCGCCCAGTTGCAGGGTGGCGGTGTACTCTTTTTCGCCAGCTTGCATCTGCTCTATGAGTTTGGTGGCGCGCCCCACACAAATGACCATGACGCCTGTGGCAAGGGGGTCGAGGGTGCCGGCATGGCCTATCTTGACTTTCTGGCCGCCCAAGGCCCGAGTGAGGGTGCGGCGCACTTGTGCCACGAGCTGGAAGGAGGTTTGGTGCAGGGGCTTGTCGAAGGCCATGATGAGTGGCACTATGCCTCCCGAGGGTGGATTGCCGTCGGGGGTGTTGAAGGCCGCCGGTTGGGCTATGTAGGCTCTTAACTCTGACAAACCGGCCCAAGGCAGGGCTTGACGCTCTGCGGGGGTGAGGGCTTGCAGGGCTGCGTCGGGCAGCAGGTAGTGGGTGGGGAACATGGAGAGTGAAAAGTTGAGAAGTTGAGGAGTTGAGGAGTTGAGGAGTTGACGGGGGGGGACAAGTTTACAAGTTGACGGGGTGACTGGTAAGTTTATCAGGCTTTTTAAGCGTCCTACCAGTCTTACCTTTACATACTATGTATTGCATACTTACCTGTTAACCCGTTACCCCGTTAACTTGTTAACCCGTTAACCATGCGTTAACCCACGAGGCTGTAGATGAGTGTGGCGATACCTGCTATGGCACAGTAGTAGGCAAAGTAGATGAGTTTGCCACGGCTGACGAGTGCTATCATCCACTTGCAGGCTGCGCAGCCCGAGATGAAGGCGGCTATGAAACCGGCTATGAGGGGGAGCATGGCTATGTCGCCGCCAATGGCTTCGCCCTTCATCATTTTGATGGCGTCGAGCAGTGCTTCACCCAATATGGGGGGTATGACCATGAGGAATGAGAACTGGGCCATGGTTGCCTTGTTGTTGCCAAGCATGAGGCCGGTGGCAATGGTGGTGCCCGAACGGCTGAGACCGGGGAGCACGGCGAGGGCCTGGCTGATGCCTATGATGAAGGCGTGGAGGGGACTGATGCTCTGGCGCTGGCGCGGACGTGCCAGGTAGCTGAAGGTGAGCAACAGGGCTGTGACAAGGAGGCAGATGCCTACAATGGTGAGGCCCGAACCGAAGATGGCTTCGACTTGGTCCTTGAAGAATACGCCGACAATGCCTATGGGCACCATGGAGATGACGATGTTGAGCAGGTATTGCTGGCTGGGATTGAGGCGCTGGAGTCCTGTGCCGGGGCCGAGGGGACTGAATGTGCCGGCTATGATTTGCCATATCTGGCGGCCTAACACGACGATGGTGCTGAGCACGGTGGCTACGTGTACGGCTATGGTGAAGGTCATGCTGCTTTCGCCGTCGATGCCGGTGAGGGCTGATGCGATGGCGAGGTGGCCGCTGCTGCTTACGGGCAGGTACTCGGTGAGGCCTTGTATGAGGCCCATGATGATGGCTTGTATGGTGGTCATGCTATCGGGGGTGTGCTATAATAATATAGGAGGGGGTTATTTGCGTGGTTTGCGCACGATGGCGTATATCATGAAGAGGTAGCCGAGGAGGCATACTGCGGGGGCTAACTTGATGTGGCGTGCATCGAAGATGCTGGCGTCGAAGGTGGTTTCGCCTGAGCCTGAGCCTGACATGAGCACCATGCCGATGATGACTACTGCCATGCCTACGGCAAGGAGTATGAAGTTGGTGCGGCCAAAGGCGAACACTGGCTGCTTGGGAGTTTTGAGGGGTGTTTGCTGCTGTTGCATTGTTGGTTGGTTTTGTTTTTTTGAGGGGGGCTAGGGTTTCTAGGGGTTCTAGTTTTTCTAGATATTCTAGTTTTTCTAGAGTTTCTAGATATTCTAGAGCTTCTAGTTTTTCTAGATATTCTAGATATTCTAGAGTTTCTAGAGCTTCTAGTTTTTCTAGAGCTTCTAGCCCTTCTAGCCTTTTATAGCTTCTATCTTTTCTTTATCTGAGGTATACCTCGCCGCCGCGGAGGCGGAGGTGGTGGTTAACCGAGAGGGAGGCGCAGAGGGCCGTGAGGCCAAGGCCGCAAATAACTATGGCACCGAGGGTGGTGGCCCACACAAGGGGGGTGACAAGGGTGTTGAGGTAGATGCTGCCGGCTCCGGCCTGTGTTTGCAGATACCACATGGCGGCGGAAAGGAGTCCGCCGGCTATGATGGCTGACACAAAACCTATGCGCATGGCTTGCCACATGAAGGGGCGACGTATGAAGCCCCAACTGGCTCCAACGAGCTTCATGGTGTGTATGCTGTAACGACGGGCGTAGACGCTCATGCGCATGGTGTTGTTGATGAGTGAGAACGACACAAGGGCGAGAAGGGCGGCTACTACGAGCAGACCAAGGGTGACGGCGGGTATGGTGCGGTCGAGGCTCTGCATGATGTCGCGGGGGTAGTTGACCTCGGCCACGCCGGGCATTGCGAGCATGGAGGGCTCGTAACGCTTGATGCTGTCAAGATTGGCGTAGGGGGCGTTGAGACTTACCTCGAACTCGGCGGGCACAGGACTTGTGCCGTCGAAGGTGCCTATGTCGGTGCCCATGGCCTCGTTCATGTCGCGCAGGCCTTGCTCTTGTGATATGTAGGTGACTTGGCGCGCCCAGGGTGCTGCCTTGAGGCGTGCCTGGGTGGCTGTCATTTGCTGCGGCGTGATGCTGTCGGTGAGCATTAGCTCAACGGTGAGTCCTTCGCGCAACTGGTTGCTGTAGTTGGTGGCCATGCCTGCAAAGAGGGTGATGATGCCTATCATGATGAGCACCATGGTGATGCTGATGCAGGTGGTGAATGTGCCGAACCGGCCTGTGTGACGGCGCGGACGCTTATGGGCTTTGTTCATGTGGTGTGTGGGTTGTTGTGGGGTTGTGCCGCTGTGGCTGGTGCACTTTGCGGCTAAATTGGTACAAATGTACAATATTATTGGGGGTTGGCGCGGACTGTGCGGGGCTTTTAACGCTGATTAACGCGTTGGCGGGCGGCGCGAGGGCAAAAAAAAAGGCTGGCGCCATGGCGCTGCTACTCGCAACGCTATGGCGCCAGACTGGAATAGGGATGGGGTTAATGGGCAATGGGCATAATAGGCATATTAGGCCCAATAGGCTTTACATAATAGGCCCAATAGGCTTTAGGCATAATAGGCATATTAGGCCCATTAGGCATAATACATTGCTTAGCTATGCTTGCCCATTGCTTGCTTACTTGCCCACCTTGATGACCTCGACGGTGAAGACGAGGGTTGAGTTGCCTGGTATGCTCTGTCCTTGGCCGCGCTCGCCGTAGCCGAGTGAGGCGGGAATGTAGAGCTTCCAAACAGAACCCTGGGGCATGAGGGTGAGGGCCTCTTTCCAACCCTTGATGACTTGGTCGGGACGGAAGGTGGCTGCCTTGCCACGCTTGTATGATGAGTCGAACACGGTGCCGTCGATGAGTGAACCTTCGTAGTGTACCTCAACCTGGGTGGTGTCGGTGGCTACGGGGCCGTTGCCCTTGGTGAGCACCTCGTACTGCAGACCGCTGGGGAGTGTGGTGACACTCTTGCGCTTGGCGTTGGCCGTGAGGTAGTCGGCATTGGCCTGCTTGTAGCGGGCGGCCTGGTACTGGAACTGGCCTTCGACTATCTGCATGGCGCTGTCGCGTGTGAGGGTGGTGGCTGTGCCGAGTGCGCTCTGTGTGAGACCGCGCTCGAACTCTGCCTGGCTGACGTAGGTTGAGTCGCCCTTGCCTGCGGCCTGCTCGCTGATTTTGGGCAGGTTGCGTTTGTTGATTTCGGCAATGCGGAGTCCGGCAGCGAATGCTTCGGCCTTTTTGCGCTCTTCAGGAGAGATGTTGGTGGTCATGGCGCGTATGGCTTCGGGCACATAGGCTGAGTCTACGCCGAGCTGGCTTACGAGATACTGCTTGAGGCTCTCGCCCTGGGCTACACCGAGGGCGTAGCTGAAGGTTTTGCCATCGACGGCCTTGAGGGCCGGCGTGAGGGTGGCTGCGGGCTGTGCCTTGCGGGCTGACTTTTTGCTGGTTTTCTTGGCTTTTTGGGCCATGGCGCCGGTGCTGCCAAGGGTGACAGCAAGGGCAAGGGTTATGATGGTTTGAAGTTTCATTGAGCTTTCTTTTTTGGGGGGGCTAGATGAGCTAGAAATACTAGAGGCTCTAGAAGAACTAGAAAAGCTAGAGGTTCTAGAATAGCTAGAGGCTCTAGAAAGGCTAGAGGCTCTAGATAAGCTAGAGCCTCTAAATAAGCCTGGCTCTACCCTGCCCTATTACTTGTTAATGCTAACGAGGGTTACCTTGAATGTGAGGGCTGCGAATGGGGGGATGGGGCCTGTGCCCTGCTCGCCATAGGCTGCCTGGTAAGGTACGTAGATTTCCCAGGTAGAGCCGACGGTCATTTTGGGAATGGCGATGCCCCAACCCTTGATGACGTTGCGGAGGCTGAATGTAACTGTGCCACCAGGCTGGTTGGCTGATGAGTCGAACACCTGGCCATTGGTGAGGCGGCCTTCGTACTTGACGGTGACGCTGTCGGTGGCTGTGCAGTGCTGGTCGGTGCCCTTGGCAAGCTGCTTGCCGTAGACGCCCTCGCCGAGGGCTACTACGCCGGGCTGGTGGGCTACCTTCTGCATGAAGGCTTCGCTCTCCTGCTTTTTGCTGCCGAACATGTAGTCCATGATGCGCTTCTGGGCGGTTTCCTTGTCAACGAGTTTGCCACCGATTTTGAGGGTGGTCTTGTTCTTGGCCTGTGCGGTGAAACCGGCTACAAAGTTTTTGACGCTGATGCGCTTTGTGGTGTCACCCTGGAACACTTGTGACTCGATTTGCGGGAGTTGCATTTTGGTTTGCAAGCCCTGCATGACGCCCATGTAGTAGGCGAGTTTTTTTTTGTCGTCGGCAGCCTTCATACCGTCGACGTAGCCCTTGAGGAGTTCGTCAACATAGGCTGAGTCGCTGCCCGACTGGCTGAGGTAGTTTTGGAATTCGCCTTCGCTCTGCGACATGGCCATACCCATTTCGTAGCTGAGTGTGTCGATGTCGGACTTGAGGTTGGCTTTGGGCTGTCCGTTGTTGCAGCTTGTGAGGCCTGTGGCGGCTATGATGGCTGCGAGAATTATCTTTTTCATTATATATTTTATTGTGTGTTTGTTTTTGTGGTTGACGGGGTAACGGGGTTGACGGGTTGACGGGTAAGTATGTATTGTCAAGGTCAGACAGGTAAGGCAAACTTACCTGTCAACTTGTTAACCCGTTAACTTGTCAACCCTTTCAACTTTTCAACTCTTCAACTCTTCAACTTCTTGCTTCAGCCTTCGATGCTGATGAGTTCGACGTCGAAGATGAGTGCTGCGTAGGGAGGTATGGCCTGTCCTGCGCCGCGTTCGCCGTATGCGAGGTCGTAGGGGATGAAGAAGCGGTACTTAGAGCCGGTAGGCATGAGCTGTACGCCTTCGGTCCAGCCAGCGATAACGCCGTTGAGTGGGAACACTGCAGGTTCGCCGCGGCGGTATGATGAGTCGAACACCTGTCCGTTGGTGAGTGTGCCCTCGTAGTGGCACTTTACGCGGTCGGTGGCTTTGGGTTTGGGGCCATTACCCTCGGTGATGACGGTGTACTGGAGTCCGCTGGGGAGTACTACGACGCCGTCTTTCTTGGCGTTTTCGGCAAGGAATTGCTCGCCTTCCTGGCGTATGGCGCGTGTGGCCTCCTCTTGCTGTTGCTGCATGAAGTTGTTGACGAGCTGCTGTGCTTCCTGGTCGGTGAGTTCGCAGGTCTGGCCTTGCATGACGCTGTCGATGGCGCGTGCGAAATCGGCGCTGCTGAGGTTCTTTACTCCCATGCCTTTGAGGTTGTGGCCGATGACCATGCCGAGGGCGTAGCTGAGTTTTTCCATAATTGTGTGTTGAGTTGTATTTTGTTATTGATTTTGTATGATTTGGGTGCAAAAGTACAATTATTTCTTGCATCTGTGTCACACTCGGAGGGGTTTTTGTATATTTGGGGTGTTTAGTTACTTTATTATTAAGGTTATGACGAAGAAGAAGATTGTGGCGCTTACGGGCGCTGGTATTAGTGCTGAGAGTGGTTTTTCGACATTCAGGGGTGCCGGTGGCTTGTGGGGGCGCTACCCTGTGGAGCAGGTGGCTACGCCTGAGGGGTGGGCTGCTGACCCTGACTTGGTGACGGACTTTTACAACGGGCTTCGCAGTCAGCTTGACGAGGCTGTGCCTAACGCGGGGCACCGCATACTGGCTGAGCTTGAAAGGGACTTTGATGTGACGGTGGTGACGCAGAATGTGGACGACTTGCATGAGAGGGCGGGGTCGACTGATGTGATTCACTTGCATGGCGAGCTGCGTGATGTGTGCTCGTCGGCGGCGCCGAATGATGCGCGTTACCGCCGGCGTCTGGCTCCTGGCGAGGTGGTGAAGCATGGGCAGCTGTCGGGTGACGGGTCGCTGGAGCGTCCGTTTATTGTGTGGTTTGGCGAGGCGGTGCCTATGCTTGAGGTGGCTGCCGAGGCGGCTGCGCGGGCTGATGCGTTTTTGATAGTGGGCACGTCGCTTAATGTGTATCCGGCTGCGGGGCTGATAGGTTATGTGCCTGCGGGGGCTGAGGTGATGCTTGTTGACCCTAACCCTGTGCGGGTGCCGAGCACGCGGCGCGTGGAGGTGATTGCCGAACCTGCGTCGAGGGGCATGGAGGTAGTGCGGGAGAGGCTGCGCTCGCAATGCTAAAGTGTTTTTTTAGCCGCTAACGCGGGAGACATAAGAACATAAGGACATAAGAACATAAGGTATGACGTTTGTGTTAGCCGCTTACCGCGGAGACATAAGAACATAAGCTACATAAGAAACATATAAGGCCGCTGCGCGGCTGACGGCCACGGACTTCGTCCGGGTGGCCTCAAGAGACATAAGGGCTGACGCCGTAGCGTTACTATATGTGATACTACGGCGTCAGCCCTTATGTCCTTATGTCCTTATGTCCTTATGTTCTTATGTTCTTTTGTTTACCGCGTTAGCGGCTGCCAAACTACGCTACGGCGTCAGCCCTTATGTTTCTTGAGGCCACCCGGACGTAGTCCGTGGCCGTCAGCCGCGCAGCGGCCTTATATGTTTCTTATGTAGCTTATGTTCTTATGTTCCGCGGTAAGCGCAACGGCGAACAGCCGTTAAACACTCTATGCCTCAGCCCATTACAGCGCGCGTGGGAGGTGCTCCTGGAGTTGCTCGCGCAGGAATTGGCGGTCGATGTGGGTGTAGAGCTGGGTGGTGCGTATGCTTTCGTGGCCAAGCATGGCCTGTATGGCACGGAGGTTGGCACCGCCCTCGAGGAGATGGGTGGCGAAGGTGTGGCGCAGGGTGTGGGGGGAGATGGGGCGCGTGATGCCGGCACGGGCGGCAAGCACTTGTATGGTGTGGAACACGGTGATGCGCGAGAGGTGCTGGCGGCGGCGGAACGAGAGGAAGAGGTAGTCGTCCTCGCCGGGTTTGGGGGTGATGTGGCAACGGTCGTCGAGCCAGAACTGCAACTCGCGCACGGCACGGGGCGACATGGGTACGAAACGCTGTTTGGAGCCTTTGCCTATGACGTTGAGGAAGGCGTCGGCGGTGTAGACGTCGGCGAGGGTGAGGTTGCAGAGTTCGCTGACGCGCAGACCGCAGCTGTAAAGAAGCTCGATGATGGCACGGTCGCGGTGGCCTGTGGGTTCGGAAAGGTCGATGGCGGCCTCGAGTGCGTCGACCTCGGCTATGGTGAGCACGGTGGGGAGGTGAGCCGGGCGGCGTGGCATTTCGAGCATTTCGGTGGGGTCGGCGGTGATGATGCCTTGTGCGAGGAGGTAGTGGAACCATGAGCGCACGCCGCTGAGTATGCGGCAGACGCTGACGGGGGAGATGCCGAGGTCGATGAGGGCGTAGGCAAAGCGGTGGAGGTGGTCGAGGGTGACAGTGTGGGGCTGGAGGCCTTGGTCGGCCATGTAGCTGAGGAGTTTTTCGACGTCGGCGATGTAGGCTTGGGCTGTGTTGGAGGCCATGCCTTTTTCGAGCATGAGGTGGGCTTTGTAATTATCGAGTGATATGGTGGGCATATTTGATTGAAAATTAGTAACTTTGCGGTGCGGAACTTTTGACTCTGGCGTTGTTGGCCGGAGGGCGGGTTCCGTGCAAAGTTACAATTTACTTGTCAAAACCATTGGCGGAGCTGGTCGTTAACTGGCTTGGCAGATGGTGTGTGATGACTATTTGCTACAGATTTTATGAAAATCCTCATTATGAATGGCCCTAACCTGAATTTGCTTGGCGAACGTGAGCCTGGCATTTATGGCAGGGGTACGATGGACGATTGCATGGAGGGCTTGCGGAGGGCTTTTCCGGAGGTTGAGCTGGTGTATTACCAGAGCAATGTGGAGGGGTTCTTGATAGACCGCTTGCAGCAGGCGCGCTCTGAGGGTGTGGCCGGTGTGGTGCTGAATGCTGGTGCTTATACGCACACGAGTGTGGCGCTGCATGATTGCATACGGTCGCTGCAGATGCCTGTGGTGGAGGTGCATATTAGTAATGTGCACCGCCGTGAGGAGTTCAGGCACCGGTCGATGATATCGGCTGCGTGTGCGGGGGTGATATGTGGCTTTGGCCTTGACTCGTACCGACTGGCGGTGAGCGCTATTGTGCAGGCTGGCGGCGAGGGGCGATAGGCTTAATAGGCATAAGAGGCATATTAGGCTGGGAGCTAATAGGCTGTAGGCATATTAGGCATAAGAGGCATATTAGGCTGGAGCTAATGGGCTGGAGGCTTAATAGGCATAAGAGGCATATTAGGCGAGAGCTAATGGGCTGGAGGCTTAATAGGCATAAGAGGCCCAATAGGCAGGAGCTAATAGGCTGTAGGCATATTAGGCATAAGAGGCCCAATAGGCAGGAGCTAATGGGCTGTAGGCATAAGAGGCATAAGAAGCATATTAGGCGGGAGCTTAATAGGCTATGATATAATTGCTTTCACGAGAAAATAACTATACTTGACTATCAATAATGTATAAGAAGACTAAGATTGTTGCGACGATTTCGGACATGCGCTGCGACGTGGGCATGATTCAGCGCCTGTATGACGCTGGTATGAATGTGGTGCGCCTTAACACAGCGCATCAGGACGCTGTGGGCATGAAACGGGTGATTGATAATGTGCGCGAGGTGTCAAGCCACTTGGCTATTCTTGTTGACACTAAGGGCCCGGAGGTGCGTACCACGGTGACTGATCAGCCTATTGACTATCATAAGGGTGATATTGTGACGATTGTGGGACGACCTGAACAACGTACTACGCGCGACGTGATAGCTGTGAGCTACCCCGGTTTTGTGGACGACTTGAGCGTGGGGGCTCAGATATTGATTGACGATGGCGACCTGGGGCTGCGCGTGGACCATAAGGAGGACGGACAGCTGATTTGCCACGTGGAGAATGATGCGACGCTTGGCTCGCGCAAGAGCGTGAATGTGCCGGGTGTGCGCATTAACTTGCCTGCGCTGACTGAGAAGGATAAGCGTAACATTGAATTTGCCATTGACTATGACGTGGCATTTATTGCTCACAGCTTTGTGCGCTCGAAGGAGGACGTGAAGGAGGTGCGCGACATACTGGACGCTCACGACAGTGACATTCGTATCATTGCGAAGATTGAGAACCAGGAGGGCGTGGACAACATTGACGAGATAATTGAGGCTGCTGACGGCATTATGGTGGCTCGCGGTGACTTGGGCATTGAGGTGCCGCAGGAGTTTATTCCGGGTATTCAGCGCCGCTTGGTGGATAAGGCTATCAGGGCGCACAAGCCTGTGATTGTGGCTACGCAGATGTTGCAGAGCATGATTCATAACCCGCGCCCTACGCGTACGGAGGTGACGGACATTGCGAATGCGGTGTACTCGCGTGCTGACGCGCTGATGCTGTCGGGCGAGACGGCTTACGGCGACTACCCCGAGGAGGCTGTGAAGACGATGGCTACTGTGGCCTGGCAGGCTGAGAGGGACACGTTTAAGGAGTTTGGCGATGTGGATATTCCGCTGTCGAAGGACCCTGATGTGACGGAGTTTTTCTCGAAGGAGGCTGTGATGGCTACTAAGCGCATGAAGTTGCGTGCTATCATTATGGACTCGTACACGGGTCGTACGGCGCGCTATGTAAGCTCATTCCGCGGCGAGAGTACAATTTTGGCTATTTGCTATAAGGCTAAGACGGTGCGCCACCTGGCGCTGCAATATGGTGTGTATGCTATTTATATGCCTATGAAGAGTTATGGCCATGAGTTTTTGCTGGCGGCGCTGCGCAAGTTGCTGTCGGACAATATGCTGAAACCTGAGGACCGCATTTGCTACCTTGGCTCGCAACGCAAGGAGCAGAGTACGTCGTTTATGGAAATGAATATTGTGAAGAACCTCTTCAGAAATGAGGGGGAGGACGCGCTGCCTAACTGATAAGCTTTAGCTCTGAACGCAAGCATAAAGCGCAAGCTTAAATGGGGGCGACGCGTCCCGCGTCGGGAAAAATTGTGCACGTCAGTTATGATGATTGGCATGTACCGACGCGGGACGCGTCGCCCCCATTTGGGTTTGCGCTTTGTGCTGGCGATTTGGTTGCATTTTGTGCTGGCGCTTTGCTTGAAATGTCCCGACACGGGACACATCACCCCCAGCCCTGCTCACAAGAGTTACTTTTTAACCTCATAACCTTATAACCTCATAACCTCCCCCCTCCCATGACTATTGATGATTACATACTCTCACACACTACTGCGCCCGATGATTACCTGAAACGGCTGTACCGGGCTACTAACTTGCACTTGCTGCGGCCGCGCATGGCGTCGGGCCACTTGCAGGGGCAGCTGCTGCGCATGATGATGCAGATGCTGCGGCCTCGCACGGTGGTGGAGATTGGCACTTACTCGGGATACTCGGCGCTGGCTATGGCTTCGGGCATGGAGGCTGGTGGACGGGTGGTGACGTTTGAGGTGAATGATGAGCAGGAGTGTTTTACGCGTCCGTGGCTTGAGGGGGCGCCCTACCCTGCACGGGTTGAGATGGTGGTGGGTGATGTGTTTGAGTTGCTGCCGCCAATGGGGCTGGATATTGATGTGGCGTTTGTTGATGCTAACAAGCGTGAGTATGTGGCGTATTATGAACTGCTGATGCCGATGATGCACAGTGGGTCGGTGATGCTGGCGGATAATACGCTGTGGGACGGGCATGTGGTGGACGCGGCATATGATAATGATGCGCAGACAGCGGCTATAAAGGAATTTAATGACCATGTGGCGGCTGACGAGCGGGTGGAACAGCTTATTTTGCCTGAACGCGACGGGCTGTCGGTGATTAGGGTGAGGTGAGGCTGGGTAGCAGGCCGCTTAGCGCGGGAGACAGTATCGTTTGTGTTAGCCGCTAACGCGGAAGACATAAGAACATAAGGACATAAGAACATAAGAGTTAGCCGCTTACCGCGGGAACATAAGAACATAAGCTACATAAGAAACATATAAGGCCGCTGCGCGGCTGACGGCCACGGACTTGCGTCCGGGTGGCCTCAAGAAACATAAGGGCTGACGCCGTAGCGTTACTATATGTAATACTACGGCGTCAGCCCTTATGTTCTTATGTCCTTATGTTCTTCTGTTTACCGCGTTAGCGGCTGCCAAGACACGCTACGGCATTGGCACATTAAATAAGCCGCGCAAGGACTGCAACCTGTGGGGGTTGCGCCTTGCGCGGCTCGTTAATATCAATCGTGTTTTAATCTATGAAGATTCGGGGGAGTATTAATCTTCGTTGTCCCAGCCTTCAGAGCTCCAGCCCTTGCCTTCAGAGAAAGAAGTGGTGGGGTCGATAGACTTTGTTTCGTCGTCAACGATAGTCACCTTTGGAGACGCTGCGAGCATCTGCATGGGCTCGAAGTTGATAGCCCTTGATGCGGGTGTGATATATGTAAGTTTCATGTTTTTATCTATGAAATGTGTTTGTAGTTTGTATTACTTTACGATGACTTTCTTGCCATTCTGAATGTAGAGCCCCTTAGTAGCCTTTACTACGCGACGACCGCTGAGGTCGAAGATGGGGGCCTTTGAGCTGGCAGGAGCGGCGATGGTGTTGATGCCAGTAACGGCATTGCCAAAGTTCATAACAATAGCGCTTTCGCCGTTGCCAAGGAGGTATGCCTTGTTGATGGGCAGTGAACCATCCTTGCAGGGATAGAAGGCAATGCCTTCAGTGCCGTTGCCAAGGATATAGCCTTCGCCAGCAGTCAGGGTCTTGGCAGCACCGGCAGAGTGGCCGAGCTGGTTGCCAGTGATGGCAGCAGCAGTTTCGCCTGCGGCGGGAACCATTGTGGCAGCGTCGCCAGACTCAGAAGTAAGGATTACGCCTTGGTTGGCGGGGATAGCCTGTGCGTCGATGGCGGTCATAGTAGCTTCAGCACCCTTGGCGCTTACGTAGTATGCCTTAACGCCAGTAGGAATGATGGTGGCAAAAGGTGCGCTGAATGTGGCGATGTGGCTTACACCATTGATGTTTTGGGCATCGTGGAAGGTGATGGTGTTGGGATAGGTTACTTCTTCGAAAGTGAAAGCTGATGAGTTATTCTCATTGTAGTAGTTGTTAAAACCAGCTTTCTGGAAAGAACCTGTTCTTGTAATGATGTAGTATGACTGAGTATGTGTATCATGATCACGCTTAGCACCGAAAGAGAGACAACCGAACACGTTGGGATTTGCTGCTACAGTAAAGGTGTTGTAGTCGGCATCGTAAGATGTAGTGTAGCCCTTATTGCTGTTGGTGCAGTCACCTGTTGCGTTACCGCGCCATGTGAGGTATGTGCCAGAGTTGTTGGCGAATACATATTTTTCGCCTACCTTGTGGCAGATGTAGGTAGCCTCGATGGGGAGTTCTGCTGCATCGTCGCGAGCGATCATTGATGTACCCTCAGCGGTGTATTTCATGTAACGCTTACCACCAGTCTTGTGAATGTTGGTGATCACGTAAGCCTTACCATCTTCGGGCATTTGGATTTCGTCCTTGTTTGTTTTGAAAGCTTTGAATGCATTAAAGATGGCCGATGCATCTGTGCCTTCTACTACATTGGCCAATGCAGTACGGGTTGCAGCAGTCGCTGTAGGATAGCCTACACCAGTCTTGGCAAGAGCCTTTTTGGCATCCTGCTTGAGTTCTTCCAATCTGCAGGTGTAAGTTACATTGATGTTGTTGCCATCAACTGTGACTGCCGCATCATAGTATTCAACAGTAGCTGCAGTGAAGTTGGCAACCTCAGGAGTTGAAGAGATGAAGAAGAAACCACCATTCTGGGCCTTTTCGCTTGTAGCATTGTAAGTTACGTAGCCATTTTCGTTGTTGCACACTACGTTGTAGATGTTGCTGGCATCAACTGGGGCGAATGTCCACTGGTTGTCGGCCTTAGTATAATCGCCATCTGTCCATAGAGTAAGTTTGTAGTTTCTACCATCGTTACCACAATTAAGAGCCTCACCGAAGTAATACTTGGTTCCGTCAGAGTAAGCTACTTTAAGCGTGGGAAGTGAAGCATTACCATCATGATAGAGGGGAGTGCCCTGACCGTTAAGAACAGTGAGTACATTGTTGTTAGCAGTGGTTACGTGCCATACGTAGTTGTTGGTAAGGGTAGTAGGCAGATTTTCAGCAGCACGAGTGATGTTATCTACGCTGAAATCGTTGTAAAGGTTGGTGCGACGATCGGTTGCGGTATTCTTAATGGTATAGTAGCCATTAAGCACAACGTTGGGAGTGATGTACCAACTGTTGTTGTCTTCATTGTTTTTATAACGAGTAGTCCAATAACCAATACCCTTGTCACGACAGTTCCAACTGTACTCGTCATAGCCCTTAGGCGTGATGTTGAACGCTGAAGTGTTGGTGTTGAAAGCAATCTTCCAAAGACAAGTGGCGTCGTCCTTGGTGTCTGTTACACCTACAACTCCGTTATTGGCGTCATTGTTGGTTGAAGGAGTCTGTGTGGTGCAAACGTACTTTGCGGTATTGCCAGCAGGGTGGATGTAGAAATAGGTAACGTTTTTAACAACCGTGCTCTCAATAGTGAAGTATGAGGCATCAGTCACTTCTTGCTGAGCCTGCAAGATGGTTGTACCTTCGCGCGTACAAACTACGTTGTTGTCACCCTTACACTTAATAAGGTACATCGTGCCATCTTTGGGTACGAAGTCGGCGGCTGTTGCTCCAATAATGCACGTGAGGAGCAACGCCAAGAAAGTTGTAATTTTTTTCATTTGGTGTTGTTAAAATATATGGTTTATAAAATCCTGTGTTTGCTGTTGCGGGCAGTGCGTTAATAAAGGGTAGGTAGGTAGTGCAATGCCAGCAATGTGTAGGTAGTGTGCTTGCTTTCGTTAGATTTTACGGGGCAAATATAGAGAGTTGTTTTATTTCGTGCAAGTTTTTTGCAATATTTTTTGATATTATGCTTGATTATGTGACATTTATGGGGACAGTGTGGCCGCGAGGCGAGACTTGGCAAGCCGCTAACGCGGGAGACAGAAGAACAGAAGGACAGAAGGACAGAAGGCCGCTGCGCGGCTGTGAAGCGCTTACCGCGGAGACATAAGAACATAAGCTACATAAGAAACATATAAGCCGCTGCGCGGCGGACGGCCACGGACTATCGTCCGGGTGGCCTCAAGAAACATAAGGGCTGACGCCGTAGCGTGGCTTGGCAGCCGCTAACGCGGCAAACAGAAGAACATAAGAACATAAGGACATAAGGGCTGACGCCGTAGCGTTACTATATGTAATACTACGGCGTCAGC
>ENA-UPTB01001742-UPTB01001742.1-human-gut-metagenome-genome-assembly--contig:-NODE-1742-length-17509-cov-37.796352_pt1 | contig 17509 bp, 14 predicted proteins | sample MGYA00250046_ERZ773369 | MGnify/ENA primary metagenome ERZ773369 (study PRJEB29103, sample SAMN06111938) | human gut metagenome | biome: human gut; feature: ankylosing spondylitis patient; material...
TCTGCCACCAGGATGCTGGGCTCAGTGCCCTGCAGGGTGGCATTGTCCACGCCCTGCAGGATGTCCAGCATGGCCTGTGCAATGTCGATGACATCGGCGCTGCGGGCCTGTAAATAGGGGTCGTCCATGGCGGCAAACACGGCGGCCTGGTTGTCGCCCGCTTTCTTGACGGCATACTCCGCACACATGTGCTGGCCGTTGATGATCTCCTTGATGGCATCCACAAAGTCGTCGTCATCCAGCATCATGGCATGGATGTTGAACACCTCGGCAATGTCCTCGCCTGCCTCGGCCAGTGCCTTTTCATACAGGGCAGTCTGCTGATCAATGGCTTTGGCCCGGGCCTCTTCAAAGCGGGCTTCCTCTGCCGCCGTGTCCGCGACCTGAGCGGTGGAGATCACGGTATCTTTTTTCTTGTAGATCTTCAGTTTGCCGATGGCAATGCCGTTCAGGATGCTTTTACCGGTTCCTACCTGCATCGTTCTCTCTCCTTTGTTGAGAATTTTAGTGCGAAAAAGCCCCCGCAGGGTCTCCCGCAAGGGCTTTTGTCCGCAGATTCAAAGATCAGACGTTCTCGGTCAGGAACTTCTGAATGGCCTCGGCAGCGGCGGCCTCATCGTCGCCCTCCACCTTCACGGTCACGGTGTCGCCCTGCTTGACACCCATGCCCATCAGAGCCATCAGTTTGCGCAGGTCGCAGCTCTTGCCGTCCTTTTCCAGGGTAGCGGTGCTGGCAAAGCCCTTGGCCACCTTCACGAGCAGACCGGCCGGGCGAGCGTGGATGCCGCATGCATCCTTAACAGTATACTGGAATTCCTTCATAATCATTTTCTCCTTACTTCATCCCGTTTCAGATCCGGACGGTCCTGCCACTCCGGACGCAGCCGATTTTGCTGCGGGATGCTACTATTATTATAAACCCGCTTCGTTATTTTTTCATCATTCCATATTGCTGATTTTTAGCCAGAAATTTTGGTGCTATTGAACAGAAGTTTTGCCCCCATTTTTCCACCGGATTCATTCGACAGGATACCCCTCGGCATCCAGGGGCAGGTCGGTGTACTGCGCCTCCTCGGGCACCACGGAGTCCGGCTCTCCGCTGGTCTGCTGGCTCTGCCCGGCCGCGCCCAGCTCCTCATCATGGCGCTCTCCCCAGTCGCCGCTGTAATCCTCACCGGACACCTGCTGGGCATCCTGCTGCTCAGCCTGCGCCATTGCGGTCTGGGCATCCTTCAGGCCGATCACCGTGCCCGACGGCTTTTCCAGCAGGTAGGCCCCCACAGCCTTTTTGCGGTAGACCAGCAGCACGCCGTAGCGGCTGGTCTCTCCGCTGCTGGCCGCCGGGATCAGGGCGGTCCACTTTTCCACGGTTTTCCCTTTGTAGCGGGTAAGATCCATCCCGCTTTGCTGCACCACCCCGTTGAAGGCCGAAAAGCTGTCGTCCCACTTGCGGGGGATCTTGACCTTATCCGCCGTGATGGACGTGCCGTCCACATCCAGCCCGTAGCCCGTGAACCAAGTCTGGATGTCCTGTGCGCTCTCGATCCGGTTCACCCCGGCCGCTGCCGCCACCGTGCGGGTGCTGATGTACCGCCCCAGAAAGGCGCTGAAGATCACCAGCGCACAGCAGAGCGCACCGGCCCCCACCTTTTTCAAGCTCGTCTTGTTCAGCGTTACCACAAACATGCCGTTCCCTCCCACCCGTTTTGTTCTGAAAAGAATATATGGGGCGGGCAGGCAGAATATGTTTGGCAGCACCAAAAGAGCCCCCGCCGGAATAAACCGGCGGGGGCTTTTTCTCATAGCGGTAAGTTCAGGATCACTCGATCAGGCCGTTCAGCAGGGCCAGGCACTTGCGGCTGTGCAGCTTGCGGATGGCCTTGGCCTCGATCTGGCGGACACGCTCACGGGTGACACCGAAGTCGCGGCCCACCTCCTCCAGCGTGCGGGGGCGGCCATCGTCCAGACCAAAGCGCAGGCGGATGACCTTTTCCTCACGGGGGGTCAGGCTCTTGAGGGCCTGATTGATCTGCTGGGCCACCATGGCGCGGTCCGCTGCCTTGCCGGGGGCCTCGGCGTTCTCGTCGGCCACGAAATCGCCCAGGGAGGAATCTTCTTCCTCGCCCACGGGGCTTTCCAGGCTGGCGGGTTCCTGCGCCATGCGCTGGATCTCACGCACGCGCTCCACGCTCATATCCATGGCCTTTGCCAGCTCCTCGGGGGTGGGCTCGTGGCCGTTCTGGTAGACCAGCTGGTTGGTGGCCTGACGCATCCGGTTGATGGTCTCGACCATGTGCACCGGGATGCGGATGGTGCGGGCCTGATCCGCAATGGCGCGGGTGATGGCCTGACGGATCCACCAGGTGGCGTAGGTGGAGAAGCGGAAGCCGCGGTCGCAGTCAAACTTCTCGGCGGCCTTGATCAGGCCGATGTTGCCCTCCTGGATCAGATCCAGGAACGCCAGGTTGTGGCCGACATGCTTCTTGGCGATGGAGACCACCAGACGCAGGTTGGCCTCGCTCAGGCTGCGGCGGGCGTTCAGGCCGTCGCGGCGGATCTTGAGCAGCTCCTGGCGGCGCTCCTCCGTCAGGGGGCCGTTCTCCACGGCCTCCATGGCTTCCTCTTCGGCAGCCTTTTCCTCGTCATCCTCGCTGGACTTGGTGTTGCCTTCCTCGTCCAGATCCTCGGTATAGCTCCGGCTGTTCTCATCCTCCTCGAACGAGAAGCGGGCGCTGTTCTTTTTGATGTACTCAGGTGCGCCGTACTTCTGGCGGTCGGCCTGAAGGATGTGGGCAGCCTCGGCACCGGCGTGGATGCGCTTGCTCAGGTCCACTTCCTGCTCCGCGCTCAGCAGCGGGATCTGACCGATCTGCTTGAGGTAGTTCTTCACAGGGTCATCCAGCAGCTCATCCATGGCAGCCTTCAGGTCTGCGGGGTTCTCCTCTGCCGGGTCGTCCTCATTTTCATCGCCCAGGCCCAGCTCATCGCTGTTTGCCTCGGCACTTTCCACCTCTGCCATGATGCCTTCCACATCCAGGCTGGTGTCACCGTCGGCCTCGTCATCCAGAATTTTGATGCCGCGCTCCTCCAGAAGCGTGTAAAGCGTTTCCACATCCATCCGGCACTGGGAAGCCAGTGTCTTGGCCTCGCCCGCCGTCAGGGTGCCTTCGCCCTTCGTCAACAGTTCCTTCAAAGTCATGCCCATTTCGCTCTCTCCTTTTCACCGCGGCGCTGGCTGCGCCGTAAGTGATATCGTATCATAAGTTTTGCCGCTGCGGGATGGTTCAAATCACCAGGCCGCCGTTCACACCGTACACCTGCCCGGTGATGTAACCGGCGCTTTCGCCCGCCAGGAACACCAGCAGCTGCGCCACCTCGTCCGCGCTGCCCAGGCGGCCCACGGGGGTCTCCTCGGCCAGCGCAGCCTTATCCTCTGCCGTAAAGGCAGCCATCATATCGGTGTCGATGACACCCGGAGCCACGCAGTTCACGGTGATGCCGCTGGGCCCCTCCTCTTTGGCAAGGGCCTTGGTCAGGCCGATCAGGCCCGCCTTGGCAGCGGAGTAATGCACCTCGCAGCTGCCGCCGGTCTGGCCCCACATGCTGCTCACGGTCAGGATGCGGCCCGCCTTGCGGCGGATCATGCCCGGCAGGGCCAGCTGGCACAGGTGGAACGCGCCGCTCAGGTTCACGTCCAGCATGTGCTGCCACTCCTCCGGGGTGATATCGGTGAACAGCTTCTGCTGGGCAATGCCCGCGTTGCTCACCAGCACATCCACATGGCCCACGGCCTGCTCCACGGTGTGGAACGCCACCTCACAGCTGGCGCGGGAGGCCACGTCGCACTGGACCGCCAGCAGGCCCGGCAGCGCCTTTTCCAGCGCCGCCGCCGCCTCGGCGTGGGTGTGGTAGAGCACCGCCACCCGGTAGCCCGCCTGCCAGAAGGCGCGGGCCGCCGCGGCTCCGATGCCCCGGTCGCCGCCCGAGATCAGCACGCAGCGCCCGTTGGCCGCAGGGACTGCCGGTTCCGGTACAGCCTCCACCGGCGGTTCCGTTTCCGCGGCCGGTTCCGGCGCAGCTTCCTGCACCGGCTCCTGTTCCGGCTCCTGTTCCGGCTCAGGGGCCCGGGATGCCTCGTCCTCATCGCTCAGGTCAAAGGTCAATTCAAATTCATCATCGTACAAGAGTCAGCCCTCCTGCCGTTTGTTCTCTGCCTGCAAAAAATCCCGCAGGCAGGAAGGTCCCGCCCTCCACCGCACCCATGGGCTGCGCTCTGCTCCTCTTTCCGGTCAAGGCCGGTCCTGCGGCGAGCCCGCTGGTCTGTGCGAGTGTTTTCGACAAGTTACCATTAAATAATATAACACAATTCGACGAAAAAAGAAAGTGGGAACCGCCGTCTTTTCACGCAGTTCCCACTTTTTTTCACGTTCTCAGGGGGTCATGGGCGGTTTCCAGCGGGGCTTTGCGGCCCGCTGCTCCCGCAGCCGGAGGAAAAACGCCTGCAGCAGCGCCTGCGCCTCCTCCGCCCGCAGACCGCGTTCCACCACCGGATGGTGGTTGAAGGGCAGGGCGAACAGGTCGGTCACGCTGCCGCAGCACCCGGCCTTGGTATCCGCCGCGCCGTACACCACCCGCCTGATCCGGCTGTTGATGATGCCGCCGCTGCACATGGGGCAGGGCTCCAGCGTAACGAACAGCTCACACTGCCACAGCCGCCAGCCGCCCAGCTTTTTGCAGGCCGCGTCAATGGCCAGCAGCTCGGCGTGGTGGAGGGCGTTTTTCTCGGTCTCGCGGGTGTTGTGGGCGGCGGCGATGATCTCGCCGTTCCGGGCCACCACCGCGCCCACGGGCACCTCGCCCAGCGCGGCGGCCCGTGCGGCCTCCTCCAGCGCAGCGCCCATCAGCTCATAGTCGGTCATCCCATTCCCCTTTCTGCCAGCGCCCGGGCCAGCACCAGCCCATTGTTCAGGATATGCAGCACCACCCCGGGTGCAGGACTGTCGGTCTGCTCTGCGGCCCACCCGAAAATGAGCCCCATGCCCAGCGCGTAGCACTTTTCGGTCAGCGTTCCGTGCAGGGCCGCAAAGAGCACAGCCTGGCAGAGGTTTGCCGGGTGCTCCCCCAGCGGCCGCAGCAGGCGCAGCAGCGCTCCCCGGAACACCAGCTCCTCGGCCAGCGGCAGCACCAGCAGGCTGCGCAGCGTACCGGGCACGCCCTGCGGCAGCTCTGCCGCCCCGCCGGGAACCAGCACACACCAGACCGCCGCCAGCCCGGCCCAGGCCAGTGCCGCGATGCCTGCCGCCCGCAGGCGGCGGTTCCGCTCTGACATCTTCTCCGTCCCCTCTCCGTTTGGGGTGCGCTGTTCCGCTGTTTCGGGCGCACAGCGCACCGCCCCGCAATGCCTGATGCCCATTGTATCATGTTTCGGCCCGTTTGTGCAAGAAAACGGAGCGGAATTGCGAAAATACGAAGAAATATTGATTCAAACAATTGACATTTCCCGTCGTCTCTGGTATATTCCTATACGACTTTTTGATTGATTTGGTCGGGTTATCCGTTCTTGGCCCCGTTGGAGGTATTACTATGATCCGCATTCTTACCGATTCCGCATCCGACATTCTGCCTGCTGAAGCCGAGCAGCTGGGCGTGACCGTCATCCCCCTGAACGTCACCCTGGAGGACGGCACCGTGCTCCGGGACGGCGTGGACATGACCCCCACCGTGTATTACGGCGTGATGGCCCGCTGCCACAAGCTGCCCACCACCAGCCAGCCCAGCCCTGAGCTGTTCCAGCGCTTCTTCCTTGAGGCGGCTGCCGCCGGGGACGAGGTGGTGGGCATCTTCCTCTCCCATGAGCTGTCCGGCACCTGCCAGTGCGCCCGGCTGGCCGCAGACATGGCCAATGTGGACAATGTCCTCTTTGTGGATTCCGAGAACGTCTGCCTGGGCGAGAGCCTGCTGGTGCGGCTGGCTGTTCAGCTGCGGGATGCCGGAAAGACTGCCGGGCAGATCGCCGCCACCCTTGAGCACGCCAAGGAGCATCTGCATCTGGTGGCTGTCATCGACGACTTGAAGTATCTGCGCAAGGGCGGCCGCCTGCCCGCCGCCGTGGCCGTGGCCGGTGGGATGCTGGGCATCAAGCCCCTCATCACCATCAAGGAGGGCAAGGTCGTTATGGCGGGCAAGGCCCGGGGCCTGCCCGGCGCTTACGTTGCCCTGTTCAAGAAGATCGAGGAGCTGGGCGGCATCAGCACCTGCGCCGACGCGCTGGCCGGTTACACCCTCGCCCCCCGCGAGGTGCAGCCCATCCAGACCTACCTGCAGGAGAATCTGGGCCGGAACGAGGCCCTTGTGCGCCAGATCGGCTGCGTCATCGGCACCCACGCCGGCCCCGGCGCGTTCGGCCTGGCCTTCCTCGATGAGGGCTTCACCTTCTGATCTTACCCAATCAAAAAGAGGAACTGCTTTCCCGGCAGTTCCTCTTTTTTTGTTGGTTCACAGCACCGCGTCCGAGACGATCTTGCCCAGCAGGAGCACCAGCACCACAAGCATCATGGGGCGGATAAACTTTGCGCCGTTCTTGAGGGCGAAGTGGGAGCCCAGCAGGTTGCCCACAATGCCGCTGATGGCACAGGGGATGCCGATGGAGAACACCACCAGCCCGCTGGAAAGATACGTTACAAGGCTGGCGTAGTTGCTGGCAAGGTTGAGCACCTTGGCGTTGCCGCCCGCCGTGCGCAGATCAAAGCCCATCAGGGTGGTAAAGGCAATGATGGCAAAGGTGCCGGTGCCCGGGCCAAAGATGCCGTCGTACAGGCCGATGCCCAGCCCGATGGCAAGAGCCAGCACCGCCTTTTTGGCGTTCAGGGTGCCGTCGTCCCGGTTCTCGTCGGGCAGGTCCCGCCGCCAGAGGATGAGCACCGCCGCCACCGGCAGGATGATGAGCATCATGGTGCGCAGCACCTGATCGCTGAGCAGGAGCACGATGTGGGAGCCCAGCGCGCTGCCTGCAAAGCTGCCCACAGCCGCCAGCAGGCCGACCCGGATGTTCATGGCTCCCTTCTGGAAGAACTGCGCCGTGGCAAAGGTGGTGCCGCAGGCCGCGCTGAATTTATTGGTGCCGTAGGTGTAATGCACCGGCAGGCCCGCAAACAGGTAGGCGGGCAGGCTGATCAGACCGCCGCCCCCCGCCGCCGAGTCCACAAAGCCCGCAAACCCGGTCATCAGCATCAGAAACAGCAGCATTGGCAATGATAATGTAATTTCCATTCGTTCTACTTTCCCACTCTTTCGTTTACTTCAGATACAGCTTTCCCTCGCAGGCCAGGATCTGATCCAGGATCATCCGGGACACCCGGGCACCATAGACCATGGCGGGGTGGTCGTTGTACTCGATGATGTCATGGAACTCCTTGTTCATCAGAACGATCACATACTCGCCGTAGGGGGTGTGGATGATGCCGCCGTCGTTGCGGCAGGCGTTCATGCTGCCGCTCTTGCTGGCCACCCAGATAAGCTCCGGCTCACCGGTCTCCTCGCAGTCCAGATAGAACTGGGGGAAATCGTGGGTCAGCATGGTGTTGTAGTGCTGCTGGCGGAAGATGCCCAGCATGGCGGCGCTGGCTTCCCTGCTGACCAGCGTGCCCTTTGCCACCTGCGCAAACAGGGCGGCGTAGTCCCGGGGCGTGGTGGTGCCCAGCTTGTCGTAGCGATCAAAGTGGAGGGGATTGTGCAGGACGGTGTGCCCAAAGCCCAATTCCCGGATGCAGGCATTGATGGTGTCCAGCCCCAGGTAATCGATGATCATATTGGTGGCGATGTTGTCCGAGCAGATGATCATCATGGTGGCGGTGTCCTTCACCTTGAGTTTTGCCCCCACGCCCAGGGCCCGGAGCATCCCGGAGCCGTCCACGAACTGGCTGGCCTCGTAGGTGATCTCCTCCTCCAGGTCAGCCCTGCCCCGGCTGGCCTGCAGATACAGCACCGCCAGAATGAACGCCTTGATGGTGGAGGCCGTCTCAAATTCCTCGTCGGCACCGATCTCCACCGTGCTGCCGCGCAGGTCGTCCACAAAAACGCTCATCCTGCCCTGATAGGAATAGAGCTCTGCGGCAATGCGCTTTTCCAATGTCATATTCTGATCCATCTGGAATCCCTCAACTTTTCTATACTTTCCGTTATACTTCATTCTTACCGTTAAGACATAATTATCATTGAAAACATTGATTTCATTGGTTCTCATTGATTCTAGTGCAATGATGAGCAATGATTTCAATGAATTCAATGAATCTTTTGATACTAACGGTGATTACAGGTTGTTTTCAAAGAAACGCTGTGCGTTGCGGAAGAAGATGGCTTCCACCTCATCCTCGGTGAAGCCCTCTTTCCGCAGGGCATCGGCCAGCAGGGGCATTTTGGAGCAGTCGCTCAGTTCCAGTTTGCCGCCGATGCCGTCAAAGTCACTGCCCAGACCGATGATCTCAATGCCGCCCACCTGCTTGAAATGGGCGGCGTGTTTGGCCATCAGGGCCGTGGTGCTGCGGCACAGTTCGGGGCTGGGCTGGTCATCCAGAAAGCCCGCGCAGTAGTTCAGGCCCACCAGACCGCCTTTTTCCGCCATGACCCGGATCATCTCATCGGTCAGGTTGCGGCAGTGGGGGGCCAGGGCGCGGCAGTTGGAGTGGCTGGCCGCAAAGGGGCGGGTGCTGTGCTCCGCAATGTCCCAGAAGCCTTTATCGGACAGGTGGCTCACATCGGCAATGATGTGCAGGCGCTCCATCTCAGCCAGGAACTCGAAGCCCTTCTCCTTCAGGCCGGTCTCGGTGTTGGGCATACAGGGCCAGATGGGGCCGTTGCCGGGCACCACGTTGGGGCTGGCCAGCTCGTTTTCGTGGTTCCAGGTCAGGGTCATCATCCGCACGCCCAGCTCGTACATCCGGCGCAGCACGCCCAGGCTGCCCTTGCAGCAGCCTGCTTCCTCAATGGTCAGCATTCCGCTGATCTTGCCCGCCTCGGCGTTTTTGCGGATATCCTCGGGGCGGTAGACAGGGGCGATCCTGTCGGAATACCGCTCCATCATCCGCTTGAACACGTCGATCTCTTCCAGCGCCGTCACCAGCGGGTCCGCGCCCGGGGTGGGGTCGGCCAGATTCACAAAGGCAGCAAAGCACTGGAGCATGTAGTCGCCCTTCTCCAGCTTTTCCAGATCGATGTGGCCATTGTTGTGGGCAAAGGTCTGCCCGTCGCCCCGCATCTCCGCGCGCCGCAGCTCGCTCAGGGTGTCACAATGTAGATCAAAGACTTTCATGGATTGTTCTTCCTCCTATAACATCCTCGCCCTCTCAGTCAAAGCCTGACGGCTTTGCCAGCTCCCCCAAAGGGGGAGCCTCTGGCGGTTTCCCGAAACCTTGCGGGGGAATTGCCAGTGCCTCTCCCTTTGGGAGAGGTGGCATCCCGCAGGGATGACGGAGAGGGTGAGTTACTTTATCAGAACACACTCCCCACCGCATACAGACTCTTGACCAGATCTTCCCGGTACAGCGGGTCGGCGGGGTCAAGGCTGTTGATGACCACGCCGCCGCTGGCGGATGCGCCGGTGGAGTGGATGTAGCGGCCCTCGCCGAGGTAAAGGGCGATATGGCCGGGGAAATAGAGGGCATCGCCCCGCTTTTTGTCCGCAAAGGGGATCTGGTGCATGGGCCAGCCCTCCACGATCCTGGCATCCCGGTAGATGAGCACGCCGCACTGCATATAGGCGCTGCTGACAAGGCCGGAACAATCAATGCCACGGCCCGACTTGCCGCCCCAGCGGTACTCGGTGCCCAGATATTTTTTCGCCTGCGCGCAGACGGCATCCCGGAACGCTTCCTCGCTGCCGTCGTACCACGCCTGCAGTGTCTGCGGCACCAGCTCCCCGGCGGTGACATTCCGGGCCTCGGCCAGCGCGTCATCAAAGGCCAGCCCCTCCCGCTGGGAGAACACAGCGGTCATCTCAAACCGTACCGGCTCCAGCGCCACGTCCCGGACATAGCCGGTGCGGCCATCCAGCAGGGCCACCTTGGCCCAGCCGGTGTGGGCCTCGGCTTCCTCGGGCGGCTCGGGCAGGCGGCAGAGCAGGCAGCCCCGCTCCAGTTCCAGCATCCGCACCCCCTGCACCTTGGGCAGGCTGAGCACATCGGTGGCACGGCCCACCAGCACCAGCGGCTGGGGCAGGTAGTCCCGCAGCGCATCCTCATGGACAAATTTCAGCGCATCCCGCCGGACAAAGCCGTGGTAGCCGTAAAAGGTGACCACCTCGGCCACCTCCGGGGAGAGGGGCACTCCCTCGGAGGTCACGCTGCCGGGGGCAGTGCGCACCTGACAGGCCTGACCGTACAGCCCCTCGTCTCCGATGGTGGAAACAAGGCCTGCCTCGCTCTGTTTGGTGGTCTGGGGCAGGTCGTAAATGGTCACGACAGGCCGGGCAAATATGGCGTATTGCATCATTCGGTTCCCTCCAACAAATTCAGCAGCTCCTCCGGCTTCATGCGCAGGATGGCACCATCCGCGCTGCCGGTGACGGTCTCAGCCAGATCCTGCTTGGCCTGCTGCAGCTCCACGATCTTTTCCTCAATGGTGTCCTGGGCGATGAGCTTGTACACCTGCACCGGGTTCTGCTGGCCGATGCGGTAGGCACGGTCGGTGGCCTGATTCTGAGCTGCCACGTTCCACCACGGGTCGTAGTGGATGACGATATCGGCGGCGGTCAGGTTCAGGCCGGTGCCGCCCGCCCGCAGGGAGATCAGGAACACGCTGGCCTCGCCGCCGTTGAAGCGGCGCACCAGCTCGGCACGCACCGGTTTGGGGGTGGAGCCCTGCAGGGTGAAGTGGCTCACGCCCTCCGCGTCCAGCCGCTTGGCCAGCAGCTCCAGCATGGAGGTAAACTGGCTGAACAGCAGGATGCGGTGCCCACTCTCCACGGCACTGGTGACCAGCTCGATGCAGGCATCCAGCTTGGCGCTGCCGCCTGTCCAGTTGTCGGCAATGAGCCGGGGGTCGCAGCAGATCTCCCGCAGCCGCATGAGGACGGCGAACACCGCCATCTTGTCCTCGGGCTTGGCAGCCCGCAGCTTCTCCCGGGCATCCACCACGGCGGCAAGGTAGAGCTTGCGCTGTTCCTCTTCCAGCTCGATGCGGTAGACGTTCTCTGTCTTGGGGGGCAGCTCCTTCAGCACCTCGGACTTCATCCGGCGCAGGATGAACGGCCCGGTGAGCTGGTTCAGCCGCCGCACCGCCGCCGGGTCGTTTTCCTGCGTGATGGGCTTTTCAAACCGGCTGCAGAAGCTCTTGTAGGGCGGCAGGTAGCCCGGCATCAGGAAGGAGAAGATGCTCCACAGCTCGCCCAGGCGGTTCTCCACGGGGGTGCCGGTCAGCGCAAAGCGGACACGGCTGTTCACCCCGCACACCGCCTTGTATTTCTGGGTGGTGTGGTTCTTGATGGCCTGGGCCTCGTCCAGGATACAGGCGTAGAATTTCTGGCTCTCGTAGAGAGTCTCGTCGCGGCGGAGCAGGTCGTAGCTGGTCACCACCACATCGGCCCCGTCCCACTGCTCGGCCAGCTGGGCCCGGTGGGCGGCATCCCCGTCCACCACAACACAGTTCAGCTCCGGCGTGAACTTCCGGCATTCCTCGGCCCAGTTCAGCACCAGCGAGGCCGGGCAGACGATGAGGCTGGGCAGGGGGTTCCCGCCCTGCTCCCGGAGTGCCAGCAGATAGCTGAGCACCTGCACCGTCTTGCCCAGACCCATATCATCGGCAAGGATGCCGCCCATGCCGTAGCCATCCAGCGTGCGGAGCCAGCGGTAGCCGTCCCGCTGGTATTTTCGCAAAACTTTTTGTAGAGATACAGGCGGTGTATACTCGCTGTCCTTCACCGCATGGAAGCTCCGGCTGAGCTGGCGGAAGGCATCGTCCCGGTTGAAGCGGATGCCGTTCTGCCCTGAGAGCGCCCAGTCCAGACTGGGGGCCCGGTACAGGGGCAGCCGGGCGTGGGTCTGGCCCAGTTTGGCCCCGGAAAGCTCCAGTGTCTCGTTCAGCTCGTCCAGCACCTCCATGGAATCGTCCAGCCGGAGCAGACGGCCATCGCGCAGGCGGTGGTAGCGCTTTTTCTGGTGGAGCGATCTCAGCAGGGCTTTCAGCTCTCCCACCGGGAACTCCCCCGTGTCCACCTCAAGGTCGAGCACGCTGCCGTGCACCGACACCCCCACCGAGATCTTCGGCGGTGCGGCCTGCATACTGCGGAAGGCATCGGTCAGGTAGACCTCGCCCTCGGCCAGCAGGGCCGGGACCCCCTCATCGAGGAAGCGGTAGACTTCATCCTCCTCATAGGCATCGTAGTGGGCGGCAAGGCCGTTGCCCATGGTGTCCGGCCCCGGCTCCAGGTACCGCCCCAGCAGCCGCCCGGCCCGCTGTTCGGCGCGGGCATCCCGCAGCAGACCGGCAGGCCCCGGTTCCTCCGGCGTGACGCGGTCCTCGCCGTACAAAAATTCAAGGTGTGCCCGCACCGTTTCCCGCGTGGGCGCATCGAGATAAAACTGCACCACCGGCTCCAACGGGATCTGATTCAGCAGCAGGCGTTCGGGGTCCTCAATGGTCACCCTGCTGCCCAGCTCCGGCAGGACGTAACTGCAAAAGGCGGTGGCATCCCCGGTGGTAAAGAACAGGCTCTTGCCGCACAGCGCCTCAAGGGCGGGCCGCATCCGGGCGCTTTCGGCCCGGTCCAGCTGCCAGATCGTATCCTCACTGTATAAATAGTCGTTGTCTAAACCCGTTTTCCACCCCAACGCAGGGGTCACGGACACCTCCACGCCGCCCCGGCGCTTTTCCACCCGCATGGTCAGGGCCGGGATGCCGGTCTTGAGGGTGTAGCCGCCCAGATTGCCGGTGGGGGCATAGAGGGCCACCAGTCCATCAAAGATCTCGCCGTTCAGCGGGATGCCCCCGGCAGGCCCGCTGCGGGGGACATTGCCATAGCTGCGCAGAGCCGCCTCGACCCCTTCCTTTGCGCTGAGCTGCCGCCGCAGCAGGCGGAGCAGCTGCTGTGCCTCCGGGGCAAAGGCCTCCCAGCTGTGCTGGAATTCCAGCGCCTTGCCGTAACTGATGAAGCCGTGCTTCTCCACGGCCCGCAGCAGGTCCGGGATGCTCTTTACCACATACTGCCGCCCGCCGTCTGCCGAGATGCGCAGCCGCAGCCAGGGCAGCTCCCCGGGCAGCAGGGTCAGCTCCGGCTCCAGCTCTGCGGCGTGGGGGCGCAGCTCCGCGTGACCGGTCACGCCGTCCACCTCGGCCAGCGCTCCCTCCTGATAGGCCTGGAGCAGCCGCCGTGCCTCGTAGTCGGATTCCGGTTCCTCGCCCCGCCATTTCTTGCCGAACAGCATCTCCAGGCTGGAGGCATAGCTGTCCCTGCGGGGCGGCTCCTCAGGCTGGGGCGTTTGCAGGTTGGCCGTGCCCCGCACCACGCCCGGGATGCTCTCCGGGCTCTCAGAGAGCCTTTGCGGCGCTCTGCCGGAAAGGCCCTGACTCTCGCTGTCCCGCATCAGCAGCGCGCCGATGTGCTTGCAGCAGGGCCCTTCGCCGTTTTCGTTGTAGGGGCAGGAGCAGCTGGCGCTGACAAAGCTGCCGTTTTCCCGCAGCCAGACCTGGGTCTGGTACAGGCTCCGCCCGCCGCCGCGCACGTCGGCGCTCAGGTGGCGCACGCCGTTCCCAGCCACTTCGCAATTCAGATCCTGTATCCGGTCCGTGTAGGCCTTGGCCCGCGCGAATACCGTGCCGCCCAGCAGGTAGCGGATCTCTTCCATGTCCATCCGGGGTCTCCCTCCCTCTGCAATGCTCTATTGGTTAAGCATACCGCACCGGCGGGCGGGATGCAAGGGGTGCCGGGAAAAAAATTCCGGAAAGCACAGAAGCGCCTCATCCGGGAGAGGATGAAGCGCTTCTGTACTTTGGGAATTTTGGAACACTCAGCCCGCATTGCGGTTTACGGGCCAAGTGGGGGTTGGTTTAGGGCTGCTCAGGCGTTCTGCTTGAGCTCCTGTGCTTTCTGCCATGCATTCAGCACATCGATCTTGCTTACGGCGTTGTCGGGATAGAATTTCATCTCTTCCGGAGCCGTGCCCTCATCGTTCAGATCGGGAACAAGGTCATTTTCCATGGCCCAGCGGGCGGCGTGCTGCAGGTCCATATCCCGCTCTTCCTGACCGACATCGGGGTAGAGCAGTTCGGATTCGAGCATGGGCTTGCCTGCATCCTCCCACAGCATCATGGCAAGGGCGCTGCGGTTGCTGGGGAAGTAGGGCAGAGCCATCAGCTTGCCCGCAAATTCAGCGCCCAGAGAATAGGCCTGATAGCCCAGCACTGCACCACCGACAACAACAGTAGTGCCGATCACGATGGGGCCAACGATATCGGGCTCGTCATCTTCAATGGATGCATCCTGTGTCATGGCTTTCAGGGTCACGGCCTTTGCAGGCATCACAAAGGCAAAGCTTTCCTTATCCTGATAAGCGTTCGGGTCATCCAGGCCGGTGATATCCCAGTGGCCAAATTTCAGACCGCTATCTGCAAAAGCATCCTTATCAAATGCAACACTCACCGTTGCACCCTCGGGGACATGAAAGGAACCGTCCTCGTTGGCGTTCTTTTTAACGATTTCGGTGATATCCTCGGGGTCAGCACCATCCTTGCCGGGCACTGTTACGCTGGTGATAACGCCATCCTTCAAGGTCAGGATGGGCATTTCAGACACAACAAAGTCCTTTTCGTCCCTTGCCAGCTCATTCTTATCCTGCTTGACAGCAGCAGTCAGGGTCTGCTTGCCGGTCTCCTGGGGGGTAATGCGGAACGTATATGGTTCTTTTACCTTGCTCAGATCAATGGGCCGACCGTCCTTCGGCATGGGCTTGTACTCGCCGCTTTCTTCGTCCTTATACTCGATCTCGCCGTTCCTGTCGCCAAAGTCGATGACAGCCTCACCCAGATTGGCATCATCATTGGGGGTAACCTTTACAGTAAAGTCCTTGCTTTCGCCTTCCTTGATGACGGCATTCTCCAGGCCCTCAATGGCCACAGTGGTGTGAACACGGCCTGCAACCGTATAGTCCTTGCTATCTGTGCCCACTTCCACAGCATCCCGCACCACAGCAGCGGTCAGGGTCTGCTTGCCGGCTTTTTGGGGGGTAATGCGGAACTCGTGCTCACCGTCACCCAGACCGATTTTCAGGCCGCCTTCCGGCATGCGCTGATACGCGCCGGTTTTGTCCTTATATTCGATCTCGCTGTTCTTGTCGCCAAAGTCGATGATTGCCTCACCCAGATTGGCATCACCCTTGGGGTCAACCTTTACGGTAAAGTTCTTGCTTTCGCCTTCCTTGATGACGGCATTCTCCAGGCCCTCAATGGTCACGCCGACTTCCTTGGAAAGGCAGCGATATTCCCCCTTGCCATCCGCGGTCTTTCTGTAGCCCACCAGATAGCCCGCATTCGCACTCGTCAGGTTCAGATCCTTCTGATAATCTGTTTCTGTAGCTTTGGTCAGCTGACGGCCATCACTGGGGTCTTTACACTCAATCGTCACTTGACCGGTGTAGTTCTGGGCCACATCAATTTGTCGATCTTTTTCAAGATAAACATTGCAGACATCATCATCAAAATTTGCATGATTCAGCTGAACGCGGCAGGGAGGCATTCTGTCGTATCTGTATCGCTCATAAATGTCATACTTTGCCCCCATGAAGGTGCCGTCATTTACAATGGCTTCGCCCGTATCATAGGTGCGAAGTGCCGCGCGTTCCGAATCACCGGAAACTTCAATGGTACCCGAGTTAAAAATCAGTTGACCGTTGCCAACAACAACTGCATCACGCGTACCGCCTGTGCTTTGGAGGGTGGTGTTCCCGTCAATTGTCAACGTTCCGGCACTATCACCCTCAAACCACAACGCTTGGTTATTACCAATCAACTTGCTTCCGTTAATTTTTATGTTGCTTCTCTTTGACCATTTGTGTCCGTAGCAGGTAAGACCCGCAACGGCATATTCGGATTTGGATATGTAGGTTCCACCTGTAATCGTAAGGTCGATGGCATCATCGTTTTCAGGGTATGCGCGAATAGCAAATCCCCCATCGGATGCAGTATATTCGCCTTCCTCAATGGTAATCGTTCCACAAACCAACTCAAGTGCGTTTCCTTTCAGCGCATGTACAGTAACATGATCCAAATCCAGCGTACCATTTGTAGTACGGCATACGATGCCCCCTTCATAACCACCGCTGCTATATTGCTTTGTAATCTCGGAATTTTTGATAACAGCACTATCACAGTTAAGAGAAACCCAAATGGCGGTGAATTTCGAGTCAATCGTAACATTTTCTACCCGATTACTGCCATTCGAGAGATTGAAAGCGGAGGAATAATAATTTCGAACATTGCAAATATATTTTCCACCGTTTACAATGAGTTCTTCACCAAGATTTGAAATCACACTACCGCCGTTAACAGTAACAGGATATTGAGCATCGCCATTAATAGTTACACTGTCGGCTTTTTCGATCGTGATAAAATTAAATTTCCTATCATTCTCCGGAGCGGTTACTGTCACATTTCCGGTTACATTGATCTTCACAGAACCTTCCGTATTGATCTTGATTCCTTGAGTGTATGGTCCGTTCAGTTGATACGTTCCGCTACCCGTAATGTTCTCGCCGCCGTGCAGGAGCGTTCCCTTGGTGGTATCATCTGCTGTTCCTTCCGCAAATGCTGACACTGCCCCCGCAGGCAGGAATGTCAGCATCATACTGAATGCCAGTAAGAGGCTGATGAGCCGTTTCTTCATAAAGATCCTCCTTTGTCAGTCATCAATACTCCCAGTTTCTCTACAAAAAGCATCCGGACAAAAAGAAAAAAGCGCCGCACCAGCCAAATGGCTGGTACAACGCTTTGCGTTTTGTACTTTAGGGGTGCTCGCCCTCTCTATCTATGCTTTAACCCGCCGCTTCTCTCAAGGGCAGGGTGATCGTGGTACCTGGAAAAGCTACTCCCATAAACTTCTCCATAACCCCGCACCGACTGCCCTTTGGGGGGTGCCGGCACATTTCCGCATAGTCGAAGAGGGTTGCAGAGCAAAGTGCAGCTGGCGGCCCATACCGGGCCTTCCGCCTTGCGTCACAGCCTTCCGACTGGTTTGCCGATCTTTCTGTTTTGCTGACAAGGTGCTTCTCGCACCTTATCATACCCCCCCCCCCTATAAAAAATCAAGGGGCTCGGGCAAAGTTTGTGAACACTCACAAATCCATGTGATTTTTTAGGCTATTTTAACGGAAAGGCACACGCACAACAAAAAAGCCCTGAGACTTTCATCTCAGAGCTTTCGTTTAAGTCGGCGACTACCTATTTTCACACGCCGTTTCCAGCGAACTATCTTGGGCACGAGTGAGCTTAACTTCTGTGTTCGGAATGGGAACAGGTGGAACCTCAC
>ENA-UPTB01001745-UPTB01001745.1-human-gut-metagenome-genome-assembly--contig:-NODE-1745-length-17471-cov-21.474876_pt1 | contig 17471 bp, 11 predicted proteins | sample MGYA00250046_ERZ773369 | MGnify/ENA primary metagenome ERZ773369 (study PRJEB29103, sample SAMN06111938) | human gut metagenome | biome: human gut; feature: ankylosing spondylitis patient; material...
GACAGCAGAGCTGAAAACCAAATAAAATGGGATGGAATTCCATCTTGCAACCATAGGATCAACATGATATAATCCTATATTAGTGATGACGAAGATGACATTTCAAATAATTTTGCAATGTCATCTTTTTTCCATTATGTAAACTACAAGAGGGAAGCGAGGAAATACTCATGAAAGAAAAGAAGAAAATGTCGCTGGCCATGCAGATCTTTATTGCACTGGTACTGGCCATTATTGCAGGTCTGCTGATGCAGAATTATGCAGATTTTGCAAACAACTATATTAAACCGTTCGGAACGATCTTCCTGAACCTGATCAAATTTATTGTGTGCCCGATTGTTCTGTTCTCCATCATGTGTGGTATCATTTCCATGAGTGATATCAGAAAAGTAGGATCCATTGGTCTGAAAACAGTTGATTATTATCTCTGTACCACTGCATTTGCGATTGCCTTTGGCCTTTGCGTTGGAAATCTGTTTAAAGGAATGTTCCCGGTAGTTGCAACGACGGATCTGGTATATGAGGCTTCTGAACCGGTTTCCTTTATGAAAAGACATAGTAATGATTTTTCTATTGGCGATATACAATTTTTGTTTTTTAGGTACAGAGTATTTTTTTGATGACATGATGGCGACTCTGACGGATAGCGCAGGTGTAGTAACTGCGCAGAATATTATTTTAGGAGTCAGTTTTATTGGTGTTATCGTATATCCTGTTTTTTGCAAGTATATTTCTGATAAAATGAAAAGAATAGTGAGCGTAATGGCTTGCATCATATGCATTGCCTGTGTGTTTGTTATTATGCAACATCATAATTATGAACTGGTAATGGGGGCTGGTATCGTTTGTTTTGTCATTATGGGGGTTGCAGGCAGTTCAGTTTGCTATATAACAAGCAAAACTATTTCTAATCATAAGCATTTAGCCAAAATGATTGGTATTGCATATGCATTAGGTGTTTTTATTCAGTATATACATACTAATTATGTAAATGATAATTATATAAAACCAATTGTGTTTTCCATATTTATGATTGCTTTTATATGTGGAATGCATATTGTAAGTGGTGGATTTTTCGAAGAGGATACCATTGAATCATCGGAAAGTAAGGAAGGAATTTCCTTTTATGAAATAAAACCGGATAAACCTAAAAATGCTTTGAGTGCGTTAATCGTATGTGTTGCATTGATGACAGTTATTTTTTCAACACTGGATAATGCTGTTACGTTGGTGCATGCATCAGGAGATTACAATATTGGACAATGGGCAAGGCTGCTGCTGGCAGTAAGTGGCCTGATTGCGGGTTTTATATATGATATAAAAGGCAGATGCTTTATGCCTTTCATCATGTTTTTGGTCACAGTTATGTCCGTTGCTTCTATTGTAATCATTACAATGGGTGGACCCTTTTTAATTGGTTTGTCAGTGTTTTACATTTCTGCGGGATTTTTTGTTGTGTTTTTTATGACAAGTTTTATGGATATTTCCTTCATGATGAAAAATCCGAGATTGTGGGCTGGAATGGGCAGAGGACTGAATAATGTATGTGCAATACTTCTTACATCTGTTTCGGTATATTTGTTAAAGCAGAACAGCCAGATATTTATTTTGATTTTTTCATTAATTTTGTTTGTATTGATTACCTGTGCAATGATTGCCTACTATGTGCCATATTTTGCTGCATACAGAAAAATAAAAGATGCAGCTATAAAGGAAGATATAATGAAAAATCTTCCAAAGGATGCAAATACAGATAAGATAGATGCTTTTGTAGAAGCGTATGCTCTTACTGAACGGGAAAAAGAAGTATTAATTCAGCTGCTTACGAATAAAGAGGGGATAAATAGCATGATTGAACAGTTATACATATCCAGGTCGAGTTTTTATCGTTATGTTGATAAGCTGTGTGATAAGACGAATACCACTTCACGTAAGGAATTTTTACATTTTTTTCATGATTGGAAATAAAATAACAAAAGTGTTGAAATGCTTCTTTGAATAGACATTAAGTCTGTCAGAGAAGTTTTTTTACTTTATAGGAAATTGCATTTCCTATAAAATAAAAACGCTCCGCGGGGATGCGACCCATGTGGAGATGAAGATGCACTTGCGTGCCCACATGGGCGCGCAAAGAGTCACAAAGTGACTCTTTGTTCTGAGAAAAACGTTGAAAAGAGTACATTGAGACATTATGTCTCTTATTTTTTTGCCTGAAAAAGTGTAAAATTTCGTACAATAACAAGTACCAATATGTAACATGTAATCCAAAAAAACAAAGGAGATATTGACTATGAGTAAAAACAAGACAAAGATTACTGGACTTATTGCCTGCATAGCTATTTTGGTTATCACGGTTCCGGTTGGCTTTTTGACTGATGTTTTCGATTTTGAAGATTTGAAAACTGTGGGGATAGAATTTTCAGCCATCTTAAAAGTAATTGTTATGGCGGCAGCTGTGATTGCTGTTGTAAGCCTGATCACAATGCTTCTGAGTCTTCCTGATCCGAAAAACCACAGAACACGTTCCTTGCTGTCAATCGTTTCAAGTATGCTGAAATACATTGCCGGTATTGTGATTTTGTGCTGGGGGCTTTCCATTATTGGTGTGAATGTCTCTACAATCGTAGCCAGTGTAGGAATTATCGCACTGATTGTAGGTTTCAGTGCGGAGAGCCTTATCGCAGATGTGGTTACCGGTGCATTTATGATTTTTGAAAATCAGTATAATGTAGGTGACATTGTTGAAGTGGATGGTTTTCGAGGAAAGGTAACCAATATAGGAATCAGAACCACCAGTATTACCGATACAGGGGATAATGTGAAAATCATAAATAATTCTGCCATGCGGAATATTCTGAACCGTTCCGACAAATTATCACGCAGTGTCAGTGATATCAGTATTCCTTATGAAACGGATATTGAAGAATTGGAAAAGCAGATTCCGGAGCTTGTGAAGTCAATGTATGAGAATCACAAAGACGTTATGCAGGATATTCCGAAATACCTTGGAATACAGCAGTTAGCTGACAGTTCCATTGTATTGAGATTTGTGGTTGACGTTAAGGAAAAGGATATATTCTCATGTACAAGGATTATGAATCATGATCTGCTTCTTGGATTGAGAAAGCTGGGTGTTGAATGTCCGTTTCCACAGATGGATGTACATATGAAACAGTAGATGGACTGCGAACCTATAACTTCTGGACCTATTTAGATAAGGGGGTGCAAGGTATTTTTAACAGGATAATTGATAATGAATTTCATATGCCTGTAGAGGAACGATATCCGGAGGAACTGAACTGTTACTCTGAAAAACCAACCAATAAGTCAAAAGAATTTTCCACTTCAGTAGAAGTAAACATACCGGATGACGAGTTTAATAACAAATATACACAGGGCAGGGAAGAAAAGAAACCAGACAGATCAAAGCAGATAAAACGTATCCTGTTTGCACCTGTTGCTGCTTCTATTGCGGTTGTTTCCATTGTGTTTTCTTCCTTGGGGTATGATCCGCTGGGAAAAGATGCTTTTAACAGTGATACGACAGTCAGTGATATTAATGACGGCAATGGTGACGGGCTTAATACACCGGAGTATGATGACCCATCAGCAGTGTTTGAAGATGCGTATATTCATGTGACTTACGTTCCTGCTGGCAATGAATATACTTCATATGCTACCGGCAGTGAGGGACTTGAAGAGGCAAAAGTATGGGTTGTAAGTCAGGGGGGCAATCCGGACACAATGAAATACATAAGCACGGATATTACTCCTTTGGTTGAATACAGTGATGATGCTATTGTTGTCGGTGATCCTGATGATCCTTATAACAGCTATGTTGCTCAAGGAACTGTTAACAGAACAGAACGTTATGTTGCTTATTATGAGGCTTATGCCATGGAAGATGATAACAGTCCGGACAATATCACCCCAACGGGAGTGGCTGATACGGAGTTTCCGGTTCTGCCAAATCTTGAACCGGACTTTGCGGGAGAATATGCGTGGAGCGGACTGGGATCTGAGGAATATATTATGTTCTGGTCACTGGCAAAAGATACCCGGGAATATCTGCATATGGGAACTTTTTTTGCTTCCACAGGAAGCTACGACGCGAATGGAAACTTCATTCCTAATCAGGTGACTACGATGCCGGATGCATGGTATGATATCAGTACGAACACTCTGACATTAGACAATTTCACAGGGGAAGTTCTGGAAGTGAATCTTATGGGAAATGGGTTTACCATTAACCTGATAGGAGAAAATCACCTTGATGAGCTGATCATGTGGGGCGCAGGCTATGGAGGAAGTGTAACCTTTACAGGAACAGGTTCTCTGACACTGAATGAAGACAGGTGCGCACCTGATGATGTCGGTATTCTGGTACATGGGGAAAATAGTGCAAGCTGTGTAATGATTGATAAAGAGGTAACATTGGAACTATACGGAGCCTATGCAATTCTGATTGATTCGGTAACAATAGAGAAAGCAATCTATTATCTGGAACCTTCAAAATTAACTGGAGGAGAGCGGATTTGTTTGAGTTCCGAAGAACCACATAGGTACACTATTATCGATGAGGATGGAAATCCGTCACATTATGTAAAATTTGCACCTTAAAAAATTTCAAAAAGGATATCAAAAAAGAGCTGAATGGAAGAATTCCGACCAGCTATATCAAAACTGAGACAAAGAGGCGAGATTATCTTGCCTCTTTAATCAGTCAGACAATCTGGGACATTTTGCCAAGTGCTTTGTATTGGCATAAGCGGGAGACCTACTAAAGTTGCATGATTTATAGATTGAGTGGGTCAAAATCCATGAGATTAAACATGAGGAGTGGACAGAAACCTACTAATCAAGCATAAAGTGCGAAGCTAGTAGGTCTTTTTCTGGTAGCAAGCAGGATTACGTCATTCCGAAAGCGGCTGATGACATGGAAATCGTTCTCACACATAGGTGTTATGAATGTTTCCTTGGAAAAGAATGCGTCTGCAACCACCGTTCTGGACAGGCTCTGTAGCTTGTCTTTTCTGCTGATAAGATAGCTGCTGTACCAGTCAACGAGGTTCTTGTCCATATTATCCAAGGTTTTACAATCCGGCGTCTGAATGGAACCTAAAGTCATGCATTCATGGTTGTCGATGTCTATGACACCGATGCCCATGATTTCCAATCCACGCTTGTATTCTCCTGCACAACCAGACCAGAAGTAACCTATCCGAGGTGTCTTCTTGCCTGATTTGGGGATACAGGAAGGATCCATGGCGATGGCTTTTCTTTTGCCTGTGAGATGCTTGCTGATGATAGAGCCGTTGAACGCAAACCAGTCGAAAGTTTCATGCTCAAAAAGGTTACGATAAGTCTGTTCTGAGAAACAGCCATATCTGCCCAATTGGAGGAAGTTTATACGATCTGGGATGGCCATGAATAATTTCATGGTGTCCATGAATGCTTTTTCAAAAGGTTTGTGTATATTCGCTACTGATTTGAGAGCCGACAGGCACTCGGATTGGTATTGCATAAGGAGTGTTTCTTTAGTCATAATCAGAAGAGTTCAGAGACTTCTAATTTACTAAGAAATAACGAATTATGCAACACTTTCTTCCTTTATTATCAGCAGGTTAGCTCTCTTTTTTCAGCACATTTCTTCATGCTTAACCATTCGTTTTTGACAACATTTCAATGACCTCTTTAGTGTTTCCGAACCAGCTTTTTCCGGTTCTATTGTTTAACTTTTAATGCGAATCAGCAGTTGGCTTTCTGATTCAAAAATTAAAAATTAACAAATGTAAGTAGAGCAATAGCCAACTTTCCAAAGGTATGTACCAACAGCCCTTTGGTAGCTCTTACTTTAGATGCTCTTTGAATTTCTGTTTTTTCATTCAGCCAGTTGAAAAAGGATTCGATAGGTTGTCTGACTTTTGAAACGGCTTGCGAGAAAAGGTCTCTTGCAGCTTTCTCCCTCTGTTTGAGAACTTCCGGTTCCCCTTTAATCTCTTTATGCGGAGTAAGCACTTTAACCGGATTGCTCTCATTAAAGAAAGAGAAATCGCTGTAAATCTTGTCTGCAAGCACCGTCTTTCCGGATAGGTATGGCACGCATTCGCTTTTGAATACGGTCAGGTCGTTGTCCGAAGCCGGTGTCAGAGTTATCATTTCCGGAAAAGGTAAGGTTCCCTCCCTACGCTGTCCTACCATATGCAGTTTCATGCCATAGTAGTACATGTTCTTAGTGGAGCAATACCCTTTTGATGTTATCTCCGTAGCTACTTTCCCCTCTCGGTTTTTCCCTTTACAGGTCACTATCGGCATAGAATTGACAATGGATATAATGGAGTCGCAATCCTTGGGCTTGAATGATTGTATCATGGTTTCCACCAGCACCTTAAATGTTTCTGAAAGCATATTTAGGCGTACGCAGAACGTTTGATAAGACGGCAATTTTGGAAACCATGATGACAGATACTCCTTAGCGAAGGTATGTATCTCCTTGATGTTGAAGTATCTCTGGCAGTACCCGCAGAACAGATAGATGGTAAGAACCTCCTCATCCGTAAACTCGGGATTGGAATTGTTACTGAATCTCTGGCAGTGGAAACGCAGAGAAGACTTATGGACATCACAGATATACATATACAAACCTATTAGTATTAAGTTTTTCTCCTTGGGAATCATAATTAGAAAAATGAGTGGTTTTATTCTTCTAATTTACTGATTTTCAGGGAGGTTACAAAATAATGAGATAATTAACTGAATTACAAACTTTTAAATCAAGAATCAGAAGATGTTTTCAACTGCTGATTCGCATTAATAACTTATCCCTATCTCCTCCAAAGTCATGATAATTCAGGTTATTGCCAGATAAATTTCATCTCGCTCGTATAAATGTAAGAATTAACTCAACCGTTTGCGTAAACGATATTTTTTGCTGAAAAATCTTATAAACGTTGCATTGCATTTTAAAATAATATTAATACTTTTACATCCAAAAATAAAAGAACATTTAAAAAAGAGGGAATTCATTAACTTATTGATTTAATATTTTATAATTAGGGACTTCCCTTAAAGCCAAAATAAAAATCACAGATGAATTGTCATAAAACACATTTTTAATATTAAAGCTATGAAAAAAGAGCGTCTAAAGCTAGTAAGTGCTATGTTACTTTTATCCGGCTTTTCTACCGGATATGTGCAGGCCGTACCCCATGCAGCGGCTGTAGAAATGTATTCTGTACAACAAGACAATACTTGCACGGGGGTGGTTGTAGATCAGAACGGTGAGACCGTCATCGGCGCATCTGTCGTTGTCAAAGGAACAACAAACGGAACAATAACGGGACTGGACGGAGATTTCAGTATCCCAAATGTCAAGAAAGGTGATGTCATTGTCGTTTCATATGTTGGTTATGTAGACTCTGAAATCGTATGGGAGGGAAAACCTTTAAAAATCGCGCTGAAAGAGGACAGCAAGACCCTGGATGAGGTTGTTGTTGTAGGTTATGCGACTGTCAAGAAAGCCAATCTGACCGGTGCGGTTTCTGCCGTCGATGACAAAGTGCTGGCAGACCGTCCCATCGTCAATTTGGGACAAGGTTTGCAAGGAACAATTCCTAATTTGAACATCACCACCAGCGGACAGCCGGGAAAAGGCTCAAGCTTCAATGTCCGCGGTGAAACATCCATCAATGGTGGTAGCCCGCTGGTTTTGGTCGACGGAGTACAGATGGACCCGAATCTGATCAATCCGCAAGATGTGGCAAGCGTATCAGTATTGAAGGATGCAGCTTCTGCCTCTATCTATGGAGCTCGTGCCGCTTATGGCGTTATCCTTATCACAACCAAGAGTGGTCGCAAGAATATGCCTACACAAGTGTCATTCGATGCATCTGTTTCATTCAACAGCCCGACAACCCGTCCGGAATACATGAACTCTATGGAATATGCGCACTGGATGAACGCTGCAAACAATACAACCAGCGGTCGTGATCTTTTCAGCCAGGAGGAGATGGAACACATAGAAGCTTATTTCTATGATCCGGTCAACAATCTTCCGGTCTTTGTGGCAAAAGACCCAAGTAGCTGGCAATATGGAAATTGCCAGGCCGGTAAATATGCCTATTGTGGAAACACGGACTGGATGAAGGAGATGTACAAAAAAAGTTACCCTGTCCAAAAATACAATGTAAACATCAACGGCGGTAGTGACAAGGCCACTTATTATACTTCGGTGGGCTATATAGACCAGGGATCACTGATGCGTTATGGGGATGAGGGCTTCCGTAAGTTCAATATGGTAAACAATATCAATTATGATATCAATAACTGGCTGCACGTCTCCATGAAGACAAGTTACATCCGTACCGAACTGGACGGACTTGCCCAGGATGCCGTACACGGAGAGTCATGGATCGGTAACGACACACAACCTCTCATGCCTGTAAAACATCCTGATGGTAACTGGTCAGGTCAAGGTAACTACACCAATTTTGCCGCAGTTCTGGATGAGATGGGTTCACGTAAGACCACAAAAAATGATTTCTGGAACACCCTTGCCGTGAAGCTTACCCCATTAAAAGGACTGACAATCAACATGGACTATACGTTCAACTATTATGCCGAACATAACAAGGTACACAGAAAAACATTCAACGAATATGGTATAGATGGCAAATTCTTACAGGTTTTCCAACACTCCAAACCAAGCGACGTATCAGAAAGCCAGGCCAATGACACATACAACGCTTTCAACCTGTTCGGTGACTATGAACTAACTTTGGGTAAACATTACTTCAAAGTAATGGCTGGTTACAATCAGGAAACCAAGCATACCCGTGGCTTCTCGGCAAGCCGGGATGAGCTTATCTCCAATGACCTTCCCTCAATGAACGCTGCTACCGGAGAGAAATATGTGGGGAACTCGGATGACAGTTGGGCCACAAGAAGCGGTTTCTTCCGTGTAAACTACAGTTTTGCAGACCGTTATCTGCTGGAGGTGAACGGTCGTTATGACTTGTCGTCCAAATTCCCGAAAGATGACCGTTCCGTATTTAGTCCTTCCTTCTCTCTGGGATGGAAATTATCGGAAGAGAGCTGGTTCAAACAACCCACTAACGGATTTTTTGATGAATTGAAGATAAGAGCCTCTTACGGTAGTCTGGCAAACCAGGCTTTGGATAATGGGTGGTACGCTTACCTGTCCAATTACGGAACTGGTACCTTGGGATATATCATGGGGGGAAAACAGCCCCAATACGTATTGCCAGGTGGTCTTGTAAGCAATACCGTTACCTGGGAAAAGGTTACCCAATGGGACTTGGGACTTGATTTTGTCATCCTGCAGAACCGTTTGAAAGGTACATTCGACTATTACCAGCGTAAAACGACCGATATGTTGGGACCGGGTAGAATATTGCCTAATATCCTAGGTATGAGTGAGCCCTTGGAGAATGCCGCCGATATGGTAACACGCGGTTGGGAACTGGCATTGACCTGGAATGACCAGCTGGACAACGGACTGCATTACAGTGTGGGATTCAATCTTTCTGACACCCAAGCAGAAATTACCAAATATGACAATCCGACCAAGTCATTGTCTTCTCCATATTATGAAGGACAAATAGTCGGTGATATTTGGGGATACGAATCCACCCTGTTCCAGTCATCGGATGAGATAACTTCGGCCCCTGACCAATCCAAGCTGGATGGCGGAATCAGCAAGGTTCCCGGTGATATCAGATTTATGGATATTGACGGTAACGGTGTCGTGGATAATGGAGAGAACACAGTTGATAATCCGGGTGACATGAAGATTATCGGTAACAACAAGGCGCGTTACCGTTACGGATTCAATATCTCGGCGGACTGGAAGGGCTTTGATCTAGGAATATTCTTCCAGGGTGTCGGGAAACGTGACCTGATGCTTCCCCATACTTTTAAATGGCAATACGGAAGCATGTGGCAGGTTCCTACAGCTGTAGGTAACGATTACTGGCGTGAAGACAATGCAGGGGGCTGGCTTCCGGTGGCACGTTTCAACGGTAGCCAGGCTTTAGGTCAAAACCAGACACGCTATCTGCTTGACGCATCCTACCTGCGTCTCAAATCATTGTCTTTCGGATATACCCTGCCTGTTTCCCTGACCAAACAATGGGGAATACAGAAATGCCGCGTATATTTCACCGGAGAGAACCTGCTGACTTTCAAGCATACTCCGGAAGGATTTGACCCGGAACTGGACGATCCATACAAGTATCCACAGCAGAAATCGCTGGCTTTGGGACTTAATGTTGTATTCTAATCTTAACACAAAACTTTTATGAAACTGAAATATATACTTTATATGGCGGCTGCCCTGTCTCTGACAGGCTGTAATGACTCTTTTTTGGAAAGAGGTCCGCAAAATTTGAACGACCAGAGTTTTTGGGTATCTGTCAATGACCTGAAATCCTATGCCAATGCCTTTTATGGCCTGATACCGGGAGGAGTCAGTGTTTTGGATGACACGGACAGTGACATCCAGGTCCCTAACAATATCAATTCTTTCCTATGGGGACAATATGTTGTACCTACAGAAGGTGGCGTATGGCAAAAATCAAACTGGCAGAACATTCGAAACATCAATTATTTCATGACACATTATCAGAGTGTGCAGGCTGCCGAAGCGGATGTCAATATTTATGTAGCCGAAATGCGTTTCTTCCGTGCACTGGAATATTTCAACAAGATTCAGCTTTTGGGAGACGTGCCCTGGCTGGAAGTTGACCTGAATGTGGACAGCGAGGAACTGTACGGTCCGAAGATGAAGAGAAACCAAGTGTTCCAAAAAATCATCGAAGACCTGGATTTCGCCATCCAATGGCTGCCGGAAGCGGGTAGTGAAGAAGCCAACCGTCTGAATAAGGACATAGCCAGACACGTAAAGGCACGATTCTGCCTGAATGAAGGTACCCATTATAAATACCATGATGAATTGGAGTATGCCTCAGAAGCAGAAAAGTGGTTGCAAATGGCTGCAACTGAAAGTGACAAGCTTATCACATCAAGAAGATATGAAATCTATAATACGGGCCATCCACAAGAAGACTATTTCAATATGTACCGCATAGACGACAAGAGCGACCTGAAAGAGGCTGTCCTCTACGTGGATTATAAGACGAACATACGTGAACACAACATGGCAGCTGCAGGACGTGAGGCCGGATGCGGTTTCTCCAAAAGTTTTGTAGAAAGCTTCCTTTGTTCGGACGGGCTTCCCATTTCACTAAGTAATAAATATTTAGGCGATGAAACAATGAGAAAGGAAACGGCCAACCGTGACCCCCGTCTGAAACAGCTGATCCTCACCAATGATTTTCCGACAAACGTGACAGATGACCTGAAGGACTCTACTTTTGTGGTGAATGAGGATGAGTTTATCACCCAGCACTGTTTCACAGGATACAGACCTATCAAAGGATTCAATCCCATATACTCACAGGCGTTGTATATGAAAAGCTCCTTCGATGGCATCGCTTACCGTTATGCAGAAACCCTGCTGATCAATGCGGAAGCAAAAGCGGAATTGAATACCATTACCGATGCGGATTTGGATAGAACTATCAACCAATTAAGAGACCGTGTTGGAATGCCTCACCTGACAGTAAATGTAGGCTTTACCGATCCCAAATGGCCGGACTGGGGATACAGTCTGAGTCCTATTTTGCAAGAGATCCGTCGTGAACGCTGCATTGAGTTGGCAGGAGAAGGCTTCAGATTCAATGATCTGAAACGTTGGAAAGCCGGTAAAGTGCTCAATAATGTGCTGACTTATGTGGGGAAAAGAAAACCAGACGGTAATCTGGCCATTGTATATCCCAACTACACAAATCCCGACCTTTCATATCAGGCAGGAAAAAGCCGTACTTGGGAAGACAAGATGTACCTTTATCCGATTCCGACTGGAGAACTTCAGAGAAATCCGCAATTGTTACCACAGAATCCGGGATGGTAAATGTAGTGACAACGGATTTACAAGCTGTGATTTAGATTGACAAGGAGACCGCCATGGGCAAATATATGTACCGGTGGTCTCTCTTCATTTTGTCAGCCCGGTCACGGCATTGGTGAGTAAAATCCCTCAAAACAGATAAATTCAAGTATGTCAGTATTCTATCAAATATTTTATAACAATGAGAAAGATAATCTTAACCGCAGCCTTGGTTTGCGCCTTTTTAGGTGCACAAGCTCAGGAGTACTATGAGAAACAAGTGACCTTCCCCGTCGGGGCGACTTTGGAACAGAAAGTGGATATGGCTTCCCGCCTGGTGCCCACTCCGCAACAGTTGGCATGGCAACAAATGGAGTTTACCGCTTTCCTGCATTTTGGCATCAATACGTTTACCGGCAATGAATGGGGAAGCGGAAAAGAAGACCCTGCTGTCTTCAATCCCACCGAGCTGGATTGCGAACAATGGGTGCGTTCACTGAAAGAAGGCGGTTTCAAAATGGCGATTATTACGGCCAAGCACCATGATGGTTTCTGCCTTTGGCCTACTAAGACAACCAAACATTCTGTGGCCAATTCTCCGTGGAAGAATGGCAAAGGAGACGTTGTCCGTGAGTTGCGCGATGCCTGCGACAAGTACGGCATCAAGTTTGGTGTTTACCTGTCTCCATGGGATCGTAATGCCGAATGTTATGGCGATTCTCCCGCCGCATACAATAAATTCTTTATCGAACAGCTCACCGAGCTTCTGACCAATTACGGTGAAGTGCACGAAGTTTGGTTTGACGGTGCGAATGGAGAAGGTCCCAACGGCAAGAAGCAGATTTATGATTGGGATGCCATCTTGAAAACCATCCGCCGACTGCAGCCGAAAGCCGTGACAGCCATTATGGGTGATGATGTACGCTGGGTGGGCAACGAAGGCGGATTGGGACGGGCCACGGAATGGAGTGCAACAGCTTTGATGCCTAATTCTTATCCGGGTTCTGATGAAATCTATAAGAGGTTGGACATAAATGCCATGTCCAAGGATTTGGGAAGCCGTGAATTAATGTCTAAAGCATCGCACTTGTTTTGGTATCCGTCGGAAGTGGATGTATCTATCCGCCCGGGATGGTTCTATCATGCCGAACAGGACAAACTGGTACGTTCACTGGCCAATTTGGTGAACATCTATTATCACTCCGTAGGCTGCAACTCTGTTTTATTATTGAATATTCCACCCGACAAGCGTGGCTTGATACACGAGAATGATGTAAAACGTATCAAAGAGCTGGCTGAATACATCAAGAAGACCTTTGCCGACAATAAAGTTGAGAAGGGAAAAACAGCATGGACAGCCCAAGTGGGCGATACCAAAGAATACAAAGTCAGAAAGAATGCACTGGTCAATACTTTTCTGATTCAAGAAGATATCACAAAAGGCCAGCGTGTGGAAGGTTTCACGGTGGAAGTGTTTAGCAATGGCGCATGGCATCATGCAGGCAAGGGAACCACAGTGGGATACAAACGGTTGCTTACTTTCTCGGACAGCCATGCGGAAAAGGTCAGAGTGACTGTCACCGGTACCCGTGGAGATGCTAACATCAGCAACATTGGTTTATACTATGCCGAACCATTAATCGACAATACAATTAAAGTATCCCTGAGCGACATTCCGGTAGATGATTGGAAAACAGTGGGCATGGATGCAACAGCAGCTATTGACGGCAAGCAGGAAACCGTATGGAAAACCGATACTCTGACTTCTTTGGTGGTTGACATGGGTAAGGATGTGGAAATAGCCGGCTTCAGTTATACTCCTGCACAAAAGGAAGATCTGACCGGAACCATTTATAAATATAACTTTTATGTCAGCCGGAACGGGAAGGAATGGATGAAATGCGACACCACAGGTGAATTCAGCAATATCATGCACAACCCTGTCCCTTACTTTGTACGCTTCGGCAAAATTTATCCGGCCCGTTATTTCAAACTGGAGCCTGTTGCCGAAATAAACAGTAAGGCGGCAACAGCCGTTGGCGAAGTGGGAGTACTGCTTAAATAAACACACAAATAAGCTATAAAGTATGGCAAACGTTACCCGATTTATGAGCGTGGGATTATTTAACTGCTGCTTTTTCTGTATGATATTTAATACTGTACTTTTTTCCAGACATGTATAATAATCAATAGTTCGTTAAAAATTCGCCACGCCTAAGCGGCTCTGGCAGTAAATAAAATGAGTTCTTTGAAAAGTTTGTCAATAACTTGCATGTCTGGGTTAATCCCGAACACGCAAATAAATCGTTCAAGCATATAAGCATTGTGTATGAAAGACTTGCAGGAGGATATGGAATAGGTTATTCCGAGCCTCTTACATGCCGCTTTGGCCAAGTTGACAGCAGCAAGCGATGCATTGAAGTGAAAATCCAACTTCCTGAAGTCGGCCCCCTGGCAGTTGGTGATTCCTGCATGCTGCTTGCCATCTCTAAAGCAAAATTCCAGTTGGAACCTGGTTTTGTAATAATCCAGCACCTCATGTCCATCCATGGAATCGTCTGTAGAGAAGTAAAGCTGCCACTTGTCTGTTCTTCCGTCCATCGGATACCAGATGGCTAAGGAAACATACCTTTTGAGAGCTTTTGCATATACCCTCAATCCGTATAGCTTTCCTTTGTTCACCTCGTATTCCTTGCACCGGGTCAAATCCAGATTGGCAAAGTCAATCCTGCCGTCAAACCACTTGGGATGACCACGTTTTCCTGTTTTCTTTTCCAATGTCGGATAGTACAGGATTACGTCATTCCGAAAGCGGCTGATGACATGGAAATCGTTCTCACACATAGGTGTTATGAATGTTTCCCTGGAAAAGAATGCGTCTGCAACCACCGTTCTGGACAGGCTCTGTAGCTTGTCTTTTCTACTGATAAGATAGCTGCTGTACCAGTCAACAAGGTTCTTGTCTATATTATCCAAGGTCTTACAATCCGGCGTCTGAATGGAACCTAAAGTCATGCATTCATGGTTGTCGATGGCAATGACACCGATGCCCATGATTTCCAGTCCACGCTTGTATTCTCCTGCACAACCAGACCAGAAGTAACCTATCCAAGGTGTCTTCTTGCCTGATTTGGGGATATAGGAAGGATCGATGGCGATGGCTTTTCTTTTGCCTGTGAGATGCTTGCTGATGATAGAGCCGTTGAACGCAAACCAGTCGAAAGTTTCATGCTCAAAAAGGTTACGATAAGTCTGTTCTGAGAAACAGCCATATCTGCCCAATTGGAGGAAGTTTATACGATCTGGGATGGCCATGAATAATTTCATGGTGTCCATGAATGCTTTTTCAAAAGGTTTGTGTATATTCGCTACTGATTTGAGAGCCGACAGGCACTCGGATTGGTATTGCATAAGGAGTGTTTCTTTAGTCATAATCAGAAGAGTTCAGAGACTTCTAATTTACTAAGAAATAACGAATTATGCAACACTTTCTTCCTTTATTATCAGCAGGTTAGCTCTCTTTTTTCAGCACATTTCTTCATGCTTAACCATTCGTTTTTGACAACATTTCAATGACCTCTTTAGTGTTTCCGAACCGACTTTTGCCGGTTTTATTGTTTAACTTTTAATTTTTCGGTAAAAATTTACCGAAGTATTGTTATATTGTAAATTGATATGAAAATATTGACGATATTATCTATTTGTTTAATGTGGATGGGCTGTCTTTCTGCCCAACAGAATCTTTCAGCTTTGGTTCCGATGCCGAACTACATTGAAACTCAAGAAGGAAAAGCTTTTGTGGTGACTGAAAAGACTCAGATTGTAATCACCGATGCTTCGTTGCAATTTGAAGCGGAAGAGCTTCAGCGTGTATTCAAGGCTCAGATGGGATTGGAACTGAACATTCAAACCGGTGGGGTGAAAGGTAAACACATTTATCTGAAAGCGGAAGGACAGAATGAGTCTTTGGAACACTACCAACTGCAAGTGCAACCTAAGAGGATTGAAATCAGTGCCGAATCGAGTAAAGGGGTGTTTTATGGTATTCAGACGTTGGCGCAACTCTTGCTGGGGGATGCTGAAAATACCGCTCATAATCGCATAGCTCCGGTGGTGTTGGAAGACGGTCCGCGTTTTGCATTCCGTGGTTTCATGCTGGATGTGGCCCGTCATTTCTTGCCGGTGAGTGATGTAAAGCGTTTTATCGACTTGATGGTCCGTTACAAATACAATGTGCTACAGCTGCATCTTACCGATGATCAGGGATGGCGTATTGAAATAAAGAAATATCCGCAACTCACTAAGGTCGGTGCTTTCCGTGATGAAAAGGGGGGAGACCAGGGACCCGATAATGGTTTTTACACGCAGGAACAGCTGAAAGATATCATTGACTATGCAGCCGAACGTCATGTTGAAATTATTCCGGAACTGGATATTCCGGGGCATACAGCGGCTGTGCTGGCAGTATTCCCTGAAATGTTGTGCCAACGTCCCGATACCGTAGAGGTGAAAATAGGAAAGACGACTGATGTGATGATGTGTGCCAGCAACGAATGCGGCTATGAAATTTATCGCGATATTCTGACCGAAGTGGCCGCTTTATTCCCGTCACCCAGTATTCATTTGGGCGGTGATGAAGCTGTGATAGAAAAGAATTGGGAAAAATGTTCTTCTTGTCAGACTTTGAAAGAGAAACTGGGATATCAGAAATCAAGTGATTTAATGAACCATTTCTTCGGTAAAATTCTGACTACTGTTCGTGAACTTAAAAAAGAACCTATTTTGTGGTGTGAACTGAACAATCTATGGATGCCGGCCGATTCTTACTTATTCAATTATCCAAAGGATGTAACGCTGGTAAGTTGGCGCGCCGGGTTAACTCCTCTGTGCCATGAACTGACTCAAAAGAGCGGAAATCCCTTGATTATGGCTCCCGGTGAATATGCTTATCTGGACTATCCGCAATACAAAGGAGATTTACCCGAATACAATAACTGGGGGATGCCTATTACTACTTTGGAAAAAACTTATGAGTTTGATCCTGCTTATGGGGGTAAATTCGGTGAAAAACATATCAAAGGTGTGTTGGGTACGCTGTGGTCAGAAGCTATTAAAGATTTCAATAGGGTAACATATATGGCCTATCCGCGTGGATTGGCATTGGCAGAAGCTGCCTGGACACAGATGGAGCACCGTACGTGGGATTCATTCAAGCAGCGTATTTGCCCGAATCTTTATCAGATGATGAAAGACGGTATCAGTTTCCGCGTACCATTTGAGATTTTTAGTTCCTATGTTTGTAATTAAAAAATAGTTTGCTAATAAAAATAGCATGAGCCGTGAGTATTGTTATATTTGAATTAGGAATCCAGTTAAAGAGACGGCTTATCGTTTGCATTTCTTTGAGCCTAACCACATGATGCGTTTTCTCTAAAACGAGTAATCCGGATTTTTTATTAGGCTAACTCCATTTTTATTTAACTAACCATTCTTATTCTGTAAG